>RCUQ01000473.1_pt1 | contig 18156 bp, 22 predicted proteins | sample 2166351 | NCBI WGS metagenome assembly RCUQ01 (sample SAMN09932597, study PRJNA488358) | compost metagenome | feature: garden; material: soil; isolation source: compost soil in acetonitrile-enriched culture | place: Germany: Experimental Botanical Garden Goettingen | collected 2016-01-27
CGGTGCTGAACGAGGCCATGTGGCGCAAGGCCATCAACGGCAACGTCAGCGCGGCGCGCTACATCCGTGAGGAGTTCGGCAAGGGGCCCGCCAAGGCGGCCGCGAACCGGGTTCGTCAGCGCGAGGTCAAGGAAGCGCCGATGGGCAAGAAGGCAGAACGTCAGGCGGCTGCCGAGCGCGTCGGTGGAGTCTACGCCACGCCCGCGCCACCTACGGCGAAGCTGCAGTAGGTCGTGCTGCATTCTACGGCCTGTCCAGACTGGCGCGAGAGGATCGTTGCCGGTCGGTCGCTGCTGCCTTCGCCGCTGTTTGAGGATGAGGCGGAGGAGGCGCTTCGCGTCTTCAAATCGCTGCGGATCGTGGACGCGCCTGGCAAGCCCACCTTCGGTGAGGCTTGTGAAGACTGGGTCTTCGACTTCGTCAGAGCGATCTTCGGCGCCTATGACGCGGCAAGCGGCCGCCGGCTAATCCGCGAGTTCTTCCTGCTGATCTCGAAGAAGAACTCGAAATCAACCATCGCGGCCGGGATCATGGTCACGGCCTTGATCCGCAACTGGCGTCATTCGGCCGAGCTGTTGATCCTGGCCCCAACGCTAGAGGTGGCGAACAACGCGTTCCAACCCGCCCGGGACATGATCCTGGAGGACGACGACCTGCGCGACCTGATGCATATTCAGGAGCACACGCGCACGATCACACACCTGACGACCAAGGCTACGCTGAAGGTTGTTGCGGCTGACACCGACACTGCCGCCGGCAAGAAAGCCGGTTTCATCTTTGTCGATGAGCTCTGGGTCTTCGGGAAGCGGCCCAAGGCCGACGCTATGTTGAGGGAGGCAACTGGCGGCTTGATCGCCCGCCCGGAAGGTTTCGTGATCTGGGCCAGCACCCAGTCGGACGAGGCGCCGGCGGGCGTCTTCAAAGCGAAGCTGGACTACTTCCGCCAGGTCCGCGACGGCACCATCATCGATCCCGGCAGCCTTCCGCTGATCTACGAGTACCCGGAAGAGATGATTGAGGCGGAAGCCTATCTGGATCCGGCGAACTTCTACATCACCAACCCGAACATGGGGCGGTCCGTTTTTGTCGAATGGCTGGCGGACGAACTGCGGAAGGTCATCAACGCCCAGGGCGGTGAGAAGCAGGTCTTCCTCGCGAAGCACCTCAATATCGAAATCGGGCTGCGCCTGGCTGCGGACCGATGGGCGGGCGCCAATCACTGGCCGGGGGCTGCGGACACATCTCTGACGATTGGCGAGCTGTTGGCGCGGTCTGAGGTTGTGGTCGCGGGCGTAGACGGCGGCGGACTTGATGACCTCATGGGCCTGGGGCTCATCGGTCGGTGTCGTGAAACCCGGGACTGGCTCTCGTGGTCGCGGGGATGGGCGCACGACGACGTACTTCAACGGCGGCAGGACATTGCCACGCAGCTGCGTGAGTTCGCTGACGACGGCGATCTGGTCATTTGTGAAGATCCGCTCCAGCCGATCCGTGAGGCGGCGGATATTCTGGAGCAGGTTTTCGGCTCTGGGCTCTTCCCGGAAAAGTACGGCATAGGCCTGGACCCCTACGGAATCGGCGCGCTCGTGGACGAGCTCGCGATGCGCAAGATCGAGGGCGAAATTCTGTCGTCGATTCGCCAGGGCGCGGCACTGTCGCCAGCGTCCTGGGGGCTGGAGATCAAACTCAAGAACCGGACGTTCCGCCACGGTGGAAGCCGAATGATGAACTGGTGCGTCGGCAACGCGAAGGCGGTCGTGCGCGGCGGGGCTGTTCTGATCACCAAGGAAAGCGCTGGGCGGGCCAAGATCGACCCGCTCGTCGCTGTCTTCAACGCGGCCATGTTGATGAGTCGCAATCCAGAAGCGCGAGGGGACGGATGGAACGAGTACCTCGCCAGTCTGGGCGTCTCAGCGTGATCGGCAAGGCGCGCGGCGCCAGCCATCAGGCCCGCAACTATCAGGCGCTTGATCTCGCTGGCGACGATCCGATCCTGGTGAAAGCGGACGGGGTTAGGACTCTCTCTACGACGTCGCCAGACGGGTGGGCCGAAGCGGTTAACTCGGGGGTTGTTGTGAGTGAAACCCGCATCCTGGGCCTTTCGGCTGCCTGGGCCTGCGTCAACCTGCTCGCGGGCACCATCGCTTCGATGCCTATCATGGTCTATCGCACCGACGCGGCGGGCAACCGCGTGCCGGCGAAGGACCACCCGCTCTACCGCGTGCTGCATGACAGCCCGAACTACGACCAGACCTCGCTAGACTTCTGGGAGGGCGGGCAAGCTGCGCTTGAGTTGCGCGGCAACATGCACGCTCGCATCGAGCGCAATGCTGGGCGGATCGTCGCCCTGCATCCGATCTTCAACCCGTCCATCAAGCGACAGTCGAACGGCGCCCTTCGCTATCGCTGGACCGAAAACGGCAAGTCCTGGGATGAGCCGCAGGAGAATGTCTTTCACGTTCGTGGCTTTGGCGGATCGCCTCTCGGCGGCCTCTCGACGCTAAGCTACGGGCGTCAGGTCTTCGGCCTGTCGCTGGCGGTCAACAGCGCGGCGCAGACCACCTTCGCCAACGGCGTCCGTCCTTCCTTGTTGTTGGTCACACCTGGAGAAAAGACCCTCACCGCGGACCAGCGGAACACGCTGGAGACCGCCCTTCAGGAGAAGCACGCAGGCGCCATGAATGCCGGTCGCCCCATGCTCGTCGAGGGCGGGATCACGCCGCATCAGGTGTCTCTGACTCCCGAAGACGCGCAGATGCTGGAGAGCCGGTCATTCAGCGTCGAGGAGATCTGCCGTTTCTTCGAAGTGCCGCCGCACATGATCGGCCACACCGAGAAGTCGACCAGCTGGGGCACCGGCCTGGAGGAGCAAACGCTCCGCTTCCAGAAGTTCACTCTGCGGCGCCGGTTGAAGCGCATCGAACAGGCCATCGCCAAGCAGCTGCTGACCCCGGCCGACCGCGTCGCCGGCATCGTGGTCGAGTTTAACCTTGAGGGCCTGCTCCGCGCCGACAGCAAGGGCCGGTCCGAGTTCTACCAGAAGATGACCCAGATCGGCGCGATGACCATCAACGAGGTCCGCGCTCTTGAAAACCTGCCGCCGGTACCGGGTGGCGATGTGCCGCGCATGCAGTCGCAGAACATCCCGATCAACATGGCGAACCCGCCCGCGCTCGTCGTCGGAGGAGGTGAATGATGCTTCAGACCAAGGACAGCGGCCTCGGCCTGGATGTCAAAGCAGTCGGCGACGATGGCGTGATCGAAGGCTATGCCTCGACCTTCAACGTCATCGACAGCTACGGCGAGATGGTCGCGCCCGGCGCCTTCAAGGCATCAATCGCCGGGCTGAAGAAATCGAAGCGCGGGCTGAAAATGCTGTGGCAGCACGACAGCCACCAGCCCATCGGCATCTGGGATGACCTGGAGGAAGACGCCAAAGGCCTGCGGGTCGTGGGCCGTCTGCTGAAAGATACGGTGGCCAAGGCCGCCGAGGCCTATGCGCTGATCCGCGAAGGCGCCCTGGACGAACTTTCCATCGGCTATCGCGAGCTGGAGTCGGCTCCACACCCCGATCAACGCGGCGTCACCATCCTCAAGAAGCTCGACCTCCGCGAGGTCAGCCCCGTCACGTTCGGCGCGCTCGGCCAGGCCGCCCGCATCGACACGGTCAAATCCATTTTGACGGCGGGCGAAGCCCCGACCGTCCGCCAGTTTGAGGACCACCTGCGGGACGCAGGTTTCTCGAAGAGCGCTGCGGCCGCCATGGCCTCGGCCTGCAAGCCGTACCTTCGGGGGGAGCCCGAGGCGAAGGCCGATGACGTGCTGGACTTCCTCACAGCCCTGCGCGGCTGACCTCCCTCGCCCGTTCCTGGGCGTCACTCCTGAAACATAGGACCACCACCATGACCATCCGTCACTCCCTGGCGGTGAGCGCGCTTGCGTGCGCCGCCGTCCGCGCCATGTCGTTCCAACCGGCCGGCGCCTCCCTGATGCTTCGCGGCATGCAAATCGCCTACGGCCCCGAAGACGACCGAGGCCAGAAGTCCGCTGCCGACATGGCTGCCGAGATCAAGGGCGACTTCGAGAAGAAGTTCGACGAGGTCAAAGGGCTCGCTGAGAAGGCCGTCGCCGAAGCCCAAAAGGGCGTCGATGCGTCGGCATCCCAGAAGGAGACCATCGACGGCGCGCTGACGGCCATGAACGAGGCCAAAGCGCGCCTGGATGAACTGGAACAGAAGATGGCGCGCGGGGGCGGTGACGCCGACGACCGTGCCAAGTCCTTCGGCGAACAGTACGTCGAGTCGGAGGGCTTCAAGGCGTTCGAGGCTGCCGGCTTCTCCAAGTCCGCACGCGGCGGCGACATGCAGATCAAGGCGACGCTGACTTCCGCGACCACGGCTGCTGCCGGTTCTGTGGGCGACGCGGTGGCGCCGACCCGTCTGCCCGGCATCCTGCCGCTGCCCCAGCGCCGGATGACCGTGCGTGACCTGCTCTCGCCGGGCCGAATGGATGGCTCCACGCTGGAGTACGTCAAGGAGACCGGCTTCAACAACAATGCCGCGCCCGTTGCTGAAGGGGCGGAGAAGCCCGGTTCGGATATCCAGTACGACCTGGTGACGACCTCTGCCAAGGTCGTCGCCCACTGGATGAAGGCCTCGAAGCAGATCCTCAGCGACGTGTCCCAGCTGAAGTCGACCATCGATGAGCGCCTGTTGTACGGCCTCGATTTCGCGGAGGAACAGCAGCTCCTTAACGGCAGCGGCACCGGCCAGAACCTGCTGGGTATCGTTCCGCAAGCTACCGCCTATGCCGCGCCGATCGTGCTGCCCGACGCCACCAGCATCGATCAGATCCGACTCGCGATGCTGCAGGCTGCCCTGGCTGAACTTCCGGCCACGGGGCATGTCATGAACCCGATCGACTGGACCTTCATCGAGACACTCAAGGACAGCGAGGGCCGTTACATCATCGGCAATCCACAGGGCGCGCTGACGCCGACCCTCTGGAGTCTGCCCGTGGTCCAGACCCAGGCAATGGCGGTCGATAAGTTCCTGACCGGCGCCTTTAAGTCCGGCGCTCAGATCTTCGACCGCTGGGAGAGCCGTATCGAGACAGGGTACGTCGACAAGGACTTCATCATGAACCTCGTCACGATCCTGGCGGAGGAGCGCCTGGCCCTCGCGGTCTATCGCCCCGAAGCCTTCATCTATGGCGACTTCGGACGCGCCACCTGATCTCCGTGAACTGAACGGCCCGGCAGGATCAATCCTGCCGGGCCTCTTATCGTGGTGGCCGCATCGGGCGACCATCTCGCAAGGAGGCTCCCATGACCGAGAAATACAAAGTCACCCGGCAAGTCCTGTTCGACCGCCTGTATCTGGCTGGCGAGACCTACGAAGGCAAAGCCCCAGAGGTCGCGCATCTCGTCGCGAAAGGGGTTCTGGTGAAGGCCAAGGCTGGGCCGGCGCCGAAGAATAAGACCGAGCCCAAGGTCGAGAACAAGGCGGGCGGCTGATGCTGGACGTCGTCGTTCTCACGGTCGGTCCGCTCCTGACCCTCACTGAGGCCAAGCAGCACCTTCGGGTGGACGACGACGACAGCGACACGCTCATTGAGGCGTACGCTGACGCCGCTGTCTTGTCTTGCCTCAACCACTGCGACCGCAAGCTGGTGCCCCAGGGCGCCGAGCCCGCCTTCAAGGCCGCCTCGCTGCTGATGCTCGGCGACCTCTACAACAACCGCGAGAGCGTGGTCGCGGGCCAGTCGTTCGCCGTGTCGCCGACCATCGGCGCCTTGCTCGGCCCATACCGCATCTATCGCGTCTAAGGAGATCGCCATGCGCGTTCGCTTCCTGAGAGACCGCAACTGGACGCCGCCTGAGCGGCGCATGATCACCGTGGCCTACAAGGCTGGCATGGAGCTGACCGTGAGGCGAGCCTGGGGCGAGCAGATGGTCGCGGATGGCGATGCTGAAGAGATCGAGGCTCCTGGACGCGGCGACAAACCGGGTTCGTCGTCTGAGAAGACCGCCTGATGGCGACGGGCGCGGGCGATCTGAAAGACCGTGTGCGGTTCGATGATCGCGCGCCGGACGCTAATGGCGATCCAGTAGGGGACTGGCGAACCGGGTTTGTCGTTTGGGCCAGGTTAGACTTTCTGCGCGGTTCGGAGGTCGCCATCCAGCAGCGCCTGGAGAAGCGTCAGCCCATCAGTGTGACGGTGCGGGACAGCGCTCAGGTGCGGACGATCAACCCTGCGATGCGGATGGTGAACGTCCGCACCGGCGAGATCTACAACATCACTGCGGCGGCCCCGGCCAGGGACGCGGGGTTTCGCAACATTCTCGCCGTCTCCGGGGGGGCGTCGGGCTGATGGGCTTCTCAAACCGTGGCCGCCTGCGAAAGAAGATGAAGGCCATTCCCGTCAACGTCCGCAAGGCGGCGCGTGCGCAGCTGAAGAAGAACGCCGAGGAGTTGGTCGAAACGCAAAAGGGCTTCGCTCCCGTCGATGCCGGGGCCCTTAAGGATACCATCAAGCAGCAGGACGTCTCGGACAGCACCCGGATCAGTCGGCGTGTGTCGGCGGGCGGGCCGGGCGTTCCTTACCCCGCCTGGGTCGAGTTCGGTCACGGTCAGGCCGATCCGAAACCCTTCTTCTGGCCCGCCTATCGGCTCAAGCGCCGACTGTTCAAGGGCCGCATGAGCCGCGCCGCGCGACAAGCCATCAAGGAGGCGATCAAGTGAACATCGCCACCGCCATCCGCACCGCCGTTGACGTTACGCTCCGCGCCGACGCAGGAACGGTCGCTGCTTTCGGGGCGTCGGCTGTGCGGCTCTATCCGCTGACAACGCCGCTGTCGCCGGTGTTCCCCTACATCCGCATGCTGGTCCAGGTTATCGGCGACGATGGCGCCTGCGGGGAGGAGAACGAGGTCAACCTGACGCTGGAGATCTTCGCCCGCGAAGGCTCCTATGAGGCCAGTGTCGAGACCGTTGAGGCTATCGCCGGCGCGGCCCGCAAGGCCCTGACACGCCAACTGCCGCTGACCGGCCACGTCATGGACGACTGGCGTTTCGAGGGCGACCGCCCCGTCAGCGACCCGAATGTCCTGACCGCACATCGCTCGGTCTCGATCAACTATCTGACCTCGGCCTCGGCCTAGCCAGACCCCCGCCGCCTCAGGGCGGCTTTTTCATATCAGGAGGCCATCATGGCGTTCAAAGGCACGCGCGGGGTTCGCCTCGTGGTCAAGGTCGGGGACGGTGCAACGCCCCAGGTGTTCAAGCCGCTCTGCACCATCAACGCCGAGCGCGGTATCACCTTCAACGCGCAGACCAACGACGAGACAATTCCGAACTGCGAAGATCTGGACGCCATCGCATGGCTCGTTCGCGAGAAGGCCTCGCTGTCCGTCGATGTCACCGGCGGCGGCAAGAACAGCAAGGCCGACAACAAGATCATGTGGGACTGGTGGAAGTCGCCCGATCCCAAGGATGTCCAGGTCGTGCTGGATGACGAAGAGGTCGCCAATCAGATCACCTGGGAAGGCGCGTTCCATCTGACGCAGTACGACATCACGGGCGGCGAGGGCCAGAAGGTCGCCTCGACCATGTCGCTGTCGTCGGACGGCGAAGTCACCGCCACCTTCGGCGCCAACGTCGGCGGCGCCTGATGGGCCTGAAAACCGAAGTCCGCGTCGACTTCGCCGGGGAGAGGCGTTCGTTCGACCTCGCCCCGGTCGGGTGCATCCGTCGGCTGCAGGATGCGTGCGATGCTGGGCCGCAGTTCATCCTGAACCGCCTGTTCGACGGCTCGTGGAAGGACCACGATCTGCGCGAGCCGATCATCCAGGGCCTTGTCGGGGCCGGGATGGGGCAGCGCGACGCTCAGGATCTGGTCGAGAAGTGGGTCGATCCCGAACCCAAGCGCCAGTTCATTCCTGTGGCCCAGGCCGTGCTGATGGCCTGGCTGGTCGGCGCTGAGGATGAAGTGCTGGAAAAGCTCAAGGCGGGAGCGCCGAAGAAGACCCGCTCCCGCAAGGCAAAATCCGCTTCGCCGGCATCTACGGAACTGGCGTCGGCGTCCTAGGCCTGTCAGCTCGCGACATCGACGCCATGACCTTCTGGGAGTTCGGCGCGGCCGTTCAGGCATGGGCTAAGGCGAATGGCACCGGCGAGGAGCCGGTCGTCAGTCTGTCAGATGATGACCACGACGCCTTGATGCGGAAGCATGCTTAGCGGCTAACCGCTTTCAGGATCAGCGAGAGAAAGCCTGAAACTACAGAGCTTGCCCCGACCACGGCGAACATCAGGCGTTGGTTGAGCAGGTCGTTGTTGGCGACGGGGCCGAATGAGTCACCGCCGTCGACAGTCACGCTCATGAAAAACGCGTTGCCGATAAGCGCCACACCGGCGCCGATCAAAATGAACCCCAAAGTCCGCATGTGACCCTCCCGTTTCGGGGAGAGGCTATGTGCTGCTCGAAGTCGAGGCAACATGGCCAGAGATCAACTCGAAACGCTCGTGCTGGCGATGAGCGCCGACTTCCGACGCATGGAAAAGGAGATGGCGCGAGGCGAGCGCAACTTCAATCGCACCGCCGACTCGATCGAACGCCGCCAGCGGCAGCTCGACAAGAACCTGTCGCAGCTCGGTTCGCAATTCGGGAACTTCGCGGCCCCCGTACAGACAGCTTCGGCTTTGGCCCTGGGAGCGATCACCGCCCTGTCGTACCAGGCCGCGAAGCGCGCAGAGGCCGTTGACGGCGCCTTCAAGCAGACCTTCCGGAACATGCCGAAGGAGGCCTCCAGGGCGGCGTCGGCGGTGTCGGACGAGTTCAACCGCCTCGAGACCGACGTGAAGGAAAACTTCACGCAGATGAGCTCGGTCATGACCGCTTTGGGCCTCGAGGCCAGCCAGGCTTTGAGCGTCACGGACCAACTTCAGCGGCGCTCGCTCGATCTCGCTGCATTCCGCGATGTCGAGGATGCGGAAGCGTTCCGGGCTGTTATGTCCGGCATCACTGGGGAGACTGAACCACTGAAGCGGTTCGGCGTCGTGCTGAACGAAACCGCCGTAAAGGCAGAACTGCTGCGCCTCGGTTTCAAGGGCAATGCGCAGGAGGCCAGCGAGGCGGCGAAGGTGACTGCGCGGGCCAACATCATCTTGCGCCAGACGGCCGACGTGCAGGGCCAAGTGGCGCGGGAAGCAGGGAATGTCACCGAAAAGGAAAAGGCCCTGCGGACGGAATTCACCCGCACCGCCGAGCAATTCGGCAAGCAGTTCCTCCCTGTCGCAGTCGAGGTTCTGGGATGGGCGACCGACGCGCTGACCGCGTTCAACGACCTGCCCGCCGGCACCCAAGCCGCCGGCCTTGGCCTACTGGCTCTGGTCGCGGCCAGCGGCCCCATCGCCATGGTCATCAAGGGTCTGTCGGATCTGATCAAGGCAGCTATTGCGGCGCGCGCTGCTGTCGCGGCGCTGGGCGCTTCGGGTGGGGCGGGTGCACTCGGCAAGGGAGCTGCTGCAGGAGGCGCTGCCGGCCTGCTGGCTCGGGTCGCGCCTACAGCGGGCATCGGCGCCGGATTGCTTGTTGGAACTGGCAGCTTTGTCGCCGCGCCTGATCGTGACCGCGACGTGGTCGAGGCGAGCCTCAAGTTCGAGCAGGACCGCCTGGCGCGCCTGAAGCGCGAGGGGCGGAGTTCTCGCGCCATAGGTGGGGCGGAGGAGCGCGTGGCGCGGCTCCAGGCGGAAGTTTCCCGCCTCGCCGCTACTGCTGCCGACGGCGCTGTGAATGAAGTCGAGGCGGCCGTTCAAACGGCTCTGGCCAACGCCCCAGAGTTCAAGCTGACCGAGACCGACAAGACGCCTGTAGGCGGCGGATCGAATGGCCGATCGGGCGGCGCTGGTCGCAGCGCTGCGGAGGCGGCTGAGAAAAGGCAGGCCGACGCCCGCGAAGCCCTCGCCCTTCAACAGGCCATCGACATCGCCCGCGCATCGGGGGATCAGGCCTCACTGAAGGCGGCCGAGGAGCGCCAGACGCTGGTCCAGATGACCGCTCAGTATGAGGCCGCCGGTTACGCTGACGCGCGGGCCCGGGCTGTCGAGCACCTGTCCTACATCAACGCCTCCGAGATGGCCGCCGAGGAGCGCGAGAAGGCCGAGAAGCAGATTGACGACATTCTCGAGGGCCGCCGCCGCCAGATGGAGCGCGACGCCGACTATGCCCAGCTCCTGAACGACCAGCTTATGGACCGCCTCGGCTATGAGGCCGAGTTGGCGCGCATCAGCGGTGCGGACGGCGCCATCAAGAACGCTGAGCGACGCCTCTTCATCGAGGAGCGGACGCTTGAGATCCTGCGGTTGAAACTGGCGGCGACCGAAGCCGAGGCGCGGGCCATGGCCGGCGGCGAGTTCGATACCCTGGCTGCGGCCGAAGATGGGCGGACCATCGCCTCCAACATCGTCTCGGTTCTTCGGGCGGACAACATCTGGGAAGAAGCAGGCCGCCGGTTCAAAGATGCGGCCTGGGAGGGGGTTGAAGACCTGCTTTCCTCGCTGTTTTCGCAGATGGGGAGAGGCGGATCGGGCGGCGGCGCTAACTGGCTCTCCGCCTTTGCGTCGATGTTCACTGGCGGTCGCAAGGCGGCGACCGGCCGCAACGCCACGGCGGGCTTTCCGGTCCTGATCGGCGAGCGCCGCCCCGAGGTCTTCGTGCCCAACACCAGCGGCGAGATCATCCCGAGCGTCAACGCCGCAATGAACCGAGCGCAGCGAGCAGGTGGTCGGCAGCTGGTCGAGCACAGAATCGTGGTGTCGCCCGACCGGGACAGCTTCATCATCCTGTCCCAGAACGCGGCGCGTCCGCTGGTTCAACAGGGCATGGCGCAGGCCGTCAATCGGTCGGTGCGGACCTCGGGAGCCATTGGACGCCGGTCGCTGCCGGGCGCCCAAGAACAGCAAAGAAGGCTGGGGACTACCTGACATGGATTACTGGCCCAGCGCCCTTTTCCCCGCTCCGGAAGTTCGGTGGCGGCTGCAGAACCGTGTCATCACGGGCGGCATGCCGGTCATTGGACCTGCGCGGGTATCAGGGATAATCGGCGCGGGCCTGTGGGTCTGCGAAATGTCCGGGATCTGGCTGAGGAAGAAGGAGCAGATCAGGGCGGCGCGAGCGCTCGACATGATCCTGGATGGCGGGCTGACCCCCATCGTGGTCGGGTCCTGCGAAACCGCCTTTGCGCCCTGGACCAAACCTTCGGCATCGGTTCCGCATTCCGACGGATCGCCATTTTCGGACGGCGCCTTCTATGCTGGTGGGGCTGCGACCGGGACGGTGTTGGAGGATGCCCCGCTGCGGGCAACCAGCCTCAGGATCGCGCTTCCTGCCGGGGTCGCCTTGCTGGGGGGCGAGGTCTTCTCGATTCGCCACCCTGCCAAGAATGAGCGGCGCTACGGTATCGCGCGGATTTCAGGCGATCGCGTCACCTTCCGTCCTGAGCTGCGAGAGGCCGTTCCGGCCGGCACGACCCTGCACTGCCACAACCCGGGCTGCGTCATGCGGTTGGCCAACCCGGACGAGTTTTTCGAACCGATCCGCATGGGTCGTTTTTCGGGGTTAAATCCAGTCTTCGTAGAGGCCTTCTGATGCTTCCTGAACAGGCAGCGATCATGACGGCGGCCGGAGCCGAGCGCTGGGCCTGCTTCTTCCGCATGGACTGCAAGTCTTCGGTCGTTCGGGCGTGGACCGGCGTCGGAGATTTCTACATCGGGCCCGACGACGTCGATTTTGAAGGCGGCGTCTTTCTGGGCGTCGGTCTGGTCGGTGACATGCCTGCCCTGCGCCAACTGGTCGGGGGTATCGCCGAGCGGATCGACTTCGCGCTCAACGGTGCGGACGAGCGGACCTTTCGCCTCGCCGACGATCAGGTCGAAGAGGTGCGCGGAGCCCAGGTCCATGTCGGCATCATCTTCTTCGACGAGAACTGGCAGCCGGTTGCGCCGATAGCCTGGCTGTGGGAGGGCACGGCCGATGTGCCCGCGGTTGATCGAGACGGGTCCAACGGACAGGTGGTCCGGCGCGTGACGCTGTCGGTCGGCTCTGCCTTCACCGACAGGTCGCGGCCGCAGCTCACCTTCATGACGCCGACGGATCAGCGCCGCCGCAGCCCCGACGACGCCTTCTGCGACCGGGTGCCGGGTTACGGCATCGACTCCAGCATCCAGTGGCCCGCGAGCTAGATGCTGTCCGCCTTTCTGGAGGTCATCGCCCGGCGGCCCTTCGTCAACGGGCGGCATGACTGCGCCCTGACGGTCGCCGAGTGGGTGACCGTCGCCACCGGCTGTCCCGATGCCGCCGCCCATCTTCGCGGGCGCTACACGACGGCCTTGGGTCGCGAGCGCCTCTTGCGCCGTCTCGGCGGGCTGGAGGCCGTCATGATCGACTGCGCGCACCTTGCAGGCCGTTCGGAGACGACGAACCCGGTTCGCGGCGACGTGGGCCTGGTCGAGAGCCGGGGCCAGCAACTCGCAGCGATCTGCCTGGGGGAACGCTGGGCCATCCAGGGCATCGGGATCGAGGTTCGAACAGCAGAGCGCGTCATCCGCGCATGGAGCGTGCCGCATGGCTGAGCCGATTTCAGCAGCGGCGACGGCGGTCGCGCAATGGGCGGTCAACGCCCTGGCCAGCGCGGGTGTTCACAGTCTTGCGGTCGCGCAGGCGGTCTATGTCACCGCCTATATCGCCACCTATGTGGGCCTGACGGCAGCGGTCAGCATGGGCCTAGGTGCGTTGGCCCGGTCCCAGATGCCGGACCCGGAAAGCCAGAAGATCACGCGCAAGCAGACCCGGCCGTATCGCTATATCGCGGTCGGCGGCCTGTCCCGCATGAGCGGCGCCTACATGCTGCGCGAGCAGGTCGGCAACCGCATGGCGCTCGTCCTGGGCATCTGCGAGGGGCGGCTGGCCCGCATCCCCAAGATCTACTTCCAGGACGACGAGGTGACGGTCGGCCCTGACGGCTATGTGGTTGCGGGGCCGTATGGCCGCTATTCGCACTGCATCGTGCTGGAGACCCGTCTCGGCAGGCCGGTCGAGGAGCCCTACACCTTCATCACCACTGAGTTCGGGCCCACGTTGTGGCCGACCAGTGCGCGGGGTGACGGTATCGCCAGTCTGGCGGCCTACTGCTGGCACGGGTCGAAGGAGAACTTCGCCAAGCTCTATCCGAACGGCGAGATCATCCCGTCCATCGTCGGCGCGCCGGTCTGCTTCGACTGGCGGGACCCGATGCAGGATCGCGCCAACGAGGCGACATGGAAGGAATGCTGGAACCCGGTCGTCTGGATGGTGCACCTGGAGTGGTTCCGCCTCGGTCGGAGCTGGACGCGCTGCATCGAGCCGGTGTTGGCGGACTTGACGGCCGAGGCTGACTATTGCGACGAGCCCGTTCCGTTGAAGGCGGGCGGGACCGAGCCTCGTTATCGCTGCGCGGGCAACTATCCCGTCAACATGGAGCCGGCGTCGATCCGGGCTTCGCTGTTGTCCACTATGGATGGCTGGCTGAGCGTCAATGGCAAGGGCCACCTGGTGTTGAAGGCCGGCCGGTATGACGCCCCGTCCTTCACCCTGACGGGAGAGCATATCGAGGGCTATTCGTGGCGCGCCTTCCAGACGGACGAGGAGGCGATCAACGAACTGGTCGTCTCTTACGTCTCTGCAGATCATGCCTATTCCGAGGTCGAGGCCGGGACATGGCGCGACGAGAGCGACATCACCGATACCGGACGGTTGCGCTCAGAGCCGCTGCAGCTTCTCTTGGTCCCGAGCGCCTCGCAGTCCATGCGGCTGGCTAAACGCAAGATGCTGCGGGTCAACGCTCCGCGCCGCGGGCAGGTCAGGTCAGATTTCCACGGCCTGAACGGCTTGGGTCAGCGCTATATCCTCGTGCAGAACCCCGAACTGGCCAGCATGGCTGACGTGGTGGTCGAGGTGACGAACGTTGAAATCGACTTCGCCGCGGCGCAGGTGATCTTTGACGTGATCCTCGCCGATCCAGATATCGACGCGTGGGACCCGGCCGAAGAAGAAGGCGAGCAGCCGCCGGTGATCGAGCGCCCGGACCCCGAGCCTTCAGATCAGGAACCGGCGCGCAAGCCCATCGCCCGCTCGGTGCCCTATCCGACGAGCGCGACCGAGGACACGATCACCATCGTCAGCTTCACGGCCACCATGCCCAACGGCGACGTCGTGGTCATTCCGGCCGGGACGGTGCCGGGTCTGACTGCCCTGACCAACTACGGAGTCTTCTGGAAGGATGGCGCCGGGTTTGAAGTCGAGGTCTATCCGGCGACCAGCCACATGACGGCCGGCTCCTGGATCTTCATCGGCTGGCAGGCGACTTCGGACGCCGGCGGGGCCTTCCCCTCCAATCCAACTCCGCCCGGCGGCTGGGGCGGCTCTGGCGAGTCGAACGTGCAGCAATGAACGAGCGCCGCATCTTCCTGATCATCCGCGAGGCGACCGACGGCCTGACCGTCACCGTCACGCCGATCCAACCGGCCGAACAGCCCGAGGCCATCGCCGTCATCCGCACGGTCGGCGATGTGGCGGCCGAGACCACGCTTCATTTCCCCGGCGCTGCTGTCCGTCAGGACTGACGCCAGACCCACCCCCGAAAATCTGAGGTGAACCATGGGCCAGATCGGTGATCTCGGTCAGCAGTTTCAACGCGACTTCGTCGTCGACGGCGTTCCTGCTTCCGGCGCCAACGAACCTGACAAGGCCGTAGGCCGGGCCGTGTTCGCGGTCATCGACGACAAGGTCGAGGCTCAGGCCGAGGCGGTGGCGGTTGTCGGCGATCAGGTGCAGGGCTTCACTGAACAGGTCGAGGCCATGGCTGGAGCCGCTGCGTTCGGCGGCGCGGTCAGCAAGGAGACCAAGGCGGCCCTGGACGCGGACCTGGCCTATCCGGCCGACCGTCTGGCTGTGGTCTGGAATGACCCTGACCTGACCAAGCGCGGCGTCTACGCCAAGGTCGGCGCCAGCGGATCGGGAAGCTGGTCGCTGACCACGCTGGCGCCGGACTCCAACCTGCGTCCCGACCTGAACGCCGAGGTGCTGTTCCGCTCGCAGCGCCTGGTCGCCGACTTGCCCATGCTGACTCGGGCGGCCCTGTTGGATGCAGACGGGCTGGCGGCGTGGACGGTGGACGCCAACGGGGTGTTCCGGGCTCAGGGGCTGAGCGCCTCGACCATCAATGGGCGGCCCGCTCTGTCGTCAGGGGTGTTCGACGCCGCCGTCAACGGCTTCGTCTGCTACGGGCAGTCGTGGGAGGTCGGCGAGACCATGTCGGCCGATGGCGCGGCGATCTCGATCAGCCAGTCCTATGGCGCACTGATGTTCAATGGCGGGGTCCGGCCGCGCGACGCAGGCGGCACGGTCGCCAGCCAGCACACGTCGCTGGTGCCCCTGGTGGAAAGCACCTCGGGCAACAAGGGCGAGAGCCCGTCGGCGGGATGGGCCCAGATGGCGGCCGAGCTGGTGCAGGTCGAGGACCGCATCACCTGGGACCGCACCGGCTTCAACTGGCTGGGCTCCTCGGCCGCGGTGTCGAACACGCGGCTGGATCAGTTGGCGGACGGCACGGCACCCTTCCAGAACCTGAAGGACGACATTGCCTATGGCTACAGCCTGAGCCAGGCGCTGGGCCGCTCCTATGTCTTCAGGGCCTTCTCTTGGATGCAGTCAGTTTCGGATTATTCGGCCGGGACCGCAGCGGCGACGTGGAAGGCAGGGGTGACCGCCCTTCGCACCGCCGTCAACACCTACGCCAAGTCGGTAACCGGTCAGGCCGAGGACGTGCTGTGCGTCATGGCCCAGCCGGGTTGGGCCGGCAACTACGAGGCGACCGACTATCCCTGGGCCGATCTGGCCATGCTGGAGCTGTCGGAGAGCGACCCGAACTTTGTTCTGGCCTGCCCGGCCTACTTCCTGCCGAAGTCGTCGGACACGCCGCACTACAACGCGCAGGGCAACAAGATCAGGGGCGCCTATTACGGTCTGGCGATGAAGCGGAAGGTGGTGGATCGGCAGGCGTTCGCGCCACTGAAGCCTCTGTCGATCCGCCGTCAGGGCAAACTGCTGACCGTCCGGTTCAACCCGGTCGGCGCCCTGAAGATCGACACCATGGCGTTCGCCTCTGTCGCCAGCGCCGGGTTCAGCCTGGTCACGGCGGGCGGGGCGGCCATCGCCATCGACCGCGTGGACGTTACTGGCCGCGACACCGTCACCATCACGGCCGCGACGGCGCCGGCAGCCGGGGCCAAGCTGCGCTACGGCTTCGCCGCTGCCGGCGTCGGGGGTGGCAACCTGAGGGACAGCCAGGGCGATCTGATCGTCTTCGACCCCGGCGGTCTGAACCATCCCATGCACAACTGGTGCGCCCTGTTCGAAAAGGTGCTGTCGTGACCGCTCTTCGTTCCCCCTCCGGCGCCTTCGCCCGGCCGGTCAGCGCCGTTCTCAACCCTGTCCGTGACGGCATGGTCGCCGAGTTCGTCTTTGGCGGCGATGCGGACACGTCCCGGCGCAACCTGGCCCAGAGGGGCAAGCTGGCCACCGTCAACGGCGCCCCGACCTGGAGCCCTGGCTATGCCCGCTTCAGCAACAGCCTTGGCCAGAACATGGATACGGGCATCCCCGCCACCATGCGCGACCTGACCATGGTCTCTGTGCTGCGGAGCATCAGCGGATCGGGAGAGGCAATCATCTCGCCGTCGCCGATCACCGGCTTCATCCTGGCCCACACGAACCACGAATGGCGGTTCAACAACAGCGTCACCGCCAACCCACCCCAGGCGGCGAGCGTCGTCCTGACGCCGGGCGAGACCGACTTCCGCTGCGGCATAGGCTGGGGGTCGTTCGGCACGGTTTCGAGCCTGTCTGTCGGTCAGGCCGGGATCGGCTTCAACTCGGCGGTTGGATCGCAGGCCAATGCTGGGAGCCGCGGGGGCCAGAACTTCATCGTCGCCCCCAATCTCGGCGTCGGGAACGTCACGTTCGAGATCGCCTATCTGTCGATCTACGACCGCATCCTCACATCGCGTGAACGCTTGGACGTCTATCAGAGCTTGCGCGCCGGGCTGACCAATCGCGCTGTCGTGTTCTGATATGGCTAACTTCCGCCCATCAAACCGTGCCGCCACTCACCCCGAAGCCAATGGTAACCAGTGAATGGCTTTCCTGATTTCGCCTGGTCCATGTAGCGTTCGGCCACCCCGATCTCGTAGTCTAGTAGTTCGCTGTCGCCGTGCTCGTGGATACATCGGCGCGCCTGGGGGACATAACGCCGCCAACCCTCATCTCCGGTGCACGCGATCACATGCATCAGGGTGAAGTACTCAAATAGCGCGCCGTCCAGATTACCCTGCGACGCTAGAAGCTGGCACTTAAACCCCCAATAAGAGAATTTTTTCGGCGCGATCTTCATGGCCACGTCAATCGCTTCGATCGCTTCGCGGTCCTTGTGGAAGGCCGAGTATGCCTGGGCCAGACAATAGTAGGCCTTGTGGGAAGGGTCTTCTTTCGCCGCGTCTAGAGCGACCCAAACAGCCTCTTCATTTCGGCCGATCTTCCGGAGATGATCCGCGTAATCGACAAGCGTCAGATTATCGCCTGGCGCCGAGCTTTCGCGCACCCAAGCCTGAAAGCCCGGCACGACATATTTTCGATCCATCACTCAGTCTCGGTCGGTCAGGAACAGCGCAAAATCAGACACGGCGTTTACCGCCGAGTGGCCGTCGAGCATTCCGCTTGCCTCATCGACCTGAGCGAAAACGCACCATCGGTCCGAAATCTCATCCAGCCTCTTGTGGAGCCTGCCCTCAACTCCTGGCTGATCGCTCAGTACGAAGAGATCCGCGCGATCCCCTCTGTCTTCAAGCTGTTGGAAGTCGTCTTCCCAAATGACGACCACGTCAGCGTCTTGAGGAGAGGCGCTTGGGAAAAACCCCGAGGCGATCAAATCCGCCTCAATCAGATCGGCTCCAACGATCTGCCGCGAAGGACGGACATACAAGAATCGCCAACGTTCCTTTCCCGCCTGCCGGAGCGCCAGTGAGGCGCAGGCGTCTCCAAACGTCAAAGCTAGGTCGCGGCTAT
>RCUQ01000474.1_pt1 | contig 18145 bp, 6 predicted proteins | sample 2166351 | NCBI WGS metagenome assembly RCUQ01 (sample SAMN09932597, study PRJNA488358) | compost metagenome | feature: garden; material: soil; isolation source: compost soil in acetonitrile-enriched culture | place: Germany: Experimental Botanical Garden Goettingen | collected 2016-01-27
TACATATGTAAAAAGTAAAATGTTTGTCAAATGTTCTTTAGCCAACGAATGGAAAGATAGTAATATAAATGTAACAAATGGAGAAACTGTTGATTTTAAGATGCAATTTTCTAACGTGGGATCTAATCCTGTTACACTTTCTGAATTAGTAAATCTAAGACCTCAAGCTGGAGATTTGTTTGAATTTGGTTCTAACTCACGAAACAGTACTCTCAATATGGATTATAATTGTGATCTGCCAACGATTTTTACTAATGCTGCTGTAACACCAGCTGTTGATTTTTACTATGCTTTAAATTCTCCTACAATGGATAGAGATATGTTATGCCCGCCTCAAGTGTCAGGTAATGCACCAATATGGACACAATCCTGTAACAATGCAAATTGGTTAAAAGCCACATTTCCAAATAATTTTACACTATTGCCTGGAGAGTTTGTGGAGGTAATGTACAAAGGAAGAGCTACAGGAACTACAGGAACTGCATATAACAGTTTTGCATTTAAAGTTATTAAAAACGGTATTTGCGATCTAGTATCTGCAAATTCTAATACGCTGGTAATAAAAAATGATGATACTATCATCGGATGTAATTCTTGTACTTTAGAAAATGCCTATTCAGGAGAAATGAAAGTTTTATTTGAGAACTTAATGAAGAACATTCTAACTAGAAAAATAAAGGGAGAAACAGACGCTCAGATAAATGGGAGTAGTCCAGATGAATTACTTGCTCTTAGACCTTATATCACTAGTGGAGGAGGAAATAAAATCTACAAATTTGTATCAACGGTTAATGCTCAAAATAAAATTACCAGTATAAAATTTTCTTTTGATGCGAATAGTGAAAATGACGTTACGTTTATTGAAGAAAATGGAGTGAATTACAATCCAGAAGTAGGAGCTATAGATCCTTCGTACTTAAAAATAGATACCACTTTATATGCTTTATCAAGTCAATATCTAACAACATGTAGAAGAGTTGTAGATAGTAACGGAACAGTAATTTCTGAATGTAATAACAAGACGCAGGTTAAAAATATAGATTTTTGCCCAACGAGATTTTGTTATCCAATGAGTGGTGAGATCAAAGTAGGTGAATAATCAACTATAGATTATTATCAAAAGCGTATAAAATATTAATACATAAAGAATTAATTATGTTAAAAGGTTTTAAATTAAGAAAATATTGGATACTTAGTCTTTGTATGTTACTTTGTTCAATTACTTCAATGTATTCGCAGGATATTCCGGATAATGTTCTTGGTATAGATTTGCCAACATTAATCGAAGGATATAAAAAGGCAGGTTTTACGGATGAAGTAATAAATTTCGAAATAAAGAGATTGAGAGAAACCAGAAAAAAACTGATGCTTGAAGGCACTGAAAGACAGCAGATTTCTGGAAATCGAAGCTCTAATATACAAATTGGATATTCTTTTAAAGATCCTACGCTTTTAGAATCTACATCACTTAATAAATCAAATATTTCGGCAAGAGCATTTAATTTAGCCGCGATTGTTGAAGATACTTTAATTGTGAAAAAAGGTGTCAACACAAAGTTTTTTCTTGAACCATCTTCGCCAGATATGGCATATAAGTGGATTTTTTATGACCTAAATAATATAACCAAAAAAGATTCGGCTACGACACCAATAGCTTATCAAAAATATACTGTACCTGGAAAATATAAAATTACACTAGAGATAAAAGATACAAGTGGCTGTATCTCTTACTTTACAAAGAATGTAGAAGTTTCAGATTCTGAACTTTGCGTTAGAAAACCAATAAATTTTGCTTTTGAAACCACATCAACTAATTTAATATATACTTGGACTGCTACAAATGCTGCAGGTGTTCTTGTAAATGAATTGTATAAAAGTACAGATGGTTTATATACTTACACACCAACTCTTCCAGGAGATTATGTTATAAAATTAACGGCTACAGGTGCAGGAAAATGTGAAACTGTGTTTGAAGAAACGGTAACGGTTGTGGAATGTGATATACCTCCAGTTTGTGAAAATCATATTGTTATAGTAGTAGACGAATCGGGATCAATAGATGATACGGAAGCAAAAAGAATTAGAGCGCAATTAAAAACTTTTATCGCTGCACAAATTAAGTCGAATACACTGGGAGAAGGTAAAATGTTTGTTTCTTTAATTGGACTTTCTGATACTGATGAAAACAACCGAACTGACCATGTAATGGAGCGCTTAGTTGCTGAAGGTGATCTTTCAAATGGTGGTATTATGTATAACTGGATTGAAAATTATGGAAGAAGATATGGACAGAAAGGTATAACTGAAGGTTCTGATTATTGGAAAAGTGGTTTGAGTGTGGTATTGAATTCAAGCTTTCAAATTAAACCAAAATTAGTTTTCTTGATTACAGATGGTTGTCAAACAACTAATCCAGAAGGTTTGAAAACATTGATGCAGAAATTTGATAATTATCAAAACTCTCCTGATACAAGCGAAAACAAACCCCATTTATATGTTGTAGGTATAAATAACGGTTTCTATGTTGATAATGCTATAACTAGTCAAACAACAGCTCGTAGCGCAGATCCAAATTTTGTTCCTTCATTATTGAAAACAAGTTTCGATTCTACAAATTCTGCTTATTTAGGTAAATCATTACAATACCTGTTTAATTTCAATAGTAATAATAGTAACGCATTCCCAATTGAACGTATAAATGGTTTTGATAGTGCGACCTATTTTGCTCATAATGATTTTTCAATGTTAAGCGATGAACCGTTTTATTTTTCTGATGGTATTGTTGAGGCAGAAGTAGGTTGTGGAAAGTTGTCTGAGAAAGATTATTGTGCTAACTGTTTGTCTTTCCAGCCAGAAATTAATAAAGAATATTTATTAAGCGCTTGGGTAAAAGAAGAAACTAATATTCAGGTAAAAGATTACGAAAACTCCGAAATCAATATTGTGTTTTATAGTGATGCACAAGCATTAGATCCTGATCCTAATGATCCAAATGCGCCATCACAAGTAATGAGTACTATTACTTTAAAACCATCCGGAGCAATTATTGACGGTTGGCAGAGAATTTCAGGAAAATTTATTGTTCCAGAAAACACCATAACAGCGGGAGTCGTATTGAATAATAAAAACGTTGGTATTCCAATTTATTTTGACGATTTGAGGATTCACCCAATGGATGGAAGTGTTAAAACATTTGTTTACGATTCAGAGACATTTAAGTTAATGTCTGAGTTAGACGAAAACAATTACAGTACTTTTTATGAGTATGATAATGAAGGGGGATTGGTACGTATTAAGAAAGAAACAAGTCAAGGAGTAAAAACCATTCAAGAAACACGCTCAGGTAGTTTTATCAATCCAAAATAATTAGAAATGTTTTTAAAAAAATTAATAGGTGTTTTTGGGTTACTGTGTTGCTCATTTGGTTACTCTCAAGATGCAAAAGAAATATTTAAGAAAGTAGGCGAACAGTACGGTACGGCGAAACCACTTCAGTACAAAGTAAGTTATGCTTTATTTAAAGATTTGGATTCAAAAAAAGTTGAGGAAAGTTATGCGGGCGTCTTTTACAAAAATGCCCAAAATGAAATGTACACTAAGATAGGCAATACTGAAATTTTGAATACAAAGAAGGTCAACTTAAAAGTTAGCCATCCTGAAAAAGTAATTGTGATAAATAAGCCAGTAGCAAATTATAAAGGAGATTTTGATATAAAACCTCTGCTGGATATGTGCAAGATTGAAAAGTGTACTGATATGAAATCGTTTTGGGAAATAACCTTAAAAACGAATTCTTTTACTGGCTTGCCTTATTCAAAAATAATAGTAAGAGTATCCAAAACATATTTTATACAAAAACAGGTGTTTTATTATAGTGCTCCCTCTAATTTTTCTAAGGATTATCGTAAGCCGGATTCACATTATCCGAGACTAGAAGTAACTTATAGTAATTTCAATAGAAACCCAGTTACGGCATCTGTATTTAATACACAGAGCTATTTTACATCTTCTGGAGGAAAAATTGTCTTGTCTCAGCAATTAAAAAAATACGAGATAGTAGATCAAAGAAATGTTGCCAATAATAATTAAGATAAATTATAGATATATGTATATCAGCAAAAATTTTATAGTAGTATTATTTTTATTTTTTAGTTTGTTTTCTTTTGGACAACACGAAGAGGGAGTTGTGGCTTACAAGCAAGGCAGTGAATTGTCTGGTAATCCAAAATTAAGTGTAAAGGATCCTAGATTTTCAGACCTAAAGAATAAGAAATTATTTGTGTCAGTAAATGATGGAGTATCAATTCATTTTGGTTTTAAAGATGATGTTACCAAATCAGATGCTTATAAAGAAATTTATGATTGTACCATAAATTTAAAAATCACTCCATATAATATTGATGGACTAAAAGATTTAAGCTATATAGAAAAAGGTGTTGTAAAATATCATGATGATCCTTTTACTATTTCTTTAAAAATTACGCATGATAATGTTACTAAGGGAGCTAAATTGAATGACTATTTGGTTTACAAGCTTCCTGGAATTCATCAGGCAGATGTTGAAGTTAGTTCAATTATTTACTCAACTCCTGGAATTCATAGTTCTCCTTATTTAGAAGTTAAATTTACTACAGATCGTTATTATAATTTACAAAATACTACGGCTATACCAACAGCAGAATTTGTTAAGTATAACGGAATTATACCTAATACAGTATCTGTAGCGAGTCAAGCGGATGAAATTTTAATTAAATGGAAAAAAAATGAAAGCTCTCCAGCTTTGGAATATGAATTAGAGTGGGCATGGATTGATAATTTTGGACCTGACGGTACTAAAAGGCCAGCTAATGAAATTGCCTTGACCGAAAAGGATTTTATGTTAAATAGTACAAGAATTCAAACAAAAGAAACTTCTTACAGTATTCCTATTGTTTATTCTAGCGGTTATTTTATATATAGAGTTAGAGCAGTTGGACGATTTTTAGATGATATTACTAAAGTTTATAACGGAAAATGGTCTGTTTCTGAAATTAGTAAAAGATTAAATGTTGTTAATGATTGGACATTTATTGAAATAGATAAATCTCATGAAGATGGTGTAAAAAACTGGCAATATCAGGCCTCGTTTGCAGAGAATGGAAAGAAAAAAGAAGTTGTAAGCTATTTTGATGGTTCTTTGCGCAATCGCCAGACAGTTACAAAAGTTAATTCAGATAATAAAGCTGTTGTAGGAGAGCTTATTTATGATACCCAAGGTAGAGCGGCAATCGAAGTGTTGCCGAGCCCATTACAATCTTCAGCAATACATTTTTATAAAGATCTTAATAAAAATGCTGCAGGATCTATTTTTTCTCATAGAGATTTTGACTGGGATGTAAAAGATAGTATTCAGAATTGTAAACCAATTATAGTTCCTGCATTTTCAAATGCTTCTGGATCAGGAAAATATTATTCATTGAACAATGCAAAAACTGACAATTTCCAAGATTTTGTTCCAGATGCACAAGGTTATCCTTTTACTCAAATTGAGTATACTCCAGACAATACAGGTCGTATTAAAAGTAAAGGTGGAGTAGGTCCTGATCACCAAATTGGCAACGGACACGAAATGCGTTATTTTTACTCTCAGCCATCGCAAGAAGAGTTAAATAGACTTTTTGGTTACAAAGTTGGAAACAGATTGCATTATAAAAAAAATACAGTTATTGATCCAAATGGCCAGGTAAGTGTAAGTTATTTAGATCCGCAAGGAAGAACTATTGCAACGGCTCTAGCAGGAGATAAAGAAGGAAGCTTGGAATCGTTAAAAGATGAAAGCGATACGACACTTCATACCATGTTAACTACAGACATGTTAGCAGATGGTAATGCAATTTATGCTTCTGGTGAAAACGGAATATTAAAAGATGGACTGAAATTAAATACTGTTGTTCCAGTAGTGCAGAGTAAAGCTGTTACTTTTGATTATTCTTTTACTAAAACAAAAAATGCATTTACAGATGCTTGTTTAAATGGTAAATTTTATCCGTATGTCTACGATTGGTCAATGAGCCTTACAGACGACTGCAGTAACGAATTACTAGTTGGCAATAATCCTTTAATAGAAAAAATTGGACAGGAGAGTTTAACAGCGACTAGTTCATCAGAATTAAAACTATCTAATAGAACATACAATGCATTAGATCATGAAAAGTTTTTAAGAGTAGGTGCATATTACTTTAATAAAGACCTGCGTATAGATAGCGAAGTGTTAAATCGTTATGCAGATGATTATATCAAACAACTAAAGGATAATAAAATTTGTTTGCCAGATTTGACCGCTTTAGAAGCCGATGTTACACTTACTGATTGTAATATTACTTGTAAAAGTTGTGAGGATGGTTTAGCTAAAAGTTATTTAACAGAGTCGGAGTATAATTCTTTTAAAACATTCCTTGGTAATGCCGATAACAAATTAGGAGATGTTGACGGAAGAGCATCTCTAGTAGCTATCGCTGAAAATAATTATGTTGCAAAAAATATGCTTACTGTTCTTGAATTAAAAGAAACAGAAAGAACTAATTATGAGAGAAGCTTCAGATTTGAATTTCAAAATTTGCTAAAAGGTTGCAGAGAATTATGTGAGCAGCCAGTAAATGTTTGTGATCTTAATTTGGGTATGCTATTAAAAGACATGAGTCCTCATGGACAATACGGTTCTGTTCAAGGAATTGAATCAGACGTTGATGATGCTGATGTAGAAGCAAATGAAGACATAGATGCTCCACTTGATCCTCTAAGTATTTTTAATATTAATAACGATCTATCATATGGTGGTTTCCGTACTGAAACGTATAAAGATGAGGATACAAATCTAGAGGTAACGGTAAAAGTTTCAAACAGTTCTTGGAAATACCCTGATGGAGGATCGTATAAAAATGCAGATGGATCGGTTTCTAAAATTAAAGTAAAATTAATAAGTTCAACTCCTAAGCATCCAGAAACTAATATTTATGAGCCTGCATTAGATGAGGGAGTTACTTTGACTATTAATGACCGCGATCCAGATAGTGAAGATCCAAATGATTATTTAGTAGAACCAAAATACTTAAAAGATGTTGCTTATTTTGTGAGTATCTGGCAAAATAGCTGGGCAAATGCTCTTCTTAAGTATCACCCAGAATATCAGTATTATGTGTACAATTTAGGCCTTTGTATGAAACAAAACAGTGCAGGTATAAATTCTAATGCATTTGATTCTAATTTATTGAATAAAGAATTTTATACTGCTGATATGACTCAGCCAGATGAAACAATTTTTGCAGCTGGAACAACAGGCGTTTTAGAGCAATTGTTGAATATTGATAATTCTAACGATCCATTTTATAATTCGAAAAACACGTACCTTCAAGAAACTGACGAAGATTTTGCAGTTCGCAGAGATATTATGCGTGAAGCTTTGACATCAAATTATGATGGAATGAAAACTGGAGGAAAAAGCATGAATATGCTTCAAAGTGCTTATTATTTTGCTGTTTTTTCAAACGGGATTGCACCAGCATCGGCTTACACTGATTTTATGAGTTTAACTCAAACGGCTTTGTTAAATGAAATTAGAGCGCTTGGAAGTAATGGAAATCTTGTAGACTTAACAACTAAGCAGCGTATTTGGGGTAATTTCAAATCATATTATATAGGATTAAAAGAGAAAACAAGAACAGTTTTTGCACATATTGATGCTATAAAACATAATAATTATAATGATTGTATTGGCGATTCTGAAGCTTCAGATAGCTTTGCCAATTTATTAAAAAAATATACAGCTGTTGCGTCAGGAAAAACCAAAACAAATTACCAGAGAGTTTTAGATTTAATTGCTGCGACTCCTGATCCTGATGCAATAAAAATCCCAACTACAGATCCTGTAAGTACAGGAATAGAATTAGCCTGTTCAGATGCTCTTTCTTCTTTATTTGTTAAAAAAGAAAAACGTTTTATAACAGTTGACTATACTTATGATTCAAGTATGGATGATATGGATATATTGGCAGCGGCGCAAGCTGAAGCAGAGGCTAATATATACCTTGAAACAGGAAAAAGTCCTGGATATTTATCTTTGGAGAGCTTCTTAAACGGATTAGTTGATAGAACTATACAAGATAAAGGAATTGTAATACCAGACGGTATTTTGACCACAAGCATGCCGTATTTGACACGCACTCTTTTTGATGCTCAGGTAAATCCTGGTTTTAATTTGAATGCCTCGAATGATACTCCAAAAATTGTTAGTACAGTTGATGCGTCAAATATGCTTTCAATAGGCTTTACAAGTGGAGGCGCTTCTATTTCAACACCAATTACAATAAAATTTGTTAATGCTGCAAGCCATGTTAATCCATGTGGCGGAGCTAACACTTTAAATTGGGCTGATATTATAAGTTTTAAAAATTTATATTATTTACCAGATTCTTACAATAGAGATTTAGGTACTTATCAATTTAGAATTATTGCGACATTAAAAAGACCTGGAACTGTTTGTGCTGTGCCAGAGGAAGTTTTATTAGAAGGAACGACAAAAATTAATATTGCCGATTTCTCAGTAGTAACTGGCTCTTCAAGTTGCGGTAAGCAAGAAAGTTTTAGTAAGGCTTTCAATACTCTAGTTCTTGAATTGCAAAGAACAGGAATGTTGCAAAGTTCTAATGTAAACATTACTTCTAATCCCGCTTTTGCAGAAGGATATCTTTCTGAATTTTTCGGTATAAAAGCTGGAGAGGTAGTTACATGGAATTATTCAGGAAATACAGCTAACATTTCTGTTAACGGACAAAAAAGGACTATTCTAGATTTTGGCACTTATATTCTTGGAAGTAAAGCTATTTCGAATATTTCTATTGGAAGTTTGCTAGCAAATGGTTCTTCTAATTTAGTTAAAATAAAACTTAGAAGTTTAATAGGATCACGTCAAATTAACGGTAAGATTTCAAGCGGAACAGGTAGAAAATCATTGTATTTTGTTTGTTGTACAGCTTGTGGAGAAAATGACTTTAATGGTAATGGAATCGGTGATGAGTGTGAAGATGTAATTGAAAAAACGGTTGCATGTTCTGAAAGTACTTTACTAGAAGATAGTTTTGAGACAAATTATGCTTATTTATTAAATGATATATTAAATTCTAGAAATTACAATATTATAGAAAAAATATCTGACAATGCTTTCATGAGTAATTTTGTTAGAGATGAGAATTTAATGCAGCGTTTTCAGGCAGTAAGAAATTACTATAGTGCTGTTTATCCTGGATCATCAACAACTACTCCTATTTCGCAACTAACTAAATTTTCATTTAAGGTTGTTGATGACAATGTAGAGATTGCTCTTTATAATGGAGGTGAAGATTTAGAATGGATGCCAAACCCTCCATATTCTGAATTTGCAGATATCCGTATGTCTTTCCAATTAAGTGGAGCAAGCTCTGTTAAATCAATTAACTGGGTTGATATTAGAAATGATAATAGATGGGGATTAAACTATACTGATTTTAATAATGTTACGCATACAACGACTGTATTAGTTTCAAATATAATTAAAACTTACGATGAAAATTGGAGCCCAGTTAATATTTGTGAATTTTTATCGGGTAATTTCCCACCTGTTCAGCCTACAGTACCACCAAATGTAGATATTTGTTCGGCAACTGGACAAGAATCTCTTTTTGAGAAAAACTTGAAAAATGTATTGAATGATTACATAACTTCAAACTCTTTGCCTTCAAGTGGTACTTTAAATACAGCTTTATTTTCATCATCAACTAATGCGACGGTAAGAGATTTTATTAGCACTTCAAATTTAAAAGAGCTTTATCAAAGTGCTAGAACTAACTACCGTAATTTGGATCTAACATTCACTATACCTGTTGCTTTAAGCGGATATTATTTAAATCTATCTTCTAATACTGAGCTGGCATTTACAGATTTACCAAATTCAAAATTAGTTGGTAACTATATAAGTTTAAACTCATTCTCACTTTTTGGTGTAAAAGAAATTTTGAGTATAGATTTTATCGATGGATCAAATGCTGTTGTTTACTATAAAGACAAGGCAAACGAATCTATTATTAAAAAAGCAGATATAACATTTAATATTGCTACTAGTTACAAAACAAATAAGGCTGGAAATTTTGAATTTTGTGCATTCTTTACAAAATCAACTTTTGTTTATCCACGACAAAGTACAGCTAGATCGATACAAATACAAAATGTTGTTCCAGAAGGTTTTACAGTTAATAGTGATGGAACTTTTGTTTATGATAATGTAAATTCAACTGTTTCTCTTAGAACAAAATCTGTTGCAACAGTTAGTAAACTTGAGATTGTTTGTCCAAAACTTTGCGTTCCGGCAATTCCAGAACCTGTAGTTTGTGCAGAGAAATGGAGCTCATTCAAAACAGAATTGAATACAATAATGCCAGGATATGTGCTTCCTGAAAATTTAAATGATAGTGGGAAGTATTTCTGCGAAGCCAATTTCGGTTACATTAGTGATGACTATTTATACTATTTAGCTAAGCTGAAAGAGTTTAAAAAAGGTACAATTAAAAGCAGTAATGCCTTATTTGTAGACATTAGTAAATTTGGAGCTACAAGATTGCATTATGGTAATAAAGATACTCGTGGTGTAATTGAGAGTTATTTTGCTTATTTAGTTAGGATAGATGTGCCAAATCCAACTGAAGTGGCATTAACATGGAATCAATTTGCAGATAAGTATGTTGCAGATTATCAGAAATGTGTACCTGCAGTAATGATTCCAAGATTTAGTTTAGTGCCTGAAAATCCAGGTACAAAAACACCTTGTGAATTATATGCAGCTACTGTAAAAGAAGCTAACAAACAACAATTGGAAGAAGCCTTCTTTACAGCAAAACGAGAAGAGTTTGTAAGAAACTATACAAGAGAAGCATTAGAAGGAATTACTGAAACGCTTACAAAAACAGCCTCAGATAAAGAATACCAATATACACTGTATTATTATGATCAGGCAGGTAACTTAATACAAACAGTACCGCCAGAAGGAGTTAAACGAGTATTGCCAGCTTACAATACTGCTATTAATGAGGTAAGAGCCAAAGACGCAGAAAAAGTTGATTTAGAAGATGTAAACGGCCAAAAAGTTGCACCTAAAAATGAATTTCAGACACAGTATCGTTACAATTCATTAAATCAATTGGTATGGCAGGAAACTCCAGATGGCGGAGAATCTACGTTTGCTTACGATGAATTAGGAAGAATTATTGCTTCGCAAAACGCCAAACAAAAATTATCATCTCAGTTAAGTTATACACGTTATGATAAATTGGGGCGTATTATGGAGGCTGGTCAGCTAACCTTGAAAACTCCTGCAGTAATCAATGAGTTAGGTAGGCTTGCTGTTAGTGGTGCACCAAAGGCAGCTTTAATTAAAGTGAATGCGATTGATGATCATTATCCATATAACATCGCTTTAAAAACGGAGCAGATAACAAAAACTGTGTATGACAATCCGCTAGAGAACTCAGAAAGTTGGTTTACAGATTATAGCGTAAATAACAGTCAGAAGAGAGTAACAGCTATATTGTACTACGATGAATTGCTTTCAGAGCTGACTTCCGTTCAAGCTTCGGGAGGTTACAATAATGCTATTTTGTACGATTATGATGTTCATGGAAACGTGAAGGAATTAGTGCATCATACAAATAATAGTCCTGTATTAAATGGTTTAAATCAGCAAATTAAAAAAGTAGTATACGATTATGATTTAATTAGCGGAAATGTAAATAAAGTGACTTATCAGCCTGCAAAAGTTGATCAGTTTATTCATAAATATGATTACGATGCCGATAACAGAATTAAACAAGTTTATACTAGTAAAGACAATTTAATCTGGGAAAAAGAAGCCAATTACTTGTACTATGAGCATGGTCCGCTTGCACGTGTAGAAATTGGAGACAAGCAAGTGCAAGGAATAGATTATATCTATACGCTTCAAGGCTGGTTAAAAGGAGTTAATTCAGAAGAACTGAATAATAATAAGACAGATGCAGGTAAAGATGGGTTAAATGTAGCCAAAGATGCTTTTGGATTTGCTTTAAATTATTATAAAGGAGATTACCTGTCTAGATCAAACACTACTAATTCTACTGTTTTCACCTTAACTAAAGGAGCAAACCGTGAAAGTAATGCAAATCTATACAACGGAAATATCAAAGATATGGTAACGTCATTGTTGGATCTTAACGGAAATCCAATGGCTACGCAATACAATAGCTATACATACGATCAGTTGAACCGTATTAAGACTATGAACAGCCAGTCAATACTTGGCGGTGTTTCGACTCCTTCATATAAATCAAGCTATAGTTATGATCGAAATGGAAATTTAGAAAAATTAAATGCTTTTGCTCCTAAAGCTGACGGAACTATTGCCGAAATGGATAATTTGACATATGATTATTATACTAAAATACATCCAGATAGAGATCCATCGGCGTATAATTACGAAACGAGAACAAATCAATTAAGACATGTAAAAGATGCTATCGAAGCGAAAGCATTTACAAATAATGACAAAAATCCAAATGATACATCATTGGATATAGACAGTCAGCCAGATGATAACTATACTTATGATAAAATCGGACAATTAACTTCTGATAAATTAGAAGGAATTGACATTGAATGGCGTGTTGACGGTAAAGTGAATAAAGTAACCAAAAAGAATGGTACTGTAATAAGCTTTGAATATGATGGATTAGGAAACAGAACCTCTAAAAAAGTAGTTACTCCAACTTCTAGTACTATAACGTATTATGAAAGAGATGCTCAAGGAAATGTATTGAGTACTTATGAAATGATTACAAATAGTGAGGGATCCAAATACTATCTTGTTGAACAGAACATATACGGAAGCAGCCGTCTAGGGATCGAGCAATATGATCGTACTAAAGAAATTTCAGGAGAAGCTTTTGCATCGGTTGCTGCAAAATCAAGCTTAATGAGTGCAAGATCGGCAGTGGCGATGAATGTTCAAGAAGAGATTCCTCCAACTTATGGTTTAGAATTTAATGAAGAAAAAGATTTTGCCTCTTGGTCTGATACAAATAGTAAATTAAATTTATTTGTTAATAAGACAACGAGAACAAAAGTGGTTACACTAAACTCTCATTTTAAAATTGATGCTTCTAAGGTTAAGGATCAGGAAAATGTGGTTGCCGCATTACATGGCTCTTCTGTAGAAGGAAATTTCCCAAAATCTAATTCATTCTCTTATAGAAGTTCTGTATTGTTAACAGTTAGAAAGAATGCCTTAACAGGTTATGTTCCAACAGTAACTTTGTATAAATATCGTCGTAATCACCATGATTACAATAGAAGAGGTAAAAAGAAATACTCTTTTAGAAGCACTTTAGAGAAAACAGATTTTACAATTGACACCGAAACAGGAGCAATTCCAGAAAGTGCTTTTGATTTTAATGCTGAAGTTAGATTAAATTCAAAAACTGCTGCTTATGAGGTGGTTATGATAGTAAATGGAAACGTTTATTCTACAGTTTCAAAAACTCAAGTGCTTAAAAATGGCGAGAACTATGAAAACTTAAAGAGAAATGACGGTCGTTTAAAAATTACTCTACCGGCTAATACATTAGGTGCTGTTAAAATAGAAGATAAACCTAATGAGTTTGTAGAATTGCCGGCTTTACCAAATGAAATGTGTGATTTCACATATAGTATTGATAATGGAAAAGGAACAGAACCGTTAAAAGTCAATGCATTCGCTTTTGATGAAGGTCCAGGTAAACAGCCAGTTTCTTCTACAAGTTTAAGTATGACATTAGCTAACGTTATATATACATCAACATTCTGTGGTTTAGCAGATCAAGATCGTGACGCAGATGGTGTAAAAGATGATAAAGATATATGTCCGGATGTATTTAACCCGAAACAAGAAGATACCACTGAAATAGCTCTAGGTTATGCGCCAGATGGAGTAGGAGATGTATGCGACAACTGCGTTTATCCAAACCCACTTCAAGTTGATACCGATGGTGATGGAAGAGGAGACGATGTTGAAGTAAACGGTGTTTTAAAACCATGTGATAACTGTAAAAATGTTGCAAATTATGATCAAATAGATAGCGATGGTGACGGTGTTGGAGATGCGTGTGACAATTGTAAAACAATAAACAACCCATTACAGGAAGATTCTAATAATAATGGTATTGGTGATGCTTGCGAGGGATTAGACCAAGGAGTAGGAGAAACAACTATTGTAGCTGTGCCAGAAACATCTAAGCGTTTAGTTGGTGACAAACGTTACGAATTGTCAAATCATTTAGGAAATGTTTTAAGTGTAATAAGCGATAGAAAATTGTTTAGAGCTGCAAATGAGCCAAGTCAAGAAACAATTAATACGTATGATTTTAATGGATGGGAAACTATTGTAGGAAATACAAATTGGCTAAAAGTTGGAGGTTCAAATTCTTCAAGTACTGTTGTTCCTTTAGATAACAAACTGAAAACTACTTCAACTGATACTAGTCAAGGCGTTATGCTTTCAATGCTTACTACAGCAGGTAAAAAGTATACAGTGTCTTATGATTTAGACTTGATAGCTTGTCCAGAGCTTAAAGTAGAAGTATTTAATATGAGTACTCCTTTCCAACAGCAAATTGAAACTAGCTCTGGTAGAAAAAGTATAACTTTTACAGCATCTGGTCTAGTGACTAATATTCAATGGAAACGTACTAGAGCTAAAGATGATATAGATGATGTTTATACTTTAGACAACGTAACAACAAGCGTAGAATCGACTGAAAATACAGTTGCATTTACTACCTTTAGTCCAGATATATTTAGTTACTCAGATTACTATCCTTTCGGAATGCTGGTGCCAAACAGACATAAGTCTGCTGATGATTACCGTTATGGGTTCCAAGGACAAGAGAAAGACGATGAAATTAGAGGTGGAGAAGGGAATTCACTGAATTATAAGTATCGTATGCATGATCCTAGAATTGGCAGGTTTTTTGCGGTGGATCCGTTGACTTCGAAATATCCACATAACTCACCTTACGCTTTTAGTGAAAATAGAGTTATTGATGGTGTTGAATTAGAAGGAAAAGAGGTTCAATTGATAACTGGCGGAATTGGAGCCATTGTTGGTGCGAGTATTGATTTGGGAGGCCAAATGCTTGCTAATCGAGCAAGTGGTAAGCCTATGTTTGAAAATATTGATTGGGCAGACGTTGGCATTTCTGCAGCAGAAGGGGCCGCAATTGGTGCTGGTTTGCCACCTAACATAGTTCATGGTGTAGCTTCTGTAGGGAGAGTGTCGCTTGACTATAGTACTGAAGAAGGTGTTGCCTTAATCGGTGTAAATAAAAGGCCTCAAAAAGTATTAGCTGATAGTTGGGAAGAAGCAGCTGGATTGGCTACAGGAGGGTTAATCTCCAATTCTAAAATAGGTAAAGTGGTAGATATAGTAGAAGCAAAAGTTGCTGGAAAATTAGTACCTAGAATTGCAAGCGGTCAAATTTCAACAAATGGAGCGATTGTTGCAATAAAAGCCTCTGGTGGAGTTGCAGACTTTTTAACTTCATTTCCTGGAGCAGCTACAGCTGAATATTTTTCAGGTGGCTTGAATGATAAACTTGAAAGTTTGAATACCAAAAAATATGGGAATGAAAAAAAATCTAGTGTAAAAATTCCTGCTTTCAAAAATTATACCATTCAGGAAGGAGATACACTTCAGGATATTGCAAAAAGAAATAATAGAACTGTTAAGGGATTATCACATCAAAATAAAATTGCTGATCCAGATAAAATTACTGTCGGGACAACAATAAAAGTTTAATATGAAATTATTAGAAAGTGTTTTTTGGAAAATATTGCCTTATATACCATTAATATTTTTGTTTTCAATTGTTGTTTTTTTCATACAGCACTATAACGCAAAAATTCCTCGAGAAAATATTAAGGAAGCGATAGGAACTGTGACTGGTTATCAGGTAGGAGGCACAAGTATGAGACCTGCTGAATTAGCTTTTAGTGTAAAAGGAAAAAAATATATCATATATATATCTAGCAATTATGATGTTGGAGAAAAATTTGTAGTCGAATATGAGAAAAATGAACCCAAAATAAATAAAGCTAGAATAGATAAACCAGTCTTTTTAACAAATGAGAAAACAAGTATTACTGTTGGTATTGTTGAAAATTACAATCCAAATTATTTTAGAGAAATTTCATTTATATATTTTGTTAATGGAAATAAATATAAACAAAGTTATGAGCCTATAAAAAATTCAAACTTAAAATATCCAAACTTAAGGGAAGGAAATAAATATAAAGTAAAATATTGGAATGAAAACCCAAAACGTTCTATTATTTTATTAGATGAACCCACTACAGAGTCCCTAAATTATTAGATATCCTATATGTTTAACGATAGCTTAGAAATTCTTTTTTGTCGTTTAAAACCATGGACTTAGCAAATAGAACTTAAAAAAGAAAACCTCGCATAGATATGAGGTTTTCTTTTTGATTTTTATACAATTGAAATTATGTATCATGTTTAACTTTCATCTAAAATTGTATTTTTATTGAAGTAAACGCTAAAAAAGTTGTAGTTTTTTATTCATAATCAATCTATTACCTGTTAAAAATGTATTTTTTTTAAACATAATCATGAAAAAAGCAAGTCTCATTATTCCCTTATTCAAGCAATTTATAAGAGAAACTGAAACAGGAAAAAGACTCAAAAAAAATGGAGAAAGGATAAAACCAGATTCGATACAAAATTATAAGTATGTATTAAATAATCTAATTCAGTTTTCAAGTGATAGCAAATTTGAATTACGCATTTGTGATGCCTTAAAACTTGACAAAAGAGAACAAGCTTCAGAAAAAAGTTATTGGAAAAAATTCTACCAAAAATTTACCGAGTTTTTATATAAAAAGGGATGTCATGATAATTATGTGGGAGCCAATATCAAGGTGATTCGCGTATTTTTTAATTATCTAAAAAATGATAAAGACATAAATACAGGCGATTTTCAGCGTTTGTTTTATGTTCGTAAAGAAGAAATTGAAATCTTTGTGCTTTCTCCAGACCAACTAAAGTTTCTAATTCATGATAAGGAATTCGAACAAACCTTAATACCAAGTTATAGACGGATCAAAGATATATTTGTTTTTGGATGCTCTACGGGTTTACGCTATTCAGATATCTTTCTTCTAACGAATAAAAACTTTGAGAAAATAGATGGAGAATGGTATTTAAAACTCAAATCTAAAAAAACTAAAACGTTTAGTTTTATAAAGCTATCAGCTTATGCCATAACTATTTTTCAACGTTACACTACTTCAAACAATAAAGCTCCTCTTTTTGGGAATACTAGTTTGTTTAACTTTAATAAAAGCCTAAAACATATCGGTGAGCTTGCCGGTTTTACGTCGCCTATTGAGGTTTCAAGAGAAAAACAAGGCAAAACTCAAAGATTAACTAAGAAAACCGATACTTCAAAAAATCGTTTTTGCGATAAAATGAGTTCACATATGATGCGTAGAACTGCAATTACAACTTTACTTATTTTAGGTATGCCAGAACATTTAGTTCGTAAAATAAGTGGACATAGTCATGCGAGTACTTCTTTTAATCGATATGTGCATTATGCACAGGCTTATATGGATAAGGAGATTGAAAAAGTGCATAGTAAATTGGAGAGCTATTAATTATAATTGGAACTCTAATTTGTTCTATACTTTATATAAAAAAAACTCGCAGAAGTGTGAGTTTTTCATTTTTGCTGACTTTAGTTTTGTCGATTCTCTTTACTTTGTGGGCACAGATTGCAAATCTGTGCTATCGTGGATGAAATCTTTTTTAGACGTGTCTGTTCAAGATGGATTTAAAGTAAAAGATTTAAACGAAGGCCTTCAAGAATTTGGATTAAGGATTGTTTTGAATAAAGCAAATGAAAAACTTGTTCCAAATAAAGCAAATGGAAAAGTTTATATAGACCAAGGACAAAGGTACCTAATTGATATTATTAAAAAGGTAGAGCAGAAAAAAGCTAAAGAAGCATTAAAACCTAATTAATATGAAAAACACAAAAAAAATTATTATGGC
>RCUQ01000480.1_pt1 | contig 18077 bp, 14 predicted proteins | sample 2166351 | NCBI WGS metagenome assembly RCUQ01 (sample SAMN09932597, study PRJNA488358) | compost metagenome | feature: garden; material: soil; isolation source: compost soil in acetonitrile-enriched culture | place: Germany: Experimental Botanical Garden Goettingen | collected 2016-01-27
GTTGGTATGGTGTGGGCTATACTTTGGAAAAATTATTTACGGAGAAATTCGATCAGTTTTTGAAGTTAAAAGATGCCTTGAGCAGCGATGCTTTGGTCCGTTACGTATTCACTAATGTAGAGTCATCGCTTGATTCTACGGATGAAGAAATCATCAAAGAGTATGCGGATTTAATGACCAATATTGAAGCTCGTGACGAGATTCTTGCATTATTACTTGAAGAATTGCATCGTACTCGTTTAATGTTTGCGAAACTTCAGGATCGAACTTTTGAAGAACGTCGTAAAAGCCGTCATTATTCAACTCAACTCCGAGCAGTTGCTTTGAAACCATTGCATCAAAGTCAGATCCGTTTGTTGAAACAATGGAGAACGATGAAACAAAACGGCGCAAGCACAGTTGAAACGGAGGATACATTAATAACCCTACTTACTTCAATTAATGCGATTGCGAGTGCGTTGGGTACAACCGGATAAACTCTTTTTACATTGATTAGGATAGGGCTGTCATTTATTGACAGCTCTTTATTATTTACAAAAAAAAGACCTGTTTTTGCAGGTCTTTTTTGCTTATTGTTGTTCAGGAACAAATTTTAGTGATATGGAATTTACGCAATAGCGATCACCCGTTTCTGTTGGGCCATCATCAAAAATATGGCCGAGATGTCCACCGCAATTCGCACATAAAATTTCAGTTCTGATCATTCCATGACTTAAGTCCTTATGGTATTCTACCGTACCGGGAATCGCTTTGTCAAAGCTTGGCCATCCGCAGTGACCATCAAACTTAGTCCCCGACTCAAAGAGTTTGGTTCCACACGCCGCACAAACATAAGTGCCTTTTTTATAAAAATTATTGTATTCGCCAGTAAATGGACGTTCTGTTCCTTTCTGGCGTAAAATAGCATATTGCTCAGGAGTGAGTTCTTTTTTCCACTCTTCTTCGGTTTTCTGAACTTTATAACTCATCTTTTTTTCTGTTTTAGGATCCGTATTTTTACTCTGTGCACAGGCTGTAAAGCTGATTGCGGAGAAAGCTATAGCAAAGCAAAGGGATAATTTAAAGATATTCATTGTGCCGTCTAATTTGTTTTCAGCTACACTTACGAAACCAATTTGGCTATGGATTTGTTTGATAATAAAAGTTATAAAAATATTACAGTGTGTTATTTTGCCAGTTGAAGTTCTTTGAAGTTTTTAATCGCCTCTTTTAATTCAGGATTGTTTTTAATTTCCTCTTTAGCAGCTTTATATCCTTGTTCAAAAATGTCGTCAGTTCGCTTTACATGAAAAAGACTTATTGATCCAAGTCCTTTCGGCTCAATAATAACATTACACAGTCTTTTCTTGCTTTCTGTTCGTGAGTTTAGGCTGATGACAACAGATCGTTCAATAATATTTTTGATGCCTGTTACAGAGTCAATTTTTTCCAAATGATTGCAGCAGGAGCCGATAATAAAATCACAATCATCCATGATAACTTCCACCGGAAAATTATCAAGTATTCCACCATCAACATATAATTTCCCATCCATTTCGATGGGTTTAAAAACCGCAGGAATACAACTTGAAGCTTGCACGGGAGCTATTAATTTTCCAGAAGAGAAATAAGCTATTCTTGCGTTGCCTAAATCAGTTGCAGCAACTACAAATGGTATCTTTAATTCTTCAAATGTTGCAGGCAGAAATTGATCATAAAGAATACTGGTATTTTGTAAGGAAAGAAGTCCGAAACCTTTGATAACCGGTTTTATATACCTGAATAAACTGGTTACTTTAAACGCATTAAGGATGAAATCAGGTTGATAACCATTGGCTAAAAATGCCCCCACAATTGCCCCAGCACTGGTTCCTGAGATTTTTGAAAAAGTCAAACCCTCTTCATAGAGGGCCTTAACCACACCTAAATGAGCAATTCCCCGAATTCCCCCTCCCGACATTACTAATCCGATCTTCATAATATATTGTTCATGGGTCATAGTTCATAGATCATAGTCACTATGAACCATGATCTATGAACTATGACCTTATTTCGGTTTATACTTCGATTCTTTAAGTATCTTTTGACTATCAGCTTCGCTCATTAACTGTGCCAGAGTAACATCCGGATTCTCGTCCATGTACTTGCGTACAATTTGCCATCCTAACCAAACTCCCAACATTGGAGCCGAGTCATTGTTTAAGCCAGAGGTAAAAGGAGCATCATTTAAATATTTAGCATATTTAAGCTCATCTGTCGAATATAATAACCCCTGACCTAAAAATTCTGTCCATACATCAGCTTTATAAGTATTACACCACTCTAATTGTTTTTGCGAATAGCCAATTTTTACAGAATCAGGCGAATCAGGTAAAACCCTGTCCATAAAATATAACAATTTGCCTTGATAGATCATGCGATGTAACAAGGTTTTATCAGTTTCGTCAAGTTCAAATAACTGTTGAGCAAAAGCCTTCAACGCTGTTGAAGTAATGTGATCCTTGTTTAGTTTACGTTGAATAAACGTTGGAAAGTTCACGTTTTTAGATTGGTAAAAGCGATATCCCTGTCCCATGTAAAGATCAAGTTCTATTGCTAAAGTATTATTTACCGTACTGGCACCTAATTGAAAATCTGCTATATAGCTTACCACTTGAGGTACTTTTCCCTGAGGGAAATAATATTTATAATATTTAAATGCATCCGTTAACTGTTTTTCAACGTCTTTAAGATCAGGATACACAGAGTCAACGTCATGTTTCAATAGGTTGAAATCATGATTTGACTTAATCATTTTAATTAATTGAAGATTGTTAGTATCAACAGGATCGGGGTTTCGCAAAATATTTCTGAAATAGATAGCATAGAAATCAGGATATTTGGCCCTTAATTTTTGTGAAGCCTTTAAAAGGTTGGACGTATCTGCCTTAAAAAGATCTTGCTCAAAACGATCGATTTTGATGTTTAAATCAATGTCGGCAACATCGGGATGTTTTTTATCGTTAATACAACTAACCATTACGAATAATGGCAAATAAAAGAGTATCTGCTTAAGTCTGATTTTAGGCATAATAAAATGTGGCTCTAATGCAAAGCAAAGTTATCATTGTAAACGTCATTAACTTTATTTTAATCCATGAATAAGAAAATTATCTTAATAGCAGCTTTCATATGTTTTAGTTTAGCTTCAAAAGCACAGAATTTTGATTTGGGCTTAAAAGTTCATCCATTATTTGGATGGTTAGTTCCTGAAGAAGGAAAAAGCAATGGTGCAACAACAGGATTTTCTTACGGTTTGATGGGCGATTTTTATCTAAAAGAACGATATGCTTTCAGTACGGAGTTTGCCTTAACAACAATGGGTGGTTCTATAAAGCAAGGCGATTCACAAAATGGAGAGGAAACAGAATATAAACTCAAGTATGTAGAGATCCCCATTTCGTTAAAATTAAAAACCAATAAAATCGGTGAGGGGCAATTATATGGCCAGTTTGGGTTTGTTCCGGGAATAAAAGTTGGAGCAAAAATTAGTGGCACAATTACTGAGAATGGCGTTTCCAGAGATTATGATAATGAAAGTATAAGTAGTAACATTAATCCTTTCAGACTTTCTTTATTGATAGGAGGAGGCTATGAATATTATATAGATAATTCAACACGTATCACCGCAGGTTTAAGTCTCAATAATGGTTTTACGGATGTGTTTTCGGCTGGAGAGGCTAAGAACTCCTATGTGGCTATAAATCTGGGGATATTCTTTTAAAGGGTAATTACAATCTTTAAGTAGGGCTAAGGTTCGATAAAGAATCTTAGCCCTTTTAATTGAATGAAAACCCTACGATAGGGTATAAATGGTAACGTTTATTTAAAATATCCGGATTCCCTTTCGATGTTTCTAAAGCTTAATGCAAAACATTTATCTTTGTTTTACCATATCAAAGTAAAACAATTATAGTATGAAAATCGCACTTGCGCAGTTAAACTATCATATCGGTAATTTCGAATCAAATACAAGTAAAATAATAGAGGCAATTCGTAAGGCGAAAGCTCAGCAGGCCGATCTGGTAGTATTTTCTGAACTGGCAATTTGCGGTTATCCGGCACGTGATTTCCTTGAATTTTCAGAGTTTATTAAGCTTTGCGATTTAGCTATAGATAAGATAGCAAAAGAAGCCAAAGATATTGCTGTAATTGTTGGTGCTCCATCAGTAAACCCGAAGCTCGAAGGGAAAAATCTTTTTAATTCTGCCTATTTTATTGAAAACGGAAAGGTTAAAGTTAAAGTTAACAAGACCTTATTGCCAACCTATGACGTATTTGATGAATACAGGTATTTCGAACCTAATACAGAGTTTAAGGTCATAAATTTTAAAGGCCATAATATAGCCTTAACTATCTGTGAAGATCTTTGGAATGTTGATGAAGATCCATTATATGTAAATGCTCCGATGGACGAACTTATTCATCAGCAACCCGATTTGATGATCAATATTGCAGCTTCTCCATTTGATTATCATCACCGTGAAGATCGTTTGGAAGTACTTTCAAGTAACTGTGAAAAATATAATCTGCCCTTGATTTATGTAAATCATACAGGTGCACAAACCGAGTTAATTTTTGACGGAGGCTCTTTAGCCCTGAACAGTAAAGGCCAAATTGTTGAAGAACTGGATTATTTTGAAGAGGACTTCTCAATAATAAACTTTAATAGTGAAATTACTTCGCCTGATCAGAAGGGAAGTGCAATTGTAGGAGAATGGCAAAATGAAGATAATGATAAGATTATTGATATTTCAGCCCATTCAAAAATTGAAAGGATCTATAATGCATTGGTCCTGGGAATAAAAGATTATTTTCAAAAGTCAGGTTTTACAAAGGCCACATTAGGGATGTCGGGAGGTATTGACTCAGCGGTGGTTTTAGCTTTAGCTTGTGAGGCCTTAGGAAAAAACAATGTTTTACCTGTTTTGATGCCCTCTCAATATTCAACAGGACATTCTGTAGAAGATTCGTTGACAATGATAAATATATTGGGGTGTAAACACGAGATTATTCCGATAAAAGATGTTTTTGATGTATTTCAAACTACGTTATCACCGCAATTTAAAGATTTACCTTTCAATCTTACCGAAGAAAATATGCAGGCGCGTATACGAGGTGTATTGTTAATGGCAATGTCGAACAAGTTTGGATACATTCTGCTTAATACATCTAACAAGAGTGAGAATGCCGTTGGATATGGAACGCTTTACGGTGATATGTGCGGAGGTTTGTCGGTAATTGGAGATGTGTATAAAATGCAAGTATTTGCGTTGGCAAGATACATCAATAGAAATGGAGTGATTATTCCTAAGAATATCATAACCAAAGCACCTTCTGCAGAACTTCGACCTGATCAAAAAGATAGCGATTCTTTACCTGATTATGATGTATTAGATAAGGTACTTTATCAGTATATTGAGTTACGCAAAAGCTCTAATGAAATTATAGCCTTGGGATTTGACGAAGCCTTAGTAAAGCGAATTCTCAAACTTGTGAATACCAATGAATACAAGCGTCATCAAACTCCTCCAATTTTACGTGTTTCACCGAAAGCTTTTGGCGTCGGAAGGCGCATGCCGATAGTAGGAAAATATCTTTCCTGAGTCTTTGATTATTCAAAAACTCTGATTTTCAGGTTTTTAAAATCTATTTTAGAAAGTGTATTTTTTACAACAAGAACTTTCAAAAACGATAATAATAATTAAATTTACCGCTCACACAAACACAAATTTATGGAAAGATATCTTGGTATCGATGTGGGGGGAAACCATGTAAAAACCGGAATCGTTGACAAGGACGGAGAAATTCAGGACTTCAAAAGTTTTGAAACGGCTGAGTTAAGAAAAAATGGCCGTTTCGTGGAAAATTTATTAGATCGAATCGTTTACCGATTGATCAATCATAAAGGCATTAATAAGATAGGCATCGGTTTGCCAGGTACAATTACCAAAGACCGCTCTACGCCTATAGAGATTACTGCAATTCCTGAAATTAATGGCGTAAAACTTCAGGAGGCGTTTCAAAAACGTTTTCCTGATATGGACATTTTTCTTGAAAACGATGCGAATGCAGCTGCTTTAGGTGAGTTGCATTTTGCAAAAAAAACAATCCCAGGTACCTATGGCTTTATTACCTTAGGTACAGGTATTGGTAGTGCAGCAGTGATAGATCGTCGTATTTTCACTGGCGGCGATGGTAACGGTTTGGAATTGGGACATATCCCTTCACGAAATGACAAAACCCTTGAGCAAAATATCGGCAAACAGGGAATCATCAACCTTATCGGACAACGTCTGGATGAGTATTCAGGCCCAACACTTATTTCACGCGAAGAGCCCATTTCTGCAACAAAAACAGTTCTTGCAGCAAACTCCGGCGACGAATTTGCGAGAAAGGTGTTTTTTGAAGTAGGAGAGATCTTAGGCGAAGGTCTGGTGTCGTTTGTCCGTATTATGGATATAAAAACGATTATTATTGGTGGTGGTTTATCTGCTGCATACCAATTCATTGAGCCTGGTATCAAAAAACAACTTCAATATTATCTTACTCCTTACTATCTGAAAGCAATCGATATTCGTCTTGCTTCATTAGGAAATGATGCAGGCTTGTTAGGTGCTGCTTCGTTATGTTTTGATTAATTTATTTTAGGGATTACACCGATTAAAAGTGATTACATCAATTTAAGTAATCTGCTTTAATCGGTGTAATCTTTTGTATTATTTCTTTGCCTTTCCTATAAATCTCCAAAGCAGCGATAATATGATAAATCCGGCTGCAAAAATACTCGCTAATACAGCTATAAAATCACCATGCCTGCTATAAAAAGTGACAGTGGTATTTAAATTCAGATCTGCTTTTATTACAGCAGGTTTCCACCATTCTGTTTGCTTTATAATATCTCCGCGTTGATTAATAAAACATGAAATTCCGGTATTTGCTGAACGCGCTACACTGCGTCTTGTTTCAATTGCTCTTAATTTAGCATATATCAAATGTTGTTTATAACCCGGCGTGTTTTTCCACCAACCATCGTTTGTTATTACACAAATCAGCTGCGCATCTTTCCGCACATGGTCTGCCATGAAAGCTCCGAAAATAGATTCATAACAGATAGCGGGAGCTATACCAATACCACTCTGCGTATACAAAACCGGGTTCTGGTTATCTTTTCCATAGCCTCCTGATGTACCTCCCAAATCAATCACAATGTTTCCTAAAAAGCCGAGTAATGATGAGTATGGATAGGATTCAACACCGGGTACAAGTTTACTTTTATGATATACCTGAACTTTTGGAGAGTTTTCGATCAATAATCCGGCGTTGTAAACATCATAATATTTACTGCTTTGCTTGCTGTATCTTGCTGTTCCCGTCTTCTTATCATTATACCATTTAACTGTTACAGCTCCGGTAAGTATATTGCCGTTTTTATATTTTGACAGAAAACGCTGAATGGTTTCCACACTGCCGTCGTAAGGTAATTCATCTTCATGAACAAGTGGAATGATAGCTGTTTCAGGCCAGATGAAAAACTCAGTATTTGGCTGTCCTAATGAATCGGAAAGTTTGATTAGGCGTTCCAATTGCATTTCGGGCGGCAATCCATCAAATTTTTCAGAGAATGGGTCAACATTTGGTTGAACCACTACTACATTACTTGGATTTCCGGCCTCCTTATAATTTGTGTAAATCCATAAGGAAAATACGATAGGTATTGATATATGTAGTACAAATCGGATTCCAAGTCCAATAAGGCCTTTCAATGACGCCCCTTCTGCTTTTAGTAATGAAGCTTTTCGATAAATATGGTATAAAAGAACATTGGCTAGTAATATCCATAAAGAACCTCCAAAAACACCCGTGTACTCATACCACTGCACCAGTTGATGCCATTCCGCCAATCCATTGCCTAAAGTCATCCAAGGGAAGGCTAATTGCCATTCCTGATGCAAATATTCGTAACCAAGCCATGAACATATCAGTGCAAAAATTCCAATGTTTTCGCCAAAGTTTTTTCGGGTCCGATAATAAACCCAAAATGCGAGACTCATTAATAATGAACCCAATAACAATGGAACGCTAACAATACCGATTGCTCCTGCAACACCCAACTCTTGACCTGCATTATAAATCCAATAAAGGGATAAAGTATTCCAAATAAAGAATGCATAAAAGCTGTTGCGGAAAATCTTTCCTCCAGCTTTTTTATCATGCTTTACTTTGTCAGCATAGATCAATAATGGAACGAAGGCAAAGAATAATAAAGGAGTGAATTTTAATGGGGGCCATGCCAGCCATAATAAAATTCCTGTAAGAGTTGGTAGAAGTAAATTTTTTAATCTCGTCATGCTTAATATAAGTGTTTTTTCGATGAATAATGGTGTTGAACAGTATTACTCGTCGTCTTCATCATTGTCTTTATATTTATTCTTTTTTTCTCTGGCTTCTTTTCCGGCAACACAAATCACAAATTCTCCTTTTAACACATTGTTCTCAAAATGTGATATTATTTCTTTTAGCGATCCTCGAACATTTTCTTCAAAGAGTTTACTTATTTCGCGTGATGCACAGGCTTGTCGGTCGTTGCCAAAATACTCGGTGAATTCTTCCAGGGTTTTCAATAGTCGATGAGGGGATTCATAAAAGATTATAGTTCGGCTTTCAGAAACTAATTCCTTTAATCGGGTTTGGCGTCCTTTCTTTACAGGAAGAAATCCTTCAAAGCAAAAACGGTCGCATGGTAATCCTGAATTTACCAAAGCCGGAACAAAAGCAGTTGCGCCTGGCAATGTTTCAAGGGGAATTTCCTCTTTAATACATTCTCTAACTAATAAAAAACCAGGATCAGAAATTCCGGGAGTGCCGGCGTCACTAATTAAAGCAATATTTTGTCCGGCTTTTAAAAACTTTACCACTTCAGCAACGGCCTTGTGCTCATTATGCTGATGGTGAGAAAACATCTTTTTATCGATGCCATAATGTTTTAAAAGATTGCCTCCGTTACGGGTGTCTTCGGCTAAAACCAAATCGACTTCTTTTAAAATACGCAGTGCACGTAAGGTAATATCTTCGAGGTTGCCAACGGGCGTAGGTATCAGGTATAATTTTCCGCTCATGTTTTACAAAAGTAAGATTTAAGCAATAAATCCACTACAGCCTGATTTTTCTTTTGCGACATTAAAATGCATGCATTTTGTTAAAGCTACATTTCTGCATCAGCGCATTAATTTTCTATCTTTGGCTCACAAAATTTGAGAAACGATGCTACAAATCAATTACATCAGAGAGAACAAAGAGGATGTTTTAGCCCGTTTAAGCAAAAAGAATTTTAAACAGCTTGAATTGGTAGATGAAATTTTAGACCTGGACCATAAACGCCGCTCTACGCAGGCGCAGTTGGATAATGTGCTTTCGCAATCCAACACTATGGCCAAAAGCATCGGGGAATTAGTGAAGTCCGGACGTAAAGAAGAAATTGAAAAAATCAAAGAAACTACTTCATTATTAAAAGAAGATATTAAAACCCTTGGCGAAGAGTTAGCAGAATTGGAGCAATTGGTGCATAATAAATTGGTTCAATTACCAAATTTACCACATGCTTCTGTTCCAGTTGGATCAACTCCGGAAGAGAATGATGTGGTGCTTACCCATGGAGCTATTCCTTCTCTGCCAGAAGGCGCTTTGCCTCATTGGGAGCTTGCTGCTAAATATGATATTATCGACTTTGAGTTAGGTAATAAAATAACTGGCGCCGGTTTTCCTGTGTATAAAGGAAAAGGTGCAAAGCTGCAACGTGCTTTGATCAACTTCTTTTTAGATAACGCAAATGAGTTAGGATATAAGGAAGTTCAGCCTCCGGTATTAATTAACGAGGCGTCTGGCTTTGGTACCGGGCAACTACCGGATAAAGAAGGACAGATGTACCATGTAACTGAAGACAACCTTTATTTAATTCCGACAGCAGAAGTTCCGGTTACAAACTTGTACAGAGATGAAATTGTAAAAGAAGAGGATCTTCCGATTAAAAATACTGCTTACACGCCATGTTTCCGCAGAGAAGCCGGTTCTTATGGCGCACATGTACGCGGCCTAAATCGTTTGCACCAGTTTGATAAAGTGGAAATTGTACAGATTGTACATCCCGAGAAATCATACGAAACGCTGGAAGAAATGAGCACTTATATTCAGAGCTTACTTCAAAAGCTTGAATTGCCGTACCGCGTATTACGTTTATGCGGTGGTGATATGAGCTTTACTTCAGCATTAACTTATGACATGGAAGTATACAGCGCTGCGCAGGGCAGATGGTTAGAAGTAAGTTCTGCATCTAACTTCGAAACGTTCCAAAGTAACCGTCTGAAATTACGTTTCCGTGGTAAAGAAGGCAAGCCTCAATTGGCGCATACACTAAACGGAAGTGCATTAGCATTGCCACGTATTGTTGCTTCGTTATTGGAGAACAATCAAACTGAAAAAGGTATCAAAATTCCGGCGGCGTTAGTGCCTTATACGGGATTTGAATATATCGATTAATAGGTTTTAAAAATAATTTTAAGCGGAATGGGCTACAAGCTATTCCGCTTTTTTGTTAAAATCAACAAAGTGATTAATTGATTGATTTTTAGCCTATTAATTGCGTAAATTACTTATTGTATACATACATTTCCCACCTTACTAAGCGATATTCCTCCCATTTTAATTAACCAATTGATAAAGGATACACAATCTAGCTTTATTATAAGTGTTTTTTTCTAAAACCAAAGGAGGTTAAAAATGAAATCGTTTAAATTTTTTGGAATAGCCTTGTTAATGGCTATAGTTGTAGAACTTTGTCCTACTTTTTTGCTTGCACAGGCAACCGGAAACATACTGGTTATTACGACGCATAAATTAGCTTTTCCTATAGATGGCCGCAGGAGTGAGCTGGATTCCCTGATAACCGAATGGTGGCAAAAAGTAGGTTCCAAAGTAACCCATTGCGTAAGTGCCAGAGTTGCGGTTCACTATTACAGCGACGATAGCAGAGATTGGGTAGAAATGATTGAATATAAATCTTTAGCTGATATTGAAGCTGCAGATAAAGAGATTGATGATCTGGAGAATAAAGTATGGCCAGATAAAGCGCAATCTCGTTCTTTTTTTATGAAAATCAGAAAGTACTACACCGGACAACATTCCGATCAGATATTCAGAATAATACCTACTCTGGGTAAACAATAATTTTAAGCAGATAACAAAATGATCTTGCGGTTTTGTCTGAATTTGAACTCAACTGCAAGATCAAATCTTTTTAAATCACAATATTTTTCTATTTTTGGCGCAGAGCCTGTCGACTATGAGCTCCTGATTAATGAATTAATGCCGTTAGGTTAAAATGTAAATCTGTTTAATTGAATACAATCTGTTAAACATTTATTATTTTAAGTTATCGATATACAAATGATGATGCCGGTAATTCCTATGAATTTTCCGGAGTGAGATTGCAAAAATTCAACCTAAATAATGAAGATCAGGAAAGTACTCATTGCTAACAGAGGCGAGATTGCCATTCGCATTGCGCGGGCTTGTAATGAACTCAACATTCAAACTGTTGCGGTTTATACCTACGAAGACCGCTATTCGCTGCATCGATATAAAGCTGACGAAGCTTATCAGATCGGTGAAGATAATGATCCCCTAAAACCTTACCTTAACATTGATGAGATTATCCGCATTGCGAAGCAAAGCAAAGCTGATGCTATTCATCCCGGTTACGGATTCCTTTCAGAAAATAAGGACCTCGCACAAAAGTGTGCAGACAATGGTATTATTTTCGTTGGTCCGCGTCCGGATGTTATGGAGGCCTTAGGAGATAAGGTTATTGCTAAAGAAAATGCCCGTAAAGCGCAAATTCCTATCATTGATGATAATGAGAAAGAGTTGACCGACTTTAGCGTTGCGCTTGAAGAAGCAAATAGAATTGGTTACCCGCTTATGTTGAAAGCCGCTGCTGGGGGCGGAGGTAGAGGTATGCGTGTGATCAGGAATGATGAAGAATTGGAGAAGGGGTTTCGCGAGGCAAGAAGTGAAGCAAAAAACGCTTTTGGTGATGATACCGTTTTCCTTGAAAAATACATCGAAAATCCAAAACACATCGAGATACAGATAGTAGCAGATAGCCATGGGACTATTCGCCATCTATTTGAAAGGGATTGTTCTGTTCAACGTCGTTTCCAGAAGGTGGTTGAGGTTGCTCCTTCTGTTGGTCTTAAAGAAGAAACCAGGAATAAGCTTTATGAATATGCTATCAAAATATGTTCAACTGTAAATTATAATAACGTAGGTACAGTTGAGTTTTTGGTTGATGGTAAAGAGAACATTTTTTTCATTGAGGTAAATCCGCGTGTGCAGGTTGAACATACAGTAACCGAAATGGTTACTGGAGTGGATATTATTAAAACACAGCTATACATAGCGGATGGCTATAAGCTTTCTGATCCGGAAATTGGTCTTGGTGATCAACGTAATATCAAGTGCAATGGTTATGCAATGCAATGCCGTATTACCACTGAGGATCCTGCAAATGGATTCAAACCGGATTATGGCACACTGATTACTTATCGTAACGCTACCGGTTTTGGTGTTCGTCTGGACGAAGGATCTACCTATCCAGGAATGAAAATCAGTCCATTCTTTGACTCCATGTTGGTTAAGGTAAGCACCTCTGGTAATGATTTAAGTGATGCAGCTCGTAAAATGCATCGTGCACTTAGAGAGTTCCGTATTCGTGGTGTAAAAAACAATATTCAGTTTCTTGAAAACCTTATTTCGGTTCCCGAATTTGTTGAAGGGAAAGCGACTGTAGGGTTTATCAACGAACATCCTGAATTATTTCAGTTTAAAACCCGTCTCGACCGTGGTACTCGGATCCTGAATTACCTGGCTGATGTTTCTGTAAACGGAAATCCGGATGTAACAATGGTAAATCCCAATGCTCGTTTTGATAAACCGATTATTCCATCATATGACCAGAATGCTCCATATCAGAAAGGAACCAAAGATCTGTTGACAGAGCTTGGTCCTGAGAAGTTTGCAGATTGGTTAAAGAGCGAAAAGAAAATTCATTATACGGATACAACTTTCAGAGACGGTCACCAGTCGTTGCTGGCTACGCGTATGCGTACCTATGATATGCTGAAAGTGGCAGAGGCATTTGCTAAAAATCATCCACAAACATTCTCTATGGAGGTTTGGGGTGGAGCAACGTTTGATGTTTGCATCCGTTTCTTGCGCGAAGATCCTTGGAAACGATTAGAATTATTGCGTGCGGCTATCCCGAACATTTTATTACAAATGCTGATTCGTGGTTGTAACGGTGTGGGCTATTCCGCATATCCAGACAACCTGATCGAAAGCTTTGTAGAAAAATCATGGGAAAAAGGGGTAGATATCTTCCGCATTTTTGACTCCTTAAACTGGATGGAAAACATTGCTCCATGTATTGATATGGTTCGCAAACGTACCGGAGGTATTGCTGAAGGTGCTTTGTGTTACACTGGTGATATTCTGGACCCGAAAAAAACAAAATACACGCTTAATTATTACCTTCAGTTAGCAAAAGATCTGGAAAATGCCGGAGCTCATATTCTTGCCATCAAAGATATGTCTGGTTTATTAAAACCGTATGCTGCAAAAGAACTGGTTACTGCATTAAAAGAAACAGTAAAAATTCCGATCCATTTACATACGCATGATACTTCGTCATTGCAACCTGCTACTTATTTAAAGGCTATTGAGGCTGGAGTGGATGTTGTAGATTGTGCTTTGGGTTCGCTTTCAGGATTAACATCGCAACCAAATTTTAATGCCATTGTTGAGATGATGCGTTTCCATGAACGGGAAAACGAATACGATATTAAGTCATTGAATCAGCATTCTACTTATTGGGAAGCAGTTCGTGAATATTATTATCCGTTTGAATCGGGAATGAAGGCTAGTTCGGCGGAGGTATTTCAACATGAGATTCCGGGCGGACAGTATTCAAACCTTAAAGGACAGGCTATTGCGTTGGGTTTAGGTGAGCGTTTTGAGATGATTAAAGAACGTTATGCTGAAGTGAATGAATTGTTCGGTGATATCGTAAAGGTTACGCCCAGTTCAAAGGTTGTGGGCGATATGGCGCAATTCATGGTTTCGAATAATCTCACTAAGGATGATATACTAACAAAGGGAGAGTCAATTTCATTCCCTGAATCGGTGATGCAGTTTTTTCTTGGTGAAATCGGACAGCCCGCAGGTGGTTTTCCAGCGCAACTACAAAAGATCGTTTTAAAGGATAAACAGCCTTATTCGGATCGGCCGAATAAGCATTTGCCACCTATTAACTTTGATAAAGAATTGGAGGCATTCAAGAATCAGTTCGGGCATGATCTGCAGTTTACCGATTTTCTTTCTTATAAATTCTATCCGAAAGTATTTGAAGATGGTTTGAAATTTTGGCGTGAATATGGAGATGTTTCCACTGTTCCTACCAAGTATTTCTTGTACGGAATGAAACAGGGTGAAGAATCAACGATTGAGATTGCTCCTGGAAAAACGTTACTTGTTCGATTGCTAAGTATTAGTCCCGCAGATGAGAATGGAATGCGGACAGTATTTTTTAAATTAAACGGTCAAACACGTAATATTGATGTACAGGATAAATCGATCAAGGTTCTTAAACAAGAGAATCGTAAGGTTGATAAAGGAAACGACAATCATATTGGAGCTCCTTTGCAAGGCTTGCTTTCGAAAATATTTGTGAAAGAAGGAGAAAAAGTAAAGAAGAATCAGCCATTATTTGTAGTAGAAGCCATGAAAATGGAAACCAATATTACGGCTAATCATGATTTTACTATTGGTAGCCTGGTGTTAGCTCCTGGAACCTTAGTAAATACAGATGATTTGGTTTTAGAAATCAATTAGAAAAATTCACTTAAACATCAATAATTTGGGAGAAGCGGTCGCAAGACCGCTTTTATTGTTTCTGTCAGAATGTATTACCATGTGTTAAGCGTACCAGTTTATTGGTTAGCGAGGGGAATTTTCTCAGAATTCCTACTGCGGCATTGGTGACAGATGGCTTTCCGAATAAACCCTGAAACATTCTTCCTGCTTTGAGTCGTTTGTTAAAATGATGATGCCATGTTTCCTGGTACAGTCGTTCAGCCTGGTCACGGGTGATTCTTTTTTTCAAAAACTCATTCACAATTTCAGCTAAAAACTTGGATGCATGCATGGCCATGCTCATTCCATTGCCGCATAAAGGTGTTATTAATCCACCGGCATCTCCAATCATAAAAATGTGGTCATTGATTATTTCTTTAGGAGCAAAATTTAATTGTGAAATCGCTAGCGGGCTATCATATAAAAAGCGTGAATAATTGAAATACTTATGAAGCTGTGGATTTTTGGTTAAAATATTTTCTTCCAGCTTTTGAATATTATTATGGTTCTGCTGCAAATTCAACGCAGTAGTAAGGTAACATAAACAAAAACGGTCTTTGTCGACTTTAGAAATACCGCAATAACCATTATTAAAATTATGTAATTCTATCAAGTCATCAGGAAAGCTTGTCTCTATATGATATTTAACCGCAATATAATGAGAACTCTTATTGGGATTTAGCTGTACAAAAGGGCGGTTTAGCTTTTGGTCGAGATTAGACCGTTTACCCCATGATCCGCAAACAACCGTTGCGGTAAAATTTCCGTTAGCAGTTTTAAAAGCGTGTTTGTTTAATTCATAGGTGATATCAATAACCTTGTTTTTTTCGAGCAGTGTTACATTTGAGTTTTTAGCAATAGTAGCGAGAGTAGCATCCAGTGTATACCGGCTTATTCCAAAACCACCAGGGAAAAGGTCATGTTTTAGTAGTCTTCCATTACAATCAGAGATTTGCAATTTCGATATAATTGGAAGTCTAAGATCAACTAATGGAACGCCTAAAGCCTCTAGAAAACCCCATGACTCTATTGCAATGTATTCGCCACACACTTTGTGAAATGGATAGCTTTCTTTCTCACACAATAACACTTTATATCCGGCACGTGCCAACTGTATAGACAGGCATAAACCTGCCAAGCCTCCTCCGGCTATGGCGATATCAAAGTGCTCTTTCATTCGGTGTTAACAACAATTAAATGTCTGAATGCCCAATGCCATTTTATATATGCATTCTTAATGCCAGCTTTATGTATCAGATTCTCCCAGTCCGACTTAATAAACCCTCTGGCTACTGATAGTTTAGCGTCATTTTTTACTAAATAAGATTTAGAAAAAAGGGTTGTCAATAATTTAATACTTTGATAAGCTATCGGATGTCGTTGCAAATCATTAATAATAAAACCAGTTCTTGAGTTTTTGTGCATCCATCTTAAAAAAACAACAATCTCATCATTAGTTAAATGATGGCAAAACAAAGAGGAAATGATAATATCGATTTTGAGGTCTGAATGCTCAATAGTTCGATAGTCAGACTGGATAAAGGAAATCTCAGGGAAATCAATGCAATTCTCTTTGGCAAATTCAATACAATCGTTTTTTAAATCTACGCCGATCAGTTTGAGCTTTTGGTTTTGTTCCCGGCCCCATATGGCAACGGCTTTTAGCGTGTCGCCTCCACCGCTACCAATATCCAGAATGGAAATGGATTGTTTTTGATTTTTTATTAATTGCTTTATACCTTTTATCGTAATTGAATGTCCACCCAGATAATGATTGATAATATCAAGTTCACGAAGGTTCTGACGGAGGTCATCGCTGGGAATTTCATCCGCATCTAATAATTCTTTTTCTAAAGAACGAGATCTCATCATCGTCATGTACTTAAAACCATACTTTCCATGGTTAAACCCGGTCCAAAGCCTGTAGAAAAGATCAACTCCTCTTTGTCAAGGTTTACTTTGTTATCCAAGATGTCTTTTAATACATATAATATGGTTGGAGACGACATATTTCCGAAGTTCTCCAGAACCGCATAAGCCGATTGTAACTCACCGTTTACCAATTCAAGCTCTTTAGCGATTACATCCAAAATGCGTTTTCCTCCAGGGTGGATGGCCCAATGCACAATATCTGAGACATTTTTATTAATGGATGATAGCGTTTGAGTTACAAGATTCTTAATTCCTTTCTCCACTAAATCAGGAATGTAATTGCTTAATGTCATGAGAAAGCCAGTGCCTGACAAAGTCCAAGCCATATCCTTTTTAGCGCTAAAGTTTACTTCAGAATAATAATTCTTAATGGTTAAGCCTCGCCACTTATTTTTACTTGCAATATCGTCAGAACAAACTAATGCTGAGGCCGCACCATCTGCAAACAACAAATTAGCAGTGAGATTATCCATGTCATTTTTGTTCTGGAAATGGATCGTACATATTTCAACGGAAACAATTAATACAATTGCAGCAGGATCAGCTTTACAGATCAGATCTGCATGTTTCATCGCATGTAAAGCAGCATAACAGCCCATAAAATTTACGGAAGTACGATAAATCGTATTTTTCAAGCCTAATTTTTCAACCACCTCTAGGTCGAGTCCCGGTGCGGATAAACCTGTACAACTTACTGTTATAAGATGAGTTATATTTTCGGGCTTACAAAAAGGATCCACACATTTAAGGGCCGATTCACAACCAAGTTTTCCAGCATTATCATGATAGATTTTCATACGAGCTTCTAATGGCTGGTCTTCTTCCACATTGTCAAAAAAAGAAACATGGTGACTTGCATAACGCTCAGAGAATTCAGGCAGTACAGAATATCGATACTTGATTCCGCTGCGATGATAAAGCATATTGAGTAATTTCCGTTCATCGGATGAAGATCGCAATACATCCGTCATGTACTGTAAAACATCTTCTTGTTTGTGCTTAAAGGGTGGATTAGCAGTTGCAATAGAAATTACTTTACTCATGGTCTGTTATAATTAAATTGTTATCCCAAAGTTTATACACTAATCTTGCCAAATACTATTATTAGTATACAACTTACTGAAATTTAATCACTTGTTGGTTAATGAGTAATAATAAAA
>RCUQ01000481.1_pt1 | contig 18058 bp, 10 predicted proteins | sample 2166351 | NCBI WGS metagenome assembly RCUQ01 (sample SAMN09932597, study PRJNA488358) | compost metagenome | feature: garden; material: soil; isolation source: compost soil in acetonitrile-enriched culture | place: Germany: Experimental Botanical Garden Goettingen | collected 2016-01-27
AGCTAATTCTAAACGACGCTCATTCATAATAGCTGTTTTAGAAACTGTTACACGGTGTGTTGCATCTTGATAAGCACGGTCACGTACTCTGTTCAGTAAAGTCTGGGCAAGTCCGTCATTAGTTCCTAAGTTAAGTTCTGCCGCCATCAACAATACATCTGCAAATCGGATTACAACTAAATCCTGGTAGTTGTCAATTTGGAAATTCCCTCCATTGATTTCAACGATAGCTTTTCCGGCTTCATCAGTAATTGGGCAATATTTTTTCCAAGCGTACCCTGTGTATTGACGTTGCTCTCTAGCTTCTGGATCAAAATCTAAACCTTCTCCTTCGAAATCAATTATTGTAGCATCTCTACGAGTATCTCCAATTCCATAAGCATCATACAAATCCGGGTTCACCGTAGCTCCACCCCATCCTGTACCGTAACGTCCTATGGCACCACCACGCGGAGCGATAAGTACTTGAAAACGGTTTCCTTCGTGCAGATTCCAATCTCCTTTACCTGATCCGTTAAAACGAACAGCCCAAACCATTTCGGTATTGTCTTCACCTGCAAAATCTTCCAGCGAAGCCGCAAGCCATAAATGAGAAAAATCAGAAACCAGTGCGTGTCCACTATTACTAACCGCGTCATTTACATACGTGATCGCTTCTGACTTGCTGATTACACCCGCTAAATCATCTTTACCGTAATAATCAGTGTAGAATAAAAAGGTTCTGGCGATATAAGCTTCGGCAGCCCATTTTGTAATACGGCCGTAATTAGGATTTCCTGCTTGAGAATAATTATCGTTACCCAAATTATCCGCAGCAAATTTTAAATCACTGGCAATTAAAGCATAGGTTACTTCTGGAGCAACTCTTGGAGAGTACAATTCGTTTGAAGTAAGTGTTTTGTCTAACGCTACCACATCACCAAACATTTTGGCCAATTGAAAATGAAAATGAGCTCTCAAAAAACGGGCTTCCGCTTCGTATTTCGTTTTAAGTGCTGTATCGGTTCCCCAATCTACTTTATCCAAATTTTCTAACAGAATATTCGCTCTGTAAATCCCTTGGTACGGCATTTTCCAAGCCTCTTTATTCATGTCTTTATCCGAAACATATAAGAAACGATCCCATTCTAAATCTCCTTGACCATCAGCAATTCCATATCCTCCAAAACAATCATCCGAAGCTTGCTCACTAATCAATAACGGTCCACCATACGCCTCACGTTGTAACACATCATAAATGGCTATAAGTCCTTCATAGGCATCCTTAGGCGTTGTATAAAAATTCTCGGTTACTTTTTCAGTATAAGGTTCGCTTTCCAAAAATTCTTCAGAACATGCTCCCAGTACGAATAAGCTCGAAACTGCAAATAATTTTATATATTTTTTCATCGCTATCATTTTTTAAAAGTTAACATTAAGACCCATCATGTATGTTCTAGGCTGTGGATAGTATCCTACATCAATACCTCTTGCCCATGATTGGTTTGAGTTTCCAAATCCAATTTCCGGATCCATTCCTTGGTATTGTGTAAACGTAAACAAGTTGTTTGCCGCTACATAAAGTCTGAATTTGCTGAAGAACCCAAGGCTGTTTGTCAATTTTGTTAAATCACAACCCAAAGTAGCCGTTTTAATTCTGAAGAAATCAGCATCTTGTATATACAAATCAGAGAATTTAGTATAATTCCCGTTTGCATCTGTACCATAGGTAACTCTTGGAATACTGTTTGAAGTACCTTCTGTTGTCCATCTGTTTAAGATACTTGTAGTGTAGTTATTGTAAGCACGAGTATAATCATGAACTCCAAAAGCATTTTGGCTTCCTGCCACACCATAGGTATATATAGAGAAATCAAAAGCTTTATAAGTAACTTCTAAATTGAAACCGTATGTGAAATCAGCATTTGGATCCCCAATTTTAGTTTTGTCATTAGCATCAATCTTTCCGTCACCGTTTAAGTCAACAAAACGTACGTCACCTGGTTGTGCATTAGGCTGAACAGAAGTAAGTTCAGATGCATTTTGAAAAATTCCGTCTGTTTTTAATCCGTAGAAATATCCTATTGGTTGCCCAACTTCTACTCTGTTCATCTCATCCAAACCTTGAAACAACAAATTGGTATCCCCGTGAATGATTCCTTCTGCATTTGCAATTCGAACTACTTCATTTTCGTTGAAAGAGGCATTTCCATTTGCTGAGAAAGTCCAGTCTTCACCAAAATTTGTTCTATAACCCAAACCAAATTCCAAACCTTTATTGTTGATATCACCACCATTGATAAAAGGTGCTGTAGCTCCTGCGATATCTGGAACCGAAGCTTGTACTAACCAGTCTTTGGTTGTTTTATCGTAATAGTCAAAAGTAAAAGTCAAAGAAGAAAACAAAGTAAGATCAAAACCTAAATCCAATTGCTCTGAAGTTTCCCATTTTAAATCTGGATTAGAAAGGGCGTCCGGGCTAGATCCCACTTGTAATGTTTCATCGGTTGTACCAAAATGATAGCTCTTATCATACGAGCTTATTGTTGACATATAAGCAAATTGCTCTGCAAATTGGTCATTTCCATTTTGTCCCCAACTCGCTCTAATTTTAAGACTTTTGACAACACTGTTTTCTGGGAAAAAGCTTTCGCGGTCCACGTTCCAACCAGCAGAAAACGCTGGGAATACAGCATATTTATTATTTGGTCCAAAATTAGAAGAACCGTCTCTACGTATGGTAGCTGAGAATAAATATTTATTATTGTAATCGTATAACAAACGTCCAAAGTAAGATTGGATTGAATAGTCATAACGGCTTCCTGATACAGTATTTGAAGTTTGGTCTGTAGCATTGCTCAAATAAGCATGTTCAAAATCATCAAAATTCAAATTTTTACCTGTAGCACTCATGTATTCTGAAGTGTTCTCTTTAGCAGATGTACCTACCAATACATCAAAATGATGTGCATCATTGATAGACGCTTTGTATTGTAAGGTATTTTCGAACAACCATCCCAATCCTTTATTTGCACTTTGTGTTACGCTGGATACCGTATTATTTGTGTTTGAAGAAAGAGAATACACCGGCACATAAGAACGGTACGTACTATTTGTGATATCAACACCAAAACTGGTTCTGAATGTGAAGTTTTTCAAAAATTTCGCTTCCGCAAAAATATTCCCTACATAACGGTCAATTTTGTTTTCATTGAAATTATTATAATACAAAGACCCTAAAGGATTGCTGATATCTGATGAAATAACAGAATGTGCAAAATCACCATTTTCGTCATAAGCGGCATCTATTGGAGCTGCATTTAAAAATCCTCTGATACTGTTACTGTAAATTCCATCATCAGAAACACCACTGCTTTCGATATTGGCGTAGGAGAAATTCTCTCCAATTTTTAAATGATCTTCAATAACCTCTGAAGTCGAATTTACATTGAAAGTAATACGCTCGTATTTGGATTGATTGGTTTGGCTACCAATAAGTCCGTCTTGACCATAGTAGGACAATCCGGTAGCAAGAGTCGATTTTTTATCGCCACCAGTAATCATTAAAGAGTGATTTTGTTTCATGGCACCTTCATTAAACAAATCGTCTTGCCAATCATGATTAGGGAAAGCAGCAATTTGTTGTGGTGTGTACAAAGGTGATAAGCCTGAATTTACTCTTGACTCATTCACGATAGTAGTGTACTCCTGTGTGTTAAGCAAATCAAGTTTTTTTGCTATTTGTTGGTATCCTGTATAGCTGCTTAATGCTACATTCATTTTTCCGTCTTTTCCTTTTCTGGTTGTCACCAATACAACACCATTAGCAGCTCTTGCTCCGTAAATAGAGGCGGCAGCTGCATCTTTCAGGATATCGACTCTCTCAATAGAGGAAGGATCCAAGTAACCAATACCGTTATCTACCACAACTCCATCCACAACATATAGTGGCGAATTGTTTCCTGCGGTCCCGACACCACGAATGTTTATTACCATACCTGCGCCTGGTTGACCAGAAGTAGAAGTAACATTAACCCCCGAAGTTTGTCCTTGCAAAGCATTAACAACATCGGCGCTGGCAACACTTTGAATATCTTTGGCCGATACAACTGAAGTGGCTGCTGTAGAAACTTTCTTTTTCTGAGTTCCATAACCAATCACAACAATTTCTTTAAGTTCTGCCGTTTCCAATTGTAAAACAACGTCTATTGAATTTCTGTTGTTTACTGAAACACGTTGTGTTTTATAACCAACAAAGCTGAATTTTAAAACGCCATCCGATTTTACATCGATTTTATAATTCCCGTCAAAATCTGTGGTGGTACTGCTGTTAGTCCCTTCTACAATAACACTCGTGCCGGGTATACCCATGCCATCGCTGCTAGAGGTTATCTTTCCGCTTACAGAAAGGGTTCGCTGTTGTGCAAAACCTGATTGCAGCATAAATATGCTCAACAGGATTGTCATACAAAAGGGAAGCATTGTCGAAGTACAATATTTTCTTTTCATAATAATTAAGGAATTGATTAATTTGTTTAGTTAATAATGGTTTAATGATTAATAGGCATTGGCGATAATTTGCTCAAACAGCTCTTGTTTACCGCTTATCCTTTGTGGTTCTCCTTTGGCATGAGCCAATTCACTAAGCGCTTCCAAAGAGAGTTCTCCTTTTTCATACTTAGCTCCGTTGCCGCTGTCAAATGATTCGTAACGCTGTTGGCGTAATTTTTTATAATTTGTATTTTGCAAAATATGATCGGCACAAATAAGACCTCTGGCAAAAACATCCATACCGGCAATATGTGATATGAATTTGTCTTCTAAATCGATTGAATTTCTTCTCACTTTAGCGTCAAAGTTGATTCCGCCTCCCTGGATGCCACCACCTTCTAAAATAACTAACATGGCTTGTGTAATTTCATAAACATCAACAGGAAATTGATCGGTATCCCAACCATTTTGATAATCTCCACGGTTAGCATCTATACTTCCCAACATACCGGCATCTACTGCCACTTGTAATTCATGTTCGAAAGTGTGCCCTGCAAGAGTAGCGTGATTTACTTCCAAATTCAATTTGAAATCGTCTTGCAGTCCGTATTTATTAAGGAATCCTAATGAAGTAGCAGCATCAAAATCATATTGATGTTTCATAGGTTCCATTGGTTTTGGTTCAATTAGAAAAGTTCCTTTGAAACCTTGCTTACGTGCGTAATCTTTACAAGTAGTCAAGAATCGTCCCATGTGGTCCAGTTCTCTTTTCATGTCGGTATTCAAAAGACTCATATAGCCTTCACGTCCTCCCCAAAAAACATAATTTTCACCTCCTAAAGCAATGGTGGCATCTATGGCAATTTTGGCTTGACCGCCAGCATAAGCAACCACATCAAAATTAGGGTTGGTTGATGCTCCATTCATATAACGAGGATTACTGAACAGGTTTGAAGTTCCCCACAACAATTTGATTCCAGATTCCTGTTGTTTTTGTTTAGCATACTCCACCATCGCTTGCACGCGGTTCTCAAATTCTGCCAAAGTAGGCGCCTCATCCACTACATCTACATCATGAAAACAATAATAAGGCATCCCTAATTTGCTCATGAATTCAAATGCGGCATCCATTTTATCTTTAGCTCTCAAAATAGCATTCTCGTTTTTATTCCAAGAGAACGTTTCTGTTGAACTACCAAAAGGATCTCCTCCGGTGTTGCATAGGGTATGCCAGTACGCCATAGAAAAGCGCAAATGTTCTTTCAATGTTTTTCCTGCCACCACTCGGTTTTCGTCATACCATTTAAAAGCAAGCGGATTATCACTTTCCCTTCCTTCAAATTTGATGGTATCAATGTCTTTAAAATAAGTTTGTTTTGTAGTATTCATTATATTTCGATATTAATATGATTTTTCCATTCCTGATATATATCCTGATATTGTGAAGTCAATGCAGGATTTGGTTCGATGCGTTCGATGCATTTTAAACCTTCAAAAGCTTGGTCCAGCGAACCGTAATAACCGTAACCATAGGCGGCTCCACGGGCGGCTCCTTCTGCTCCGGAGGTGTTGTATAATTCTAAAGCCGTTTGCGTTGTATTGGTAAAAATTTCCCTAAAGACAGGGCTTAAAAACAAGTTTGCATTTCCTGCACGTACTACATCACCTGATGCTCCCACGGATTTCATTACGTCAAAACCGTAATTCATGGCAAACACAATTCCTTCACAGGCTGATCGGATGAGATGTCCCGGCTGATGGATATTGAAGTTCAAATTTTGAATCCCTGAATTGACTTTTTTATTATTGAAAATACGTTCTACACCATTTCCAAAAGGATAAAATCGCAAGCCTTCGCTACCCGCATTTACTTTGGCCGCTTCCGCGTTTAATTTTTCGTATGCAATTAAATCGGTGCTTCCAACGGACATGATTTTACGCAACCATTGGTATAAGATTCCGGAACCGTTGATGCAAAGCATTACGCCATTATTTTTTTGAGTTTCGCTATTATTTACATGTAAAAAGGTATTGATGCGATTTTCTCTGTCATAAACATCTTGATCACTTACCGCATAAACCACCGCTGAAGTACCTGCAGTTGTAGCAATTTCCCCAGGTTTTAGAACATTTAATGACAAGGCATTATTGGGTTGGTCGCCAGCACGATAGGTAATTTGAACATTTGGATTAAGTCCTAATTCTAAAGCGACATCCGCATTTACAGTCGCCTGATAGCCAAAGTTGGGCACGATCTCAGGAATCATTTTTTCAGGAAGTCCCATGGCTTGTAATACTTCGGTTGCTAAACCGCCTTTGGTGAAATTCCACAAAGCGGCTTCCGATAAGCCCGAAGTACTTATTTGTGCTTTACCGGACAGTTTTGCAGCAATAAAATCGCCAGGAAGCATCATGAACGCCGCTTTTTGAAAAATCTCGGGTTGATTCGTTTGAACCCATTTTAATTTAGAAGCTGTAAAATTTCCTGGGCTTCCAAGAATTTGTTGTTGGCAATATTGGTGCCCCATCTGATCATAGGTTTCATTACCAATACTGGCCGCTCTACTGTCGCACCAAATAATAGAAGAACGCACCGGATTATTGTTTTCATCAGTCAATACCAAACCATGCATTTGATAAGCGATCCCTATCCCGGCAATCTTTTTTAAATCTATGTGTTGTTTTGATCCCAGAGCTTGAATACCACTTTTTACATATTCCCACCATTTATTCGGATCTTGTTCTGCCCAGCCAAATTTAGGAGCTATAATATCCATCTCAAATTCAGGAACCGTAACTGCCGCAACAGTACTTCCCTTTTCAGCATCCAGCACCGATAATTTTATAGATGAGCTTCCTAAATCGATTCCTAAAAAATACATCTTCTTGTGATTATATGATTAACTTAATATTGTTTTTTGTACTTTTGGTCAAACAAACCATAACGTTATGGTTAATTTGACTACAAGTATAAAACATATTTTCCGTATTAACAAAAATTTGTATATAATTATTTGTATTTCATAAAAAATAGAAAATATTTTTATTGATATACTAGGTCGAAAAAGGGTTTTTATTGGTTTTTTTGTAATTTTATAACAAGCAAATCTCTGATTAATAAGCGATTAAAAACAGGGGAGTTAAAAAACAAAGAATATTCGAAATTTTGAAGTCAGAATTTGGTTTAATCATGATTATTTTACAAATATCTCATGGAACACGATACTACTCTTTGAAAAAATATTAATTTAGTGCTAAATTTTGTAAGGCTATGGGGGATAAAATTATTGATAGGGATTTAATACAAATTGTGGAACAATCAGCCATGAATGCCATTACTATTGACTGTGTTATTTTTGGTTTTGACAATGGAATTCTTGAGGTACTTTTAGTGCAACATGCTGAAGGTATCAGTAAAGGAAAATGGGGACTTCCCGGTGGTTGGATAAAAAAGAAAGAAAGTACCGATGCTGCCGCACACCGTTTGTTGGCAGAACTTACCGGCATGGACAATATTTACCTAGAACAGCTAAAGGCCTTTGGAGAACCTGACCGTTTCCCCTTGAGAAGGGTAATTACCATTGGGTACTACGCTTTAGTAAAAAGAGAAGACTATAATATTAAGGCTGGTTTTACTGCATCTGATGCAAAATGGTATAAAATCAATGAAATACCCGATTTAATTTACGACCATAATGAAATTTTAGCTTACAGCATACAAAACCTGCGCAATAGAGTACGTCAAGCGCCAATTGGTTTTAACCTCTTACCCGAAAAATTCACTTTATTACAACTGATGCATCTTTATGAAGAAATCCTAGGAATAGAGATGGATAAATCCAATTTTCGCAGAAAGATTTTACACATGAAATTGTTAGTTCCTTTAGACGAAAAACAACAAGACGTTTCTCATAGGGCAGCCCAATTGTATAAATTCGATCCAGAAATCTATGATAAGCTGACTAAGAAAGGATTTAATTTTGAGTTTTAGTCCATGCAATTATTTTTGGGTAAATCCACATTAAAAGCTAGACATCTTGTACTGTTCCTAATTTACTCCTCCAGCTTTAGCTGGAGGCAATGCAAAACTTTTAAAATTTAAATTTTAAATTAGGATTGGCTTAATAGAGTACTTTCTTTAAATGGGTTATGATTCTTTTATGAATAAGCAACAGCCAATTGTTTGCTGCTTCCCAAACCTTCAATTCCCAATTCAATTACATCTCCAGCTTTTATATATACGGGTTCAGGTTTGATTCCCAAACCAACACCTGGTGGTGTCCCGGTACTAATTACATCTCCCGGTAAAAGTGTCATAAACTGACTTAGATAATGAACCAAAAAAGGGATTTTAAAAATCAAATTCGACGTATTACTGTTTTGATATTTTTTCCCGTTAACAGTTAACCACATTGACAAATTATTGACATCGGCAACCTCATCTGGCGTGACCAAAACAGGGCCAAGTGGCGCAAATGTATCACATCCTTTTCCCTTTGTCCACTGACCTCCGCGTTCTAATTGATACGCTCTCTCGCTATAATCATTGTGCAAACAATAGCCCGCAACATAATCCATCGCATCGGCTTCTGACACATAACTTGCTTTTTTGCCAATCACAAAAGCCAACTCCACTTCCCAATCTGTTTTTTGGCTATCTTTTGGAATCACCAAATTATCATCAGGACCACACAAAGCAGTTGTTGATTTAAAAAAGATAATTGGCTCATCGGGAATCGGAGCATTTGTTTCCTCGCAATGATCCACATAATTCAGACCAATGCAAACCATTTTAGATGGTCTTGCGACAGGAGAACCTAGCCGAACCTCCTCACTTACTTCCGGGAAAGAAGTGGTATTCTTTAAGGCTTCCTTTAGTTGGAGCAAACCGTCATTTTCAAAAAAAGCTTCGTTATAATCGGTAACAATAGAAGAGACATCTATTCGTTTATCTCCTATTAAAACACCTGGTTTTTCTTTACCCGATTCTCCAAATCGCATTAGTTTCATATCTGTAAAATTTATTTATTGTAGGTCATAGATGTTATCGCCTTAATTATTTATTGGTGTCTGCTTCTGCAAACTTGTTATTAATGACGATTTCATAAGTTTATATTATTAATTTATTTTTTTAATAAAAAGGTATATACTGTTTCTTATTTTAATTATTCAAATTTATAAAACCTCCGTGAAATAAGATAGTCAGATCCTGTTTATCAAAAATATCGACTTCTCATCCAAGAAAATTTAAAGCAACAAATTGATCTACAAAAGACACATGAACCCTTGTGAATATCATAGTTATGTCATAAAAAAAGTGTGAAACCAAACGAATTCAGTTTCACACTTTTTAACAAACAAATTAATTACTAATTATTACCAGAATTTAGCATACAAAGCAAAAATAACTAACAATGTGATTACGATCAATACTGTCGTTTGAGGTTTTAATTTGAACATTTCTGTATCCAATTCGAATGCTTTCGGATTCACTTTTGGTCCAGCCATACTGATAGCAATCATGATCAGCATTGTAAACATGAATGACAATCCCATACAAATATGGAATGGTATTTCGAATCCACCTTTTCCATTAGCGTAAGCTGTGTACAATAAAGTTTCGTTACCAAATAAAGCTGGTGCAAATTCATTGAATAAAACAGATAATAAGAAACCTGCAATTACCCCTACTATAGCAGCAGTACCTGTAGTTCTTTTCCAGAACATCCCAAGGAAGAACATGGCAAATACACCCGGGCTAATAAATCCGGTATATTTTTGAATGTATGTAAATCCACCTACACCACCAATTCCTAACAAGTCATTCCAAGTAAATAAAACTGCCAAAAGCATCGCTGCAAAAACAGCATATCTTCCGATGTTTACCTGAGCTTTGTCGGTAGCATTTTTTTGAATGTATTTTTTGTGTACGTCTAAGGTATAAATGGTAGAGATACTATTTACTTTACCAGCCAATGAAGCCACAATTGCAGCAGTTAAAGCCGCAACAGACAATCCTTTCAAACCTGTTGGAAGGAAGGTTAACATCGCAGAATACGCTCCGTCTTTTCCACCAACTAACTGAGGTAAATGTCCGTTTTCATACAAAACATAAGCAGCAATACCAGGTAACATAACGATAAGTGGCATCAATAATTTTAAGAATCCTGCGAACAAAATACCCGTACGTGCCGTTTGTAAATCTGCTCCCAAAGCTCTTTGAGTAATGTATTGGTTACATCCCCAATAGTTAAGGTTAATAATCCAGATACCTGCCAAATAAGACATCATTCCCGGGAAAGTTAAATACTTATTAATATCATTTTGAGAAGAAGTCGCCGTTGGTTCCGGGATAATCATTTTAAAATGCTCCGGAGCTTCTTTCATCAAAACTTTGAAACCTGCAATTGCATCCGCACCAACACCAAAGTATTGTCCTACGGTAGTCAAGGCGATGTATGAAGTTACCAAACCTCCGATAATCAAAACGGCAACCTGAATTACGTCTGTGTAAGCAACCACTTTCATCCCTCCTAAAGAGATTAACAAGGCAAAAACTGCCAAACCGATCATGATAACGTGTAGGTATTCACCACCTGCTAAACCATTGATGGCCACAGCTCCTAAATATAAAATTGAAGTCAAGTTTACAAATACATACAAGAACAACCAGAAAACAGCCATAATCAAAGCGGTTGATTCGTTATATCTTGTTTTTAAAAATTGAGGCATGGTATAAATCTTGTTTTTTAAATAAACAGGAATAAACCAAACCGCTACGATAATCAAGGCGATAGCAGCAATCCACTCATAAGCGGCAACTGCAACTCCTAAAAAGAATCCTTCACCACTCATTCCGATAAACTGCTCAGCAGAAATATTAGAAGCGATCAAAGAAGCACCAATAGCCCACCATGTCAGTGTTCCTTCTGCAAGGAAATAAGCTTTGGCATCGTGTTCATTTTTTTCACGTTTGCGATAGATGGTATATCCATAAGCGGATACCACGATAAAATAGATAATAAATACTGCATAATCTGCAAAAGCAAGGTTCTGGCTCATGGTTCTTTTGGTTTTTTAGAAAATTAATATATTAATGAATACGGTATTGTCGTGTATTTTTGATTGTTTTTAATAAAGCAATTGCACCGTTTTTTTATTTGTTACTCTATAAATTACACCTCAACATTCTTAGGAAACTATAAAATTCCAAATGGAATTAGTCTTAAAATATGATATGTGTTTTAATTTTATTATTATTTTATGAATTATGAAAGTCAAAAGTAAAATAAAAATATTTATTTACACCATTTATAAATGTGTTTTTTACATTTATTATCATTATATCAGTTAAATCTTAAAAAGCAAGTCATTTTCGCCCTCATCTAAGGCCCATTTTCACAACTATTTTTTACCTCATGAATTGATTCTATTGACTTTAATAGCTTTTTTCTTAAGCCAATTGCTTTCCTCTGACTTTCTGTTCCCATTTCCACGCACTGGCTATGGCTTCTTCCAGGGTTGATTGTGTTTTCCAGCCAAGAATGCTATTCGCTTTATCTGTATTGGCGTAAGCCGAAACAACATCACCTTCTCTTCTTTCCACAATTTTGTAAGGCAGTTTTTGTCCGCTGACTTTTTCGAAAGCGTGAATCACTTCCAGCACCGAACTTCCTGTTCCCGTTCCCAAATTAAAAATTTCTAATTTATCTGAGTTCTTTTTATCCAATAATCGTTGTAATGCGATTACATGTGCTTTTGCTAAATCGACTACATGAATATAATCACGGACACAAGTTCCGTCAACTGTTGGATAATCATTCCCAAAAACAGATAATTCTGCCCGTAAACCCATTCCGGTTTGAGTGATAAAAGGAACCAAATTTTGAGGCACGCCAATAGGTAACTCGCCAATTTCTGTAGACGGATGCGAACCAATAGGATTGAAATAACGGAGTAAAATGGCATTCAGCCCACTTATTTTAGTCACATCGGTAATAATTTCTTCTCCAATTTGCTTGGTGTTTCCATAAGGCGACATAGCCGGTTGAATAGGTGTCGTCTCAGCAATTGGCATTACTTCCGCCTGACCGTAAACAGTACAGGAAGAACTAAATATAAAATTAGCCTCCGGTTTATGCTGTAATTCCTGTAAAATATAAACCAGTGACGCGATATTATTTTCATAATACAATAAAGGATCTTTCACACTTTCTCCCACTGCTTTTGAAGCAGCAAAATGAATAACCCCTGCCACATCAGTATGCTCTTTAAAAAAACTCTGAACATCCTTTTTCTCTCTCAAATCTATTGCTGAAAAAATGGGTTTCTTTCCTGTGATTCGTTCAATTCCATCTAAAACTTCAATTGAAGAATTGGATAAATTGTCGATCACGACTACTTCGAAACCTTGATTTTGCAATTCCACAACGGTATGAGACCCTATAAAACCTAAACCTCCTGTAACAACTATCTTACTCATTCTATTTGTTTTTATAATGTACGTCTGATAGTGCTTTCAATACGGCAGCACTTTTCTCCGGTGTAATATCTCTTTGTGCTTCTCCCATCATTTCGTAACCCACCATAAATTTCTTTACGGAAGCTGAACGCAACAAAGGCGGATAAAAATGCATGTGAAATTGCCATTCCGGATGTAATTCCCCATCTGTTGGCGCTTGATGAATTCCAGAAGAATACGGGAACGAAGTCTCAAAAAGATTATCGTATTTTATCGTTAATAGCTTAAGAATACTGGCGTAATCCGAAACTTCCTCAGGAGTAAAGTCGGTTATTCTCAAAATATGACGTTTGCTGATAATCATTGTTTCAAATGGCCAAATAGCCCAAAAAGGAACCAAAGCCACAAAATGATCATTCTCAATTACGATGCGCTCCTTCAGTTTTAATTCTTCTTGTAAATAATCTTGCAGAAGATTGCTTTGATTCTTCTCGAAATAGGCTTTCAAGCTGTTTTGTGTTTTCTCTACTTGGGTTGGCAAAGAGGATTGCGCCCAAATTTGTCCGTGCGGATGCGGGTTGCTACATCCCATAACACTTCCTTTGTTTTCAAAAATCTGAACATGATTGATGTAGTCTACATTTCCTAAATCGGTGTATTCTTTTTGCCATGTTCTGATAATGGTCTCAATCGCTGAAAGCTCCATTTCTGGCAAAGTCAAATCATGTCTTGGCGAGAAACAAACCACTCTGGCTATACCGCGTTCTGGTTTTGCTTTAAAAAAAGTAGGTTTGGACTCCTCTTCAAACAAAATGGGTTCTTGTTTTACGGCCGCAAAGTCGTTATCAAAAACAAAACTCGATTCATAGTTTGGATTGCTTTCCCCATTGGCCCGAACATTCCCCGGACATAAATAACAAGTAGGATCGTAATGTGGAAGTGCATCCGTATGAATTTTTTCGTTTTGCCCTTGCCAAGGTCTTTTAGCCCTGTGCGGAGACACCAAAACCCATTCGTTAATCAATGGATTGAAACGTCTGTGCGGATCTTCGTTGATATCAAAATTTTTCATTTTATTCATTTTATGTTTTTTACCGCAAAGCGCGCAATGATTTTTTCTAATTATCTATATCCCGCAAGGGTCGCAAAGCTTTGCGTTCCTTGCGCTTTTCAAAAAAGAAATCTTCGCGTTTCTTGCAGTTAAAATTATTATTTACCCTACAGGTTTATATAATGATGTACCGTTTCCGATTTTAACATCATAAATTTTTAATTCTATTCCAAAAGTATCAAAATAAAGCGCCTTAAGTTGCTGTTTGATTCGCTCTTCGTGCCCTTTTTTAATCAAGTTGATTGTGCAACCTCCAAAACCGCCGCCCATTAATCGGGAGCCAACTACTGCTTCCTCCTTTTTAAGTGTATCGACTATCATGTCTAATTCGGCACAACTTACTTCATAATCAGCCGACAGTCCTTGATGTGTTTCGAACATTAATTTACCTAAAGTTTGAATATCACCTTTGTCTAAAGCCTCACAAGCCAGAGTCACACGCTTGATTTCTTTGACAGCAAAAAGACTTCTCTTGAATACATTTTCGCTCATTTTATCCTTTACACTGAGTACCTGACTTTCTGTGCAATCTCTAAAACTGTTTATCTCAGGAAAATTATTTTTTAGAATCGAAAGCCCTTCCTCACACTCTTCCCTTCTGGTATTATAAGCCGATGAAAATAGCGAATGCTTCACATTACTATCAAATAAAATCAAAGAATACTCATTAAAATCAGCATCGTGATATTCATACTCTAAAGTTCTGCAATCAATTTTTATCACTTTGTTTTCCTGTCCCATGACACTCGAAAACTGATCCATAATTCCGCAATTGATTCCTACCCAATGCTCGGCACTTTGACCCATAAGGGCAATATCAACCGGTTTTATTTTCAGGTCAAAAAGTTCGTTGATTCCGAACAGAAATCCACATTCCAATGCCGCCGAGGATGACAAACCAGAGCCAACAGGAATATTACTGCTAAAAACACAATTGAATCCATCAAATTTAAAACCCTTACTTTTCAATTGGTTGATCACCCCACGCAAATAGTTTGTCCAAACATTATCGGTTAACTCCATGTCCGTTGTCAGATCAACTTCAAAAGAATCATCCAGATCTATGGCAATTATTTTTGATGTATTGGTATAGTTTTTTTCGAAGGCAAAACAAATGATTTTGTCAATCGCTGCCGGCAAAACATAACCATCGTTATAATCGACATGTTCGCCAATAATGTTAATTCTTCCTGGAGAAAGAACAATTTTCTTTGGTTCACCACCAAAGCTCTCTTTAAAGAAAGAGACCGTTTTTTTAATTAAAATATCGCTCATTGTTTTTGAATTAAAAGAGTACCCTTTTGTAAATTTTCAGTTGCAGCATTAAGCTGTATGTTAGTTTTTAAATTTTTTGTTTTTAGGAACATTGGTTGCAGTTCCCGCTTCCGCTTTTTATTTATTTCGTAGATACCAAGGTCAATTTACCGCTCTTAAGCCCAGCACCATTTACTTCAAGTTTTACATCACCAGCTGTTGTTGTCGATTTTACAAGCACTACCAATTTTCCGCTAAAAAGTTTCATGGTATCTTTATGAAACATTTCGAGTGAAGTCGCATCGCCATTGCAGGCAGCCCTGTAAGTACCCGCTCCTGTAACCTTAAATTTTAACTGGTTCGTCGCCGTAGGGCAAGGAATTCCGTTTTTATCCACTACCGATACTGTTACGAAGGATATATCTTCGCCATTGGCAGTGATTGTTTTCCTGTCCGCGTCTAAAACAATTTGATAAGGCTTGCCGGCAGTATGTACTTGTTCTTCAGCAACCGCTTTACCATTATCATCATAAGCCACAACTTTTACCGTTCCTGGCTCATATTTCACATCCATCCACATCAAACGATAACGATTCTGGGGTGTGTTTTTGTTTTTTTTCTGCACTCCCATGCTCTTACCATTTATAAAAAGCTCAGCGCTATTATAACTCGTATATACAAAAACAGGGGTTATCTCTCCTTCACGTCCTTCCCAGTTCCAATGTGGCAAGATGTGAAGGGTTGGTTTTTCTGTATTCCAACGGCTTCGGTATAAATAATAACGGTCTTTTGGCAAACCGGCTAAATCGTTAATTCCAAAATAAGAACTTCGAGACGGCCAGAATTCATCATAAGGCGTAGGTTCTCCTAAATAATCAAAACCAGTCCAAACAAACTCACCAATTACCCAAGGTTTATCATCTTGAAGCACAAAATCTTCATCAGGCACATTAGACCAGCTGCAGGCTTCCAAATCATAAGACGAAGACTGAAAATCCGGATATTGCTTGTTTTTTTCTTGAACCACAGGGAATTTATAAATCCCTCTGGAGCTAACCGTTGAAGCTGTTTCTGAGCCTAAAATAAACCCTTGCGGAAATTTTGAAAATGCCTCATCGTATAAATGCACGCGGTAATTCAATCCCGGAATATCCAGCAAAGCTCCAAAACCAGATTCCATAGTCGCTTTTACTTGATCCATACCAACAGTTACCGGACGTGTCGGGTCTTCTCTATGAAATATTTCCTGCAGCCATTTGGCTCTTTTCACACCCGCTTCTCCCCATTGATCCGGTACTTCATTTCCAGAACTCCACATCACAATAGAAGGATGATTTCTTGTAGCATGCACTAAATTCACGACGTCTTTTTCTGCATAATCCTCAAAAAAACGGTGATAACCATTTTCTACTTTTGGTAGTACCCATTCATCAAAACTCTCTGCTAGAAACAGAAAACCCATTTCGTCCGCCAACTCCAATTGCTCAAAAGAAGGCATATTGTGCGAACTGCGTATTGCATTACAGCCAAGGTCTTTTAATATCACCATCTGTCTGCGTAACGCGGCTTTATTTACTGCTGCTCCGAGTGGACCAAGATCGTGATGTAGACAAACTCCTTTAAATTTGGTTATCTTTCCATTAAGACTAAAGCCTTTATTGGGCTCATATTTTATTTCCCGAATTCCAAAACGTGTTGAAATCTCATCTTTCAGTTCTTTTCCAACATACAATTGGGAAACCGCTTTATACAAATAAGGGCTTTCAGGACTCCACAATTTTGGCTTTTCGACTTTTATATTTTGATCGAACTCATTTCCGAATTTAATAGTCGACTCCTCTGAACTTAGTTTATGTCCTTCGGCATCAAAAATAGTGGTGACTAAACGACTATTTTCCCCGGAAGTTTTTGTCTTAATATTTACTTTGGCAAGTTCTTCGCTTATAAAAGGTGTCGTTACAAACTGCCCCCATTGGTCAATGCTTTCGTTATTTTTTATAATAACACTTACTTTTCGATATAAACCGGCACCAGGATACCAGCGTGAAGCAAATTCTTTATTGGTTAGCTTTACTGATAATGTGTTGGCTCCTTCTTGTATAAATTGGGAAACATCAAAATAAAAATAACTATAGCCATACGCCCATTCTCCAACTTTTTTCCCGTTTAAATATACTTGAGGTTCGCTCATCGCGCCTTCAAAAAGTAAGATTATTTTTTTTCCTTTTGAATCTTTAGGCAATGTAAATGTATTGCGGTACCAGGCTGTTCCAATATGTGGTAAAGCCCCTGTTCGTCCTGTTTTTTCGGTAGCCACATTTTCTCCGTTTTGAACAATGGCAACATTCTGAATATCTACATTTTTATCAAAAGGCCCGTAAATTGCCCAGTCATGCGGAACGGTTACAGATTCCCATTTCGAATCATTAAAATTTACTTTATGCGCCTGTTCAAAATCGCCTTTCTGAAATTTCCAATTGGTATCTAACACTTTAACCTCTCGTGTTTGAGACAAAGCCATTTGTGTAAATACTAAAAACACAACTAGAATACTTATCAGTTTCTTCATTTTTAAAACAAATTAGAGTTTTAGTTTTTTTTGAACCCTATAAGGCATTTAAGCTCATATAAGGTTACTTATTTGAATTGTTCATTTTGTTTGCCAATATTTTATTGCGTCTCAACTTATATGAACTTATATGGTTTATTATTCTTTAAACGCATCCAGTGCCATTGACGGTTTCCCATCTGATCTCCAAGCA
>RCUQ01000483.1_pt1 | contig 18028 bp, 23 predicted proteins | sample 2166351 | NCBI WGS metagenome assembly RCUQ01 (sample SAMN09932597, study PRJNA488358) | compost metagenome | feature: garden; material: soil; isolation source: compost soil in acetonitrile-enriched culture | place: Germany: Experimental Botanical Garden Goettingen | collected 2016-01-27
ATTACCGATCATCGTACTTTACTGCCCGCCGCCGCCATTACAGGTGCGGCAACGCTGCTGATTGCCGATATTATTGCCCGTCTGGCCATGAGTGCCGCCGAGCTGCCGATTGGGGTCGTGACCGCAACACTGGGCGCGCCCATATTTATCTGGCTACTATTAAAGGCGAGTCGCTGAAGTATTTGTAATAATTGAATATTCTTCAATTTGGCATAACGTCGGGGGCACAGTGGGGGCACTCCGCTAAATTTTCCCGTTTAACATATCTATCTGGTCATCGTTCATCCGCACGATCCATTTTGAATATACAGTGTAAACCATACGCGCATTTTTATGCCCCATCTGGCTGGCAATGAAAGATGGATTTGCACCAGCTGATAGTAACCAGCAGGCATATGTATGCCGGGTGTGGTAGGGGCTACGATACCTCACGCCTGATTTTCTAATGGCGCCCGGCCATGTCAGGTTAATCGTGCTCTGAGAATAATGCCTGCTCAATTTCCCTTCATCATAGTTGGGCACGAAGCAGAATCTCAGACTTTGCTTTTCAGTTTTCCCTCGTTCGCGATGGTAAAAGTCGATCTCTGCGGGCACCTTATTGCCAGTAAGCTCAAATTGCCTCGTTAACGCTTCCAGCGCCGGTTTTAGCAGCTTTACTGTCCTCACACCGGCGTTTGTCTTCGGTGGACCAAACTTCTTTGTGAGCGTCATTGTACGCTTAACATGGACCTCGCCATTTTTTAGATCGACATCCTCCCAGGCCAGACCGGTCAATTCACCATGGCGTAAGCCGGTATAGACGGCAAACGTCCAAAGGTTTAAATGCTGACCCTGCCAGTGCTTAGATAGCTCCTGAAATTCTTCTTTCAGCAATGGGTCTGGATCAAGTTCAGATGTCTTCAGACTCTTTATGTTCTCAAACGGCTTGTGCTGGATGTAGTTACTCTGGTGAGCGAAGCTGAGCATTCTGCATAATTGCCCCATGAAGGCGTTAACAGTTCTGACGGTGCGTTGCCCATCGGATCTGGCCTTAAATTCCCCTTCAAGTAATTTCTTCCTGTACAACAACATATCGTTAAGCTGAATTTCTTCAAGAGAAGTGCTTTCTCCGATAATTTTCGTGAAGAGAGTACTGACCGAGCGAGTAATCATCATCGTTGCCGGGCTGATCTCCACCTCTTTCACTGCGTGATATGCATCGCACAGTTCTCCAAATGTTAAGACGCTCTTTACAGGCGTCGAGAACTTCTTCAGTGCTTTGCTCTCCGGAAAGCGCTCTTCGTATTTGAATGTACCCAACTGAATTTCAGCGCATATCAGCGCTCTCAGGTTGCCGGCTTTCTTGATGTTGGAATTGTTCACCGCCCAACCCTGCAAAACTTCCCTGCAGCGAATATTCTTATACTTGAATGATATCCTCAGTTTACCGTTGTGGATTTCAACACCGGTAGGAAAGCCTGCCATTACGCATCCTTAATGAAATGGTTTATTTTAGGGTAGTTGTACCAGGCAAGTCCTTTCTCAGACTCTGTTCTGCCATCGGCGGTAACGTATTTAAAATGGATTCCGTTGACCCATGATTTAAGACGGTAGCTCTTAATTTGCCCACTTGAGAGCCCAGTTCTTTCGGTGAGTTTGGCCTCAACAATCCACTCTTCGTTAAAAATTACCTGTGACATAGTTCACCTCAGGTAACCGGCATCAGTATAAAGATGCCGGTTAAAAATAATTGATATTCCGATATCAGGAGGCCTGACCGGGTAAGGAACGGAGCCGACGCATGCCCGTAATTGCTGTAGCCACATAGCTCGCCTTACGATTCACTACTTCAACCCAAACTTTCACACCTTCTACCCTTACCGTGTACGTTTCTTTCATTTTGCTGCGCCCATAATCGCCGTAACGTTCAGCATGTTTTGCCAGCGCGATATCACATGCCCGACGTGCTAACGGGGATTGCTTACTGCCTCGGTTAATCAGTCGCATAAATTCTCCTGAGCTGGGAGGGTTGCCCCTCCCGGACGCGTTAGCCCACGTATTCCGGTTTCATGTCCGCAAGGGTGATGCTGAACTGGTCGTGCAGCTCATCGCCAAGATGACGTTTCGCCGATGCCAGCACGCGTTCCACTTCCTCAAATCGCTCCGCAGCATCTGGTTCAAACGAAGAGGGTAACGAGTTGATGGCTGCTTCAACTTTGTTCCGTGCATCCACAAGGTAGTAACGCTTCACGGCTTTGTTTTTCAGCTCAGTGAACAGGGCAGATCCCAGTGTTGCTTTTACGGTCTCGATGTCGGCACGTAGAGCTTTTGCACTATCGACATCCTGAGCTGCTTCGATGCGATCCCGGAAATCATCGGCCAGAGTATCGATGTTGGAAGCCGACACCTGCGCGCTTTGAGTGGTTGTTACGTTGTCACCTGAGATATCAGCAAGGGTTACGTGCTGGGCCGGGGCCGGATTTACTTCGCGCTCAACGCGGCGATCGTCCAGTTCATCAGGCGTATACACACCGAGGATTACATCAGGGCAGAACAGTCTCGCCCAACGCTTGACGGCCAGATACGCGAGTTGTTGTCGAGGATCATCAGCCCAAAGGGTGGAGTTTCGGGTACGGGCCTGAGCCAGAAGTAAATCAAGTTCTCTTGGCTGATCTTCACCTTTCAGGGTTGCGCGGATAATGATGCCAATCCCAGCTTCATCAGCCATGGTCCAGCCCGGGACGCGGTACTCGCCTTTGTCGCCTTTACGGATATGGAATTTTCCAACAACTTTTTCCCATGGCCCGTACCACTCATATTCAAAGCGGCTTGTCAGCACGCCACTACGCGAAATGACGGCATTAACAAGTTGCGCTTCATATCCGAGGACACCGTTAATCAGGTGGGTCTTCTGCGCTACAGCGAAAGGATTCATCTGCCACTGCGCCGCCTGCATCGCTACAGCCATGCAATCAGCCTGATTGCCCTGCAGGTGCTTGGGAACCGTCGCGGCACCCTGAGCCATAATCTGCGCGAATGAACTGATGGCGGTAAGGTATTGTGAGTCGAACAGGGCCACGTTGGAGTTAACAACGGAATTCTGGTCGGTAACGGTCACGTTAGTGTTTTGCATAATTCCCCCTTATGCCTGAGTACGCAGCGCTTCAAGGCGACGCAGATCGAAGTCGTTCAGTTCGTCGGTGTAATCGATAGTGATCGGCGCTGGCCACTCGCCAGTGTCGAAACCGGTGGCGATAGCGCGCATCGCTTTGCGATACTCGAGCATGCCTAATTCCAACAGTTCTGCGGATGCCTCGATAATGGCGATCCAGTGGTAGTTCTCGTCTTTATTGACGAAGATCCAGAAGAACTGGTCCAGCGCCGCGGTTTCACAGTACATGGCCGCGCTCAGGTGGTAATCACGTTCAATGATTTCTCTGTGAAGTCGGGCGCGCAGGCTTTCCTGCTTAACATTCCACATGCTGATAGTTTTCAGGTCAGCGCCGATACGCACGCCGTCCAGATCGATCTCGAGGTCAGGGCGCACACGTACTTCCAGACCGGTCTCCTCGTCAAAGCCGAAGTAGCTCACCTCAACGGCGCGGCTTGGGTGCTGGAGCAACATGCCAGCTGTTGGATGTGCCAGTAGTGCGGACTGAATGGCCTGGGCGGTTGCCAGCTGCTGGCGCGTCACCAGAATTTTGTCGCCAGGGTTGTCGCGCCACGCATCAAGCAGTTCGTCAGCGAATACCGCATCCGGCTTCACAGACTTCACCGTTTGGATCATCTCCGCTTTGGTACCGGAAACTTTGAGTGGTGCCGGTTTCTGCGCTTCCTGCGCCACCAGGTCAGGGTTGATGATAGCCAGCTGCTCCAGCAGCGCGTCACGGCTGCCATTGGTTTTAACAGGCACGGGCAGGGTGGCGTTGTACTCTTTGATGCATGCCTTCATTGCCGTTGCCGTCTGCTTCTGGTCTGCCTCGATACGTTGGAAGTCAGCCGGCAGCGCCATGTAGCTCTGCGCTGTTTCCTCCAGGCTTGCGCCCAGCGGCAGTTGCGCGGGTAGTGTGGCGTTGTACTCTTCCAGCAGCGCTTTGATATCGTCTGTACCCAGCAGCGCAGGCAGACTGGCATTGTGTACGTCGATGAACTCGCGCAGTGTAGCGGTGGTGGTAAAAGCACCTTCAGGGATTTCCGGCTCCACACTGAACTCTTCAACGAGGTTTTCCGGTTGCAGGGCCAGTGCATGGACCAGGTTACCCATATCCAGTACTTTGGACGGCGCGCGCTGGATAGTCTTGGCGACGTGGCGCGCGTTGAAATACATCAGGCTCACACGGGCATCTTTAACCTGTGTGCTGCTGATCCCATTCGCTGCGTGATAAACGTTGTTTGGTAAACCTTCATAACGACCCGGTTCGAAGTAGGCAGGGTATTTGACAGCTTGTTCGTCCCGCTGCACTTCCGGCTCATTTTGTGTTGGTTCTGGCACATTCTGGTGTGCAGAATCGATATTCTTGCTGGCAGAATCCGTTTTTTGGTTGCCATCCCCCGGTTCTTGGTTAGCGAGGCTAGGTGCGGCAGCTGCCAGTATCTCTGCCGGCGCTACGGTAACTGCTTGCGTATCATCTGCATCAACGCCTTCGCCTGGTTGTACCGGATCATTATTTTCGACTTTCTCTGGCTGAGCCGCTTCCATCTGCACATCGCTGGTGGTCTCCGTTGCGTTTTCCGTTTTTACGACTTCATTTGAGGAGGTATTGATGGCCGGGTCGTTATTTCCACCCATAAGACCATCGATGGAGAACATGCCGCTGCCGAGATTTGCAACCTTCGGTTGTTCAACTTGGGCTACGGTCTCAGCAGCAGCTGCAGACAACGGCAGTAACTCCACAGCAGAGTTAAACTCAGCCGTCATAGTTTTATTCACAAACTCAAGATGAGCCGCTGGCGTGTGGTGGATGTTTTCTGGCGCGATGCGGATCAGGTTGAAGATTGCCGCACGGTTCACCGCCAGTATGCCTGGTTGATTGCGTAAGATTGCGCTCCATGACTTCCATGGTTCTTCTTTCTTAGCCACGATTTCTTTGGCACGTCGTAACACGCTCGAAGGAATTTCAAAGTGGTTGAAGTCCATCGGCAGCAGGGCGCAGGCAATCTCAAGATCGAGGGTGTCGAGTGTATGGTGTGCGCCTTCGCCGCGGTCGGTAACATAGCCGCCGTCGGCATTAGTTCCGGAATCAGTACGCTGCACGCTGCTGGTACGATTACCGGCAGCCCATTCACGAACGAGAATGCCACGGTCAATGTAATCAGTCGCCGCCCACATTCTTGTAAATCGGAGGACCAAAGCGAGTTCGTGACGCTTCTCCTGGCTGAACACCTTGCGAATGGCGTCGGTATAGCGCCAAAGGTCTTTGGTATCGTAACCCTTAATCTCTTCACAGTTTTCAGCCGCCAGCAGCAGGTTCTGGATGTAGCTGTTGTCAGTGTCCATCTCCAGCGCGCTGATACCTTCGTATTCTTCGCGGGTTAAGTAGTGGCGCAGTACGTCGCCGGCGAACTGGGCGAGCAGCTGCTTGCGAAACGGCATACGAACGACTGGATAACGTGTGGTTTCGTCACCATTCTCGTCAATCTGGATACCGTTATCAGGTTCTAGAACCTGATCGGTTGTAACGTCGGCGTCGCTGGTGCTATCTGATTTGAGAAGAGTAAGCTTTCCGCTTCTCCACTCTTCAACTAACTGATTGCGTTCGCCAGCATCTGCTCTCGCCCAGTCGGCCATGAATGCAGAGATGATTTCAGCTTCGTGCGCTTCAACTGGCGCGAAGACCTGCTTTATCGCCTGAACCAGTTTCCACTCTGCGTGCAGACTGAGTTCGTCAACTTCAGGGATGTCGTTCTTCGCCATCAGCAGGTTCTGGAGATAAGTGTTGCCTTCATCCAGAGACATTTCGCTGGCAGCCAGCTGCTGCTCTTTGGTGATATGTGATTGGTATTTGTCGCAGGTCAGGTGGACGGCAAAACGGACCGCTGGAGTGCGGTTTTCAAGCGGGACACTCTCGACGTTAGTTTCGACTTTTACAGTCGTTTCCGGTGCGGCAACATTGCCCACTACTTCAGTTGACTCAGTACCAGCCTTTGGCAGCCAGGTGCGGCCGTCGTCCTGCAATTCGTAGCGCTCGCGCCAGGTGTAATTCACTGCGCCTTCTTCCGGCAGGTCGTTATAGACCGGGAAATCGGTTCGGATCGGTTTGGCGTAGTCTTTACCGCGGCCAGTTTCGATTCCAGCCTCTTCCAGCTCAACATCGAGCGTCAGGGCGGCGCGTGCTTCGCTTTTAGCAGTGAACCAAATCACTGCATCTCGCTTACCGGATTTCTGAGTGGCCTTCACCACGTAGAAAAATTCCATGTGAGATCCTCTTTTTTGGATGTAAGATCCCCGGGCCAGAGATAGCGCCCATTGGGTGAACTTTGGTTTTTTAGTTGTTTTCCGGTGTAACTTTGGTCGGTGTCACCGGACGTACGGGCCGCCTTGCGCGGCTTTTACGTTAGCTTTCGTGGGCCATCTGGTCGTACGAAGCACAACGTTCAGAGCAATACTCTTTTTCTTTGCGCGCCAGCTGTGCGCCGTTGCGATATAGAAGGGTACTTTTGACTACTTCCTCCGGTTCAACCGGCTTGCTGCAGTACCCGCATTTCGTCGAGTTACACATCTGGATTCCCCTTTTGCGCCAACAGGTAGCAAAAACGGCGAAGAATCACCTCGAAAAAATTCAGTTTTACGGCCTGCTGCCGTCCTGGTTTGCGTGCAAAATCTCTCATTTCACCCTCCCGGTCTTTCCCGGCGTCAGAACGTTAGTAACCTTATGCGCTTAGTTATGGCGGTAGATGACCGCCGGTTGTTTACCTCAGCCTCCTTAATGAAGCGGCTGAGGTATGGAGGCCGTTTATATGGGCTGACTAAGTTTGCCCAGTAGCCAATGTATCGTACTGTTTAGCTGAGAATACAAGATAGATTGTAACGTGTAAACAATAAAGTTTGTATTGAAGGGCGTGATAAAAACAAACTCCATTGTTTTTAAACGGAAAATTGTTTGTTTTTACAGTTTAGGGAGATAAAGCAGAATTAATTGTCGCAGGTACCAGCCACTTCACCAACAAAAGCCTTTGTTGATGTTAGCTTTTGGAATCCAGGAATGTTCATAACTTTCGAGTAGATAACCTTCTTGTCTATTGTTACAGACCAGGTTTCGACAGTTATGCCCCCTCCAGACTGATAGCTACCTACCATCGTATTGCTCGACAAAGGAACGTAAGAAATATCAGATACAGGGGAGCCACTCATGTTAGTTAAAGAAGCCTTGTCTCCATTGATGGATAGTTTGTAAGCAACTCCAGACATTGCGTCATTTATGAATTCATATCCGTCGTCACTAAATGAGGACTTACCTTGAAGGTCAGAGACGATCCAACAGTTTGCTGAGGATAAAGCTGAGTAGGATAGTAAAGCTAAGGCAATTACGTTCTTTATCATATGAATTTCACACGGGCTTCAATTACAACACCGATTATTTTGCAATTGCCGTTGATTGGCATCATAGGCCATGAGGGATTGAGACCTTTTAAGTACTTTTGCCCACCATCGATCACAAGCTTTTTAAACGTAGCCTCATTAGCGTCAGTCATTTTAGCTACGACCAAACTGCCGTTCTTAGCTTCACGGCCTGTGTCTACGAGAACTAGATGACCCTCAGGGATGCTCTGGCCGACCGGGGACGTCATTGAGTCACCCTCTACACGCAACCAAAAGCCGTTGCCAAGTAGTTTAGTGTCGGTCTCTATCCACTCGCTAATCTGACTCAGATCGTACGGCTCACACGCTTCTGCCCAACTACCCGCGCTTACCCAACTGATCAATGGATATTTCCCCTTCGGTTCATTCTTACTCATGAAGGTGAAATTAGAATTACTTGTTCCATCAAGCAACCATTCAACAGTTACGCCAAAAAAGGATGCTAACTCTGGTAAATATCGCGGCCTTTTGGTTTTTCCGCCTTCGAGTTGCTCTATAGCCTGCTGTGAAGTACCTACTTTTTCAGCCAGCTCTGTTTGTGTCAGCCCAAGCTGCTCTCTTCTAGCTTTAACTCGGTTTGCGATGGTCATATTTCACCTCATTTTTACCCAGTGATGCTTACAAGAAAACCTGTATTTGACAAACAATATTATTTGTAATTAAATACAAGAAAAATTGTTTAAGGAGCGGCAATGCAAACAATCAAAGAACGCTTGAAAAAGAAAAGACTTGAGCTCGCGATGACACAGGCAGAGCTTGCTGAAAAAGCAGGAGTTAAGCAGCAGTCGATTCAGTTAATTGAGGCTGGAGTGACAAAGAGGCCTCGGTACTTATTTGAACTCGCTAATGCACTTGAATGCGATCCCGGCTGGCTACTATACGGAAGCAAGTCAGGTCAGGCCGCTAGTAACAATGCGTACGAATAATCCCGAGCTTAAATAAAGAGCCAGATTGCCAGCCTAAAAACATTCATTTAATCAAGAGTAAGCAAATGCATTCACTCATGTTTGAAAATATTACCGGATTGCACTTGGGGACGTTGATAAACCGTACTCAAACAAAGGAGGCTCCAAGCCATGAACAGATCCGCGATGCGGTGCGTGCTTGGGCTGCAGCTTCAGGACAAGATGTCGTATCCGCTCACATCGTCGATCAATGGCGCAAACAGTGTGGGAAGGGTATCCAGTTTCCATCAGATTACAGCCGGGCGCGCCAGAAACTGTTTCGTTACTTGGATAACCGTTTCGATTCTGAGCAGTACCGCCAAAACATTAGCAAGCTGACACCGGCAATCATTGCTGTTCTTCCTATGGAGTATCGGGCACGCCTAGTTGGTGCCAACTGCATGATGTCCCGGTTGGCTGAAGCTGAGAAAGAAGTCGCTGAAGCCAAGCAGGCCATCATACTTGACGCTCCAGAACATCAGAAGCTGAAAGAGTTAAGCGAAGGGATAGCGTCACTATTCCGCCTCATGCCGGAGCAGGTTGGTCCTTTGATGACGATGGTAACAACCATGCTGGGGGCAATGTGAGGACTTCAGAAATGACGAAAGCCGGTCTGCGCGAACAGAACCGACTTTCTTGCGCATCAGTTGTTAGGCAAATGCGGAGCTAAGTATGTCAAATACCGCTGAAATTATCAATTTCCCAACTCAAATTGAACAACCGGGAGGTCGTATGGCCGACCTGTCGAACGGGTATACCAAGGTCGCCAATGAGATCCAGAAGCTTAAACCTCGCCTGAGATTGTCGGGCCGAGAATGGCAGTGTTTTGAAGCGGTGATCTGGCTTACCTACGGCTGGAATAAGAAGCAGGACCGGGTGACGAATACGGTGATCGCCGAGCTTACAGATCTGAGTGATTCACACGTTTCTGATGCGCTGAAATCGCTCGCTGAGCGCAAAATCATCTTCAGCCAAAAGCAAGGCGTCATGAAAACTGTCGGTATAAATACTGACCTTTCAGCCTGGATTTTGGACAAACCGAAAACGGGAAAAGTCTTCCCGAAATCGGGAAAAGTGTTACCGAAAACGGGAAAAACCTTCCCGGAAACGGTAGACACCCAAGACTATAACAAGAACAGTATTAAAAGATCCTCGTCTCGGAATTCTGACGAATCCCGAAACCAGAAAACTCAAAAGTTTCTCTCTCGTCATCCAGAAGCTGCTGAAGGGATACACACACCGGCAGGTAAATCATGGGGATCGGCTGACGACCTCAAGGCCGCTCGATGGATTTACGACAGGCTTCTCACCGTCAACGCATCGCTCTCCGAACCAAACTGGGCTGAATGGGCCAACACCATCAGGCTGATGCGTGTTCAGGACAGGCGCTCTCACTACGAAATCTGCGACCTGTTCCAGTGGGCGAACAGGGACGAATTCTGGAAGGACAATATTCTGAGTCCTTCGAGTCTGCGTAAGCAGTGGGATCAACTCACCACCAAACGGCTGCGTGTAACCGGAACGGCAAGCCTATCCAGATGCACTGTTGACCTCCATAACACCGACTGGATTGACGGGATTCTGGAATGAAAAACCTTGCAGATAACATTCGCAATTTTGACCGGGAACAGGCTCGTCGTGTGGCTCATAATCTGCCGGAGCAATACACCGAACGCGAGCAAACGCAGCAGGTGGCACAGATTATCAACGGGCTATTCGTACAACTGGCTGCAGCGTTCCCGGCGAGCCTGGTAAATCGCAGCCAGGAGGACGTGAACGAAATCCGTCGTCAGTGGGTGCTGGCCTTCAAGGAAAACGGGATCACCACCATGGAGCAGGTTGACGCTGGCATGCGCATAGTTCGTCGTCAGGAGCGACCGTTTTTGCCGTCGCCTGGCCAGTTCATCAAGTGGTGCAGGGAAGGGCGCTGTGTGCTAGGGATCACCACGGCTGACGTGATGGCTGAATACTGGAAGTGGCGGAAGCTGGTGTTCCGATATCCGAGCAGCGAACAGTATCCGTGGCCAAAGCCGGTGCTGTATCACATTTGCATTGAGTTGTGCCGCCTCAGCACAGAAGGGCAGTTGAGCCGTCAGGAACTGGAACGCGAAGCGGAAAAAGTACTGATTTCGTGGGAAAAGCGCGTAGTCGCAGGAAACCCCGTTCCGCCGGTTCGCCGTGGGCTCGCCGCTCCAAGCGCACCCAAAGGGCCTACACCCGCGCAACTACTCAAGGCTCAGTACGAGCAACTGAAATCTGGCGGGAGGGCATGACGATGGCCAGCAATAATCTCTAGGCGATCATCCATGACATTCAGGCCAGCGGCGAGATTTCCCCGCAGAAGGTTCGCCAGTTTCTGGGCTTCGACAGCAAGTAGGCGTGTCGTCTGCTGGAGCATCTGGTTGCGGTTGGGGCAGTGAGGAACATTGGCCAACGCCGCCATGCGGCCTATGTGATGCAGCCAAGCGGGCAAGCTCGCATCAAGCCAATCCGGAAAAAACCGCCAGCGGCTTAGCATCGCCGACGTGTGACGCCACAACTGGCATGGGTATTAGATCCATAAAATTATCAAGAGCGCTTGAGCATGAACAATCTGTTACTTCATGAATGCACCAAAGACAATGAAAACTGGTGGAATGAGGGCGAAATGTACCCAGCCTTGGTAGTCACTGGTGGTTTTGTACTCATTGATGATGACCTGCCTTCCCGCAGAAAAATAGCTAATGAGCAAGATGTGTTGAATGATGTAAGACAATAGGATGACAAAACCTAACCTTACAATTTCATCTGAGGCAACCTTAGCATTCCATCTGGGTAGCATAGAATCCGAAACTGAGAAATCGCATGTTCAGCATATCATTAGTGCTTATATTGAACCATTTGGCTATTTTATGAACATGAAATGAAAGGTAAATTACATTGAAAATTGTAATGAATTTGTTGCGAGAGATGTTGTGTTAAGATTATTTTGCTAACAGTTTCATGGTAATACGCAACATTCATACGTGTATAGTCAAGAATTGGAGATGCCATTAGTTGGATAAGTACATTAGGGCGTCTTTCTAATGCATGTAGGTTTGAAAACCGTATGAAGCTACAGGAATAAATATTTTTGATATGAGATATGTCAAAAAACTTCAAAAAATGGTACATTTTTGCTATAAAATAGCTTTAAACGTATAATTAAGGGATGTGGAAATTGAAAATAGCACAATTACAACTCGCACTTTTTTATGATGCAAATACTTCTATTGATCTAGATGGCTTATCATACTTTGTACGTCGAGAAGTCAAAAGGTTAGCTAATATAGATTTAGGTAATAATCAAATGTTTGGGGTGTTGCCACCGGAAGTACCACCTGAAGTCCCTCGCTTACAATTAAGTTCTACAAATTCAAAATTGCGAGTTCAATGCTCGCTCACAAGATTTGATTTCTTTTATGAACGAAATGATAATGAAGATGAAATAAATTTTGATCTTTTTATTAAAATAATTGATGCATTTTTCAATATTCATAATGATTTATTGAAGCCTTTAATAAGGGTAGGTCTGATTGCATATAAAACTGCCATTGATGACAATCCAAGCTCATCTATTGCCAGAATGACTTTAAATCCTTTAGGTGTAGGTAACTTAGACGAATTGAGTGATGTAAATTTGATGTTTAATAAACCATTCCAATTTGAGGGGCAGCATTTCAATTGCCACTTGACGTTTATGTCTGGTATGGATGTGGTTAGAGGTAGATCAATACTTGTTAAACAAATTGATGTTAGTTCATTAGAGAATCTTAACTTCTCTAATGACTATAAGAACGAAGTAATAAAACGTGCGTTCATATTAAAAACAGATGAAAATTAATTGAGGGCATATGGAATCGCGCAAAGATGAAAAATTGCAGAGAAAAGATTCTCCTTCTCTAAAGAATAATGAGCATTCTGTAGATGGTGCTCCCCATGATACCAACGAGAATGCCGAAAGCGTGAATGAATATTTAGGAGGGGGGGCTTCTCTGAAATTCAGTTTTGGGGGGGCAGGAACTCATTCTAGTGGTATGTCTGGAACAGTTTCGAATAAAGTTACTGGGAGCACTTCTAGTTCAAGTTCAATAATAAATACACCAAATAATTTTATTGATCCTAATGAACTAAAAAAACCTGAGAATTTGAAGGCTAATACAAACCCTAAGAACAGTTCTAACGCATACAGTTCATCTAGCTTTACTTATGGCCAACATGGGGACGGTACTGGTAAAGCAAAAAAACCAGGTCACCTTGATTATGAAAATATGCAAAAATATAGTGCTTATACTCATCGTTGGGGGGTAAAAAAAGATGATAGTGTAACAGCTAACTCTGATTCTATTTCTTTCTCTGCTAATGAGAATGTTTCTGCAGGGAATGATAATTTATCAAATGCGACTAGAAAAGATGTCGAAGGGATTATTTGGAAAAGTATTAACAATCGACTTATAGAATTCTCAAGAGAGTTGATAGAGAGTAAGAAAAATATTTCTGAAAGTCGTAAGGGCATAACCCGAATTATGACGGCTGTTTCACAGCAAAAAAATAGAATTGAAGGCTTTGATACTTCCCTTTCTGAAGCAGAGAAAAAGCTGGAAATGAAGGTAAAAGAATTTGAGACTGAGGTAGTTACTGCACGTAACTCTCTATTAGCAGTGATAGCTTTATTTGCATCATTTTTTACATTTATTTCAATTTCTGTGAATGTTTTTTCTCGAGATATGTCGTTAGCAACCTCTGTTTCCGTATTATTAGTCATATGGTCTTGCTTGATTAGTTTTATTTTTATTTTTATGGCCGGTATAAGTAAGGGTGGGTCCTATTTTACAAGCTCTGCATTTTTCAAGCATGCTATATTTATGGTTGTGTTGTTTTTTGGTTCTTTCGTGTTCCCAAGGGTTATTTTTACATTTTTCCCTATTAATTAACATGCGGTATTTTAGTGTGTTTTAGAGTCAGGTTGTTAACAATCTACTGAGATAGGATTGTTTCAAACTATTATTAATCTAAATATTTATCCTGAGGTTTCTTGATTTGATTTTTTAAATAACTTCGTGAGTTAATGTGGTGCGTGTTATAATTTTTTGAAGGTTTGTTTCGTGGCGGTTTGCTATTGCTGAAGTGCATTGTTATTTTAATTTGCTGGAAATTTGTGGTTATATAAAGATTAAAATTAACTATGTTAGAGTGTTTTTTATTTGTGTAGCAAATGTTTTGAAGCCGTTAAAAAGTTATTCCGGTAGATAAATACGTCATATAATATGACCCTCATCTTCTAAGTCCTAAGGAAGATATCAACTAGTAATTGACCTTTTTTAAGCTTGGACGGCATAATGTATATATAGGTCTGAACAACCTATACCTTATGCGCCACGGAGAAAACCATGGCGCTCGAACTACAACTCATTAAGCACCACACAGGTATTCTGATCCCGGCCACACCCGAGACCAGCGATATTCTGCAATCAAAAATTAAGCTCGGCGACGTTCTAGTTGCTGAGTTCAAACGGGTCCGTAACCCGGCATTCCACCGGCGCTTCTTTGCGCTTCTCAATCTCGGTTTTGAATACTGGGAACCAACCGGCGGCGCCATATCAAGTAACGAGCGAAGGCTCATTACTGGTTATGCCAAATTCCTCGCATCCTATGCCGGGAATGAAAGCGTGCTGATCGACGCTGCTGATCTGTACCTTGAGCAGGTCGCCAATCGCCGCGTTTTAAATGGCATCAGCCTCTGCAAATCGTTCGACGCTTATCGTTCTTGGGTGATCGTCGAGGCAGGGCATTTCGACGCTATACAGCTTCCGGACGGCACGCTCCGAAAACACCCCCGCAGTATCTCTTTCGCCAACATGGACGAACTCGAGTTCCAGCAGCTCTACAAGGCTGCGCTCGATGTCCTATGGCGCTGGATTCTGTCCCGTTCATTCAGCAGTCGCGATGAGGCTGAAAACGTCGCCGCGCAGCTGCTTGGTTTTGCGGGGTGATGGCGATGAAATATACCTGGTTCCACCATACCGACTGCAGCACCGAACAGGCCGACGAATTGCTGCGGCGATATAAAGCGCGGGGCGTGCGTGTTGAGCGCAGCTTAAACCCGGATTTTGTTACCTGGACCGTCAGTGCGTTCCTGCCAACATCAAACACCCCAGCGCGCCCTGATAGCCGCTGGCGCAACCGGATGTGGGGGTAAGAGTGAATACATACCGAATCACATTACCCTGGCCGCCGAGCAACAACCGCTATTACCGGCACAACCGAGGGCGTACGCATATAAGCGCCGAAGGCGTCGCCTACCGGAACGCCGTGGCCATTATTGTTCGCAAAAGTCTGCTGAATATCCGCACGGCCGCACCGCTTAAACTCCGCATCGAATGCCACATGCCTGATCGCCGGCGCCGCGATCTGGATAACCTGCAGAAAGCTGCATTCGACGCTTTAACCAAGGCGGGTTTCTGGATGGATGATTGCCAGGTTATCGATTATCGCGTTGTGAAAATGCCGATCGTGAAAGGCGGCCGTCTCGAACTGACTATTACAGAACTGGAGGCTCCATGAGTCCAGAGTTGATCGAAATATTTCGCATACGCTGGCAACGTCTCCGCGTTTATCGGCGCCCCGGTTCCGTGCTGGTGGACTACCGCATCCTTCGTAACTTTATTCGCATATACCAGATGGCAGGAGCTGCAGTATGAATCTCGAAAACACTGTGAAGTATCACTTCGCTAAATCTACGCTGATTGGTGACTCACCGCGCGCAACTGCCTCGGACTCGCTAACAGGTACGGATATCATGGCCGCTATGGGCATGACGCAGGAACGGGCTGCGGTGGGTTACAGCGCCTTCCTAGGGAAGATGGGCATTAGCAATAATGACCGGGAGAGGGCGATTGAACTGCTGGCCGAGTATGCACTGACCAAATGCGATAGCGTAGCGGCCCTGCGCAAACTGGACGCCGGAGTTAAACCGCTGGTGATGCGCCAGCTGGTCATGTTTGCATTCGAGGATTACTCGCGCAGCGCTGCAAGCGTAAAACCTTGTGAGTGTTGCTCTGGAAGAGGCTTTATCGATGCCGATGTGTTTACGATGAAATCGCACTACACAATGAGGCTTCCGCAATGGGCCAAAGACCTCAAGCAGTCTCCGAGCGATTTTGAAGTTAAACGCCAGGTGAAAGAGGTTGCGCGTGTTATCTGTTCAGCCTGCAATGGGAAAAAGGTGATTAGCTGCGCTTGCGGCGATTGCCGGGGCCGCGGTAAAGCGGTTAACAAGGTTCTCACTGATAAACAGGGCGTGCCGGTTCTGACTAATTGCAAGCGCTGCAGCGGGCGGGGGTATGAACGAATTCCATCAACTGAGGCTTACGTAGCTGTAAGTGAGATAACGGATGCAATCAGCCTCGATACCTGGAAGAAGTCTGTTAAGCCATTTTACGATCAGCTAATCACCAAGTTTGATATCGAAGAGGCATGGGCAGAGGAGCAACTTAAGCAGATAACAAAATAGGGCGTTATTTTATCGTGAGCTATTTACTTTTCCCGAATCTGTGGTAATTTTGTTCTAACGATGGGTTATTGCCTTCGTTTAAAGCCCTGCGGTTAACACCGTGGGGCTTTTTTGTTCTGTTTAGTCAGTGAGACGGACCCACCCGACTTGATCAAGTATTTCTAATGCTTGGCTCTCTTGATTCTCTCTTCTAAAGCAGATTACATTTTTCGTAGGCATTAAATCTGATGCAACTTTAGTAGAAGATGATGGCATCGTTACTTTTCTTATTACTTCTTTTCCAATATACAGATTATGCGGAGCGCGGCAGCTTCGAGAGAGACTTAAAGATTGAGTTAGTGAGCATTTTTTTGCTTCAGTTTCGGACAATTCACTGACATAGATTAGTTCATCAATGTCAGGCTCTAGAAAAATATCCTCAACCTCAATTTCATAAACAACAAAAAAGTCTGCCTTTTTGAACATGGCCTCTTTGTTTGCCATGTAGGCAGCATAACCGGGGTGATTTGTGAGGTAGATATAGCCATCAGTAGTGGCTAATGCACTGTCTTCACCATAAGTTCTGTCAATATTTTTCGCTATATATCCGCATGATTCAATAAGTTCTGCTGCATGAGATGATGTTCCGTGAAAGAGCTTCATTACCTCTCCATATAGTTCCAAGTTTCCGATGGCTGTTACTGCTTTCATTATTATGCCAGCGGTAAAGAATGACATTTCTAACCTTTCTATCAAACTTTTGACACCCACTAATTATGTGAGGTGAGAGCATGTATCGAATGGACAAACTAACAACAGGCATTGCCTATGGTGCATCAGCTGGAAACGCCGGATTCTGGATGTTCCAGGTGCTTGATAAAGTCAGTCCATCTCAATGGGCTGCTATAGGCGTGCTTGGGAGTCTCCTTTTTGGTTTCCTGACATACCTGACAAACCTATATTTCAAAATTAAAGAGGATCGGCGTAAGGCCGCGCGAGGTGAATAATGGGAAACAGAGCAAAGCTGAGTGCTGCCGTTCTGGGACTGATTCTCGCTGGCGCACCGGCATCTGTCATCCTCGAACAGTTCTTGAATGAGAAAGAGGGCAACAGCACGACTGCCTATCAAGATGGTTCCGGGATCTGGACAATTTGCCGTGGCGCCACGCTGGTAAATGGAAAGCATGTAGAGAAGGGCATGAAGTTGACGCAGCCGAAATGCGATCAGGTGAATGCTATTGAGCGTGATAAAGCCCTTGCCTGGGTTGAACGCAATATCAATGTACCGCTGACTGAACCCCAGAAAGCGGGTATCGCATCGTTTTGTCCGTACAATATTGGTCCCGGCAAGTGCTTCCCTTCAACATTTTACAAGCGAATCAACGCTGGCGATCGGAAGGGGGCTTGTGAGGCGATCCGATGGTGGATTAAAGACGGTGGGCGGGATTGTCGGCTGACGAAAGGCCAAAAGAACGGCTGCTTCGGCCAAGTTGAACGGCGTGATCAGGAAAGTGTGCTGGCGTGCTGGGGGATAGACCAGTGAAATTTTATCTTTTCCCAATCGCAATTGTCGTCATTACTGGCCTGACAGTCGCACTTGTTAAAAGTTGTTCAGAGGTCAGCAGCCTGCATAGTGATAACAACGTTCTGCAAAGTGATAATGCTTTGCAGGGGCAGGTGATCGCCACTCAGGCTTTAAACTTTAATCGGTTCAATCAGGTTGCAGAGCATGCAAACAGGCTTAACTCCCTGATCGATACCAGCACCGAAGAAACCGTAATCGAATACCGGGAGAGTCTACGTCGTGAAAAAACCTGTGATCTGCCTGTTCCTGCTGATATCGCTGGTGGGCTGTTCAACTACGCGAACCGTTTACGTGCCAGCGCAATGCACTCCGCTACCAGCGGACCTGACAAAGCCGATGATCGTACCCCTGCCACCAGCTCTATGACGTACTCTCAGGCGGTATTATGGATTCAGCCTCTGCTGTCAGTAATTGAGAAGGGCAACAATAAC
>RCUQ01000484.1_pt1 | contig 17954 bp, 11 predicted proteins | sample 2166351 | NCBI WGS metagenome assembly RCUQ01 (sample SAMN09932597, study PRJNA488358) | compost metagenome | feature: garden; material: soil; isolation source: compost soil in acetonitrile-enriched culture | place: Germany: Experimental Botanical Garden Goettingen | collected 2016-01-27
ACCAAAATCCCGGCAGGCTAACATTTCGACCGGATGTACTCAGGGGACCACGTCATTCGGCGCGCTGGGCGGATTGGGAGTTCCGGTTGAGACGCGATTCCAAATCCTCGACGCGAGCCAGCAGTACCTTCACCGTCTCCTGCAAGATGGCGATCGTCCCGTCACGTTCGGCGACAGCTTGCTCAAGTTCTGCAATACGCTGTTCTTCGGCACTCTTCACACCCCCAGTAGATCACACAGGCGACCGCCTGTCGACGGCCGCCTGCTCAGACCCCCTGAACGGGTACCACAAAAGAACGTCACTCAACCATCCACCGAACTATTCTAGACCCCACATAAAAATTGGATGATTCGCGCATTTGCCCTATGGATGGCCTTTCCGTAATGGAGTCAAAATCAAAAAAAGTGACCCCATTATCAAACAATATTTTTAGGCCATAAGGAGAAACAATGAAGGCATCATCTGCAGTTTTCGAGCGGAAGCAATACTCTGCAACGCCACTAAATTCGATTAATAGCCCCACTTCTTTTCCAGTCGATTCTTGACACCTAAGGCGAATCTCTAACTTAGATTCATCAAGATACCCATCAATAAAGTGAATATTGACAGTTGAAATAACCCCATCAGAAAGCTCGAAGAATCTTTCCAGGAACCCCGGGCTATTGACTTGACTAATCGCAATCATTTTTAACCCCCAGCTTTTACATCCTAGTTTTTTTAATATGGGCCAGCTTATCTTTGTTAGCCCACATTGAGCTGGCCCACGTCAACTTCCTTTCTCTCGCCTATGGGCACTTATTGGGTTTTTGGTTGAATGGTGTGCCTCCTCCGCCAAAACCAGAACCTGAATTTGAGCCACCTCCCGTAGGTGTATGCGGTGCTACTCCAGACGGAAGAGTTGTCCAATTCTGAGGCACTTTTTCGAACGGGACATGTTGAGAACCTTGCCCATGACCTGAACCAATGCGACCAGGCTCAGTCATAATATGACCGTGACCAGGTCCTGCCTTTCCATGCTGTTTCCAATCTACTTGACCAATGGCCCTGCCATTGCGGTCATAAACCGTTGATTGAATTGCCCTTCCACCATTCGGATCTACTTGGACATAAATGCTGTTGGGAACTCCTAAACCACCTGCCCTAGACACGCCTGAATGAATCGGCATTCTGGGGACGTCAGGGTCGTAACCTTCCACTGGAAAGAGACCTAATGGATCCGTAGCGACAGTGGTGCGATTCAGAACATAGCGATAGAGGTTTACATCACCGCCACGAAATCCAAGTGGGTCAAGCTGTGTAAATCTGCCGATGGTTGCAGCATAGTATCGTGCGCGGAAAGCAAATAATCCTGTACCATCGTCTTCCCGACCGGTAAAGGTAAACGGTTGAACAGTCTCACCAGTCCGTCCAATATTAGCCCCCCACGCATCATACGTATAAGAATCCGTTAGTGAACCCTGCCCGTCATGCAAGCCAGAAATTGAGCCAAGCCCATCCGCGAGATAGTAGCTCACGTTGCCTTGATCATCGATACGTGCGAGGGGTTCATCCAGTCCCGCGAACACGTTACGGGCAACCAGCTTGCCACTAACATCGTATTCAGACAGACGATCCAGACCATCGTTAAGTATCCTCAGCGCCTTGACTTGATCCACGATCTGAGATCGATTGCCTAAGGCATCGTAGCGATACTGCCAGGTCCTTCCTTCGCGCTCGACTTGCTCAAGCTGGTTATTGGCGTTATAGCCGTAGCGCGTGCTGATCCCGCCCCGGATCTCACTCAAGGTGTTCCCGTTGGGGTCGTAATCGTACACCGTCCCGTCCGAACGCGACGTCAAGCGGTTCGCATCATCGTGAATATAGTTCGCCGCGCCAGCACCTGATTCGTTCAATCGATTACCGACAAGGTCGTATTGCCAAGAGGTCGTTCCCTCAGGGCGAACCTCCTCGATCAGCTGATCCGTTTCATCGTAGGCGTAGCTGACCATACCCCGCTCGTCCGTTCGCGTGACTCGATTGCCGTTGTCATCATAGGTATACGCCACGCTCTGGAGAACCTGGTTGTCCGCTTCTCGCTGCGAGGCGATCGCCAGAAGCTGCCCTGCATCGCCGTACGCATACGAGGTGATGACACCGTTGGGGCGGCTGAGCTTCATGCGACGCCCCATTGCGTCGTACTCAAACCCGAACGCCAAGTTCTTTCCGGTTGGGTCAAAGGTCAGACCTTCTATCCGGTTCAGCTTGTCGTACCGGTAACGGGTCACCTTTCCTTCCGCATCCGTGAGCGACGAGAGGTTATCGACCTCGTCGTAGGTGTAGCGGAGCGTTCGCCCGGACTCAACCTCATTCTTCTTGAGCACGCGGTTGCGTGCGTCGTACTCGAACTGCTGCTGGCCGTTCTTGTTGCGAGCAGACAGAAGGTTACCCATACTGTCGTACGCGTACTCGAACGTGTCATCCGGCATCACCTGACGTTTTAGTCGATTTAAGGAATCGTACTCAAACTTTGTAAGTTGACCCTTGGGATCCGTCCTATCGGTCAGGTTACCGGCAGGATCGTAGGAGTAGAGCGTCGTACGACCCAAGGGGTTGGTTTCAGTGCGCAGCTGATTCAAGGCATCGAAGGTACGGTTCGTCACCTTGCCTCGAGCATCCTTGATCGAAACAACGTTGCTGAGGTGATCGTAGTCGAACTCGGTCTTGCCTCCCTTTGCATCCGTGACACTGGTCAAACGGTTGATGGCATCAAAGCTATATGCCGTCCGATTGCCCTTAGGGTCCACGACTGCCGTCCGGTTCCCGACCCGGTCGTACTCGAAGAGACTGGTACGACCCAGCGGATCCGTTTCCGACACCCGACGGTTGGCAGCATCGTAGGTATAGCTAGTCTGCTTGCCCAGTGCATCGGTCTGGGACAGCAGATTGCCCTCCCCGTCATAAGCCCACTGGAGCGCGGACCCGTCAGGATGCTCAACTTTCTTGAGGTTATGATTGGAGTCGTAGTGGAAAAGGGTGACCCTTCCCTTCGCATCGGTAATGCTTGCGACCTGATCCAGATCACCAAGGCAACCGCAATCAGGGCCTTCCTCGTAAGAATAGGCAGTAGTCTGATCCGAGCCGTCATCCATGACGAACGTTTCGCTGATTTTGCGGTTTAAGGCGTCGTACGCAAACCTCACGACATTTCCATTGGCATCGGTAATCTGAGCAGGGTTGCCGTAATCGTCGTACTCGTACCGAATGCTCTTGCCATCGGGGCGGCTCACCATCGAGACCTTACCGACAGGGTTATAGGAATACTGAGTGACGTTGCCCCGAGGGTCCTTAACGGTTTTGATCAAGCCATTGTCGAAGTAGCCGTACTCAAAGGTCCGACCTTCGGGCATGCTGAGCTTCGACAAGTTACCCTTCGAGTCGTACGCCCAAGTTGTACGGCGCCATAAGGGATCCGTCGCCTCCGTAACGAAGTTGAAGACCGGATGATAGAGGTAGCTCCAAGAAAGATAGCGCCAGTTCTTGTAAAGCGAGAAATCTTCTTCCCGATATCCCAAGTTGCCTAACGTATCGTAAGCCATTTGGGTGGAAAAGCCATTTTCGTTTGTGATTTTTCGCGGAAGCATATTGGAATCAACTTCAATGCTGGTGGTGGCATGCATAGCATTCACAGTATAGGTGTGACGGCGGAAAGCTCCTTCCTTTGCCCATGGATTAGCATCAGGAGTTAAGCCATACTTGGTCACATGCCCATTTGAGTCTGTATAGGTTCCAATGCTAGGCTCGTGGGAATTACCAATTCCAAACAAGAAATTATTCCCAGCAAGCCAGATGAGCCCCTCTTCATCAACGAACGGGCGGAAATTCGCCTCATAGCCCGTCATAGTGAAGTAATCAAAGGATACGTAGTTCTCAACGACTCCTTTGTAGGACTCAAGCTTGCCTGTCTTTAGATCGATTAAGCACCAACCAGTGCCAGCAAATTGCTCATTCACCCACACCTGGCCACCCGGCTCGACAAGAAGCCGAGTAATACTAAGGCGATCCGGGTAGTAGCCATTGACGGATCTGTAGCGTTCCTGCAATGCTGCCACCAATTCAGGATGTTCGGTTTCCGAACCAACCTGCGGATCAACAGAACAAAGCCGTTGCCCTAGGCCATTCAGCTCGTTCGAAAGATACCAAATTCGACCGTCAGCGGCTCTCTGTAGGAATGAGATCCCCCAACCGAAGTCAAGCATGCGCTTATTTAGCAGATTTCCATTCGAGTTTAGCCTTACAAGCCAAAAACCATCGTCGTTAGTGCCATTCTTCTGATAGAGAACCTTCCAGAGGTTTCCCTGAGGATCTAGAGCGGCATCTTTTGTAGGTTTGAACGTAGCAGGCAATTCTGCCACATTCGCCAAAAAAGCCCCATCATATTCGGTGAACGATTCGGCCGAAAAATCGAATCGCAGCACAGATTCGTCATTCACCCAGAGGGTCCGCTTGCTCTTGTCATAATGAACGTCGCTGGCCTTCAAATTAGCATAGGGGAACGAAGCTTCGATTTTGAGTCCCTCAAGATCGACAACCCGGATCCCGTCGCCAGGGAGGGCAACATAGGCTTCCCCGCGGCTAGAATCAACAGCCACAGCACCTAGCCAAGGCTCAACCTGAGTAGCTTTAGGGTCGCGAGAACCCTGCTCTACAGGGATGGTGAAACTGCCGAGTTCGATCGACTGCTTCTTTCCGGTAGCCTTGTCGATTATGTTCAGATACCTCTTGAAGAGGTACTCCAAGCCTATCGTCTGCTCATGCACTGAACTCGTATACACGAGGTTACCCAGCCCATCGGGGACAACATTCTTGGATAAGTATCCCTTAGCTGCCGTGACGCGCATATCTCGGCTCAAGCTGTAGGTCCTCGCTGAGCCATCAGGAGCGATTCTCTTGGTAAGCGACCCATCAAAACGGGTTACGTATTGGGTAGTATCTGAGCGTTCATCCGTTCGTGAGGCGAGATGACCGCTCTCGCTGTAGGCGTAGCGCACTGAATGCTGGAGGGGGTCCGTGATGGTCGTCAGAAAGCCATTTGAATCGATCGCAAATGTGTACGCCCTGCCCTTGGCGTCGGTGATCGAACGCAGTTTTCCTTGAGCGTCATAGGCAAGATTGGTTGCTTGACTCGCGCTATCCGTGATGCTCGTGATGAGGTTATCTGAATATCCGATCGTCCGAGTATTGCCGCTGCGATCGATGCTCGAAAGTAGCCGACCTTTGCTGTCGAAGAGATGGCGCGTCTGATCCTTTTCGATCAATGCAAAGCCTGACTGGCCGTTCACCTGAGTTTTTACGAGTCTGTCGAAGGTTCCAGGCTCCGATTGAATCACGTACGAACCGCTCCCGTGGTTGAAACGCTCGGTAAAGGTTGCCGTTCGACCATCAGGCATCGACACATAGTAATACCCGTCATACGTTTGATAAGTCGGAGGTAAATGAACTAGCCGCATGTCGTAGTTGAAGTTCCAGCCCACTCCGTAGCGGCTGCCTGGCCCCGTGACAACTGTCTTGAACTCGAGGACGCTATTAGTGATACCTCCGTCTTGCGAAGTGCTGGAGAGTCGAATGATTACAGGATACTCACCAGGCTCGACGAAGAGCCCTCTCGCATCCCGGGTATCCCAATCGACTTCAACGACTTGTCCCGTACCTTCGTATACCTTGCCTGCAACGGAAAGCTCCCAGTCGACCCGTCGATAGAAGTAAGAGTTGTATCCCGAACCAGAAGGCAGACTCAGACGATACTTCAGCAGCTTGCTCGGTATACGAGTCTTTGAGTTGTAGGTAAGTGCCGGGCTGGTTTCTAAACCAAAGCTAGGAAGTCCTTTCAACTTGTAGTCAATACTCAAATTGCCGGTCGTGACATCGATTCTCGAACCCGGCAAGCAAACTCCGACCGGCGCAGGTCCGCCGCCAGGTCCGCCAGCTCCCGAAGCAAAGCCGGAGTAATTTACCTCAGATGAAGGAGCAGGAGGGGGGCCGGACGGCGGCGGTGCAGAAAACCCATAGCTGGTAAAGTGGTTGATAGGGATATCTAGGAATTTCCCATCGCTCGATACGGCACCACCACCGACACCTGCCCAAACATGCTTTTCTTCATCCCAGTACGCGCAGGGGACCGGGGTGCCGGGCTTGAGTTTCTTCGGATTAGGAAGCCGTAGAGTGACGAACTTCTTAAACTTCAAACCGTCGGGCTGAAGGTCCGCAAAGGATACGGGAACTGCCCCATCGGGCAGAGGGCCGGGAAGCGATTTTGCATCCTCCATCGTGTCTTGGATCGTGATGGAGATCGCTTGATCACTTTCGAGGGCTCCAGGGGGGACGACAAGTTCAGCGGATCCCCCCGTATTAACGACAGTTCCGCCAGTTGTCGCCTTGATAAGCGTTGTTTTGGTATCTCTCGGGGTCAGATAGGCCGTTTGCACCGAGACGAGCTGATCCTGGACACCTGTCGCCGAGCGATCGGAAGGCGTATACGAAGCATGTTCGATATGGATCAGGTGCTCTCCTGAAGGCGTCAGGAGGAAATACTCTCCCTTTTCGTCGGTAGAGGTGCTGTAACCTGTATTCGTGGTGATGATTGCCCCGGCGATCGGAGCTTTGGTTCCGAAGACCAGTACCTTGCCGACGATGGCGGTGTTTCCCACCATCACGGGCTCTGCCTGATATGTCAGCTTCCAAGACTCAGACGAAGTGGTGTTTCCTGCGACATCCGTCGCCTTCAGGATCAACTCATTGAGCCCAGGCTTGAGCGTAGCCGACACGGAAAAGCTGCCGGCCGCAACAATCTCGATAGGAAGGACAATTCCGTTGACGCTCAGCGCCGCTGCTTTGATGAGCTGGCGATTATCCTCGATCGAACCCTGTACTTGGACAACCTTTGCCGTAGACGTGAATCCGTTCACAGGCGACTCGATCGTGACTACTGGCGGCACGGTATCCAAGATGATCAGCGACTCCATGGTCGCCGTATTTCCAGCCTCGTCCGTCGCGCTCACCTTAACGGTGTTGTCGCCTTCCATGACTTGACCGTCAAACGTGAAGGCATTCGACAGGACGGGGATTGATTCCACTAAGTTGCCAAAGTAAAGCGCGACATTGTCGATTAGCGAGTGATTGTCTTTCGCTTCGCCCTTGATACTCACGTTTGGCTGATTAGTCAGGAACTGGCTTGCGGGAGAGAGCAGTGATAACGAGGGAGGGACGGTATCCAGGACCATCATGAAGTCTCCGCGCGCCTCGTTCCCTGCCTCATCGGCAATCGTTACCTCGACATGGTTCTGCCCCTCCACCAGGTTGATGTCGCGACTGAATTGACCACCCTCAGCCACTTGCACCGACGAAGCAACGCCATTGAACTTGAATGCTGCCTGGGCGATCTTGGAGTGGTTGTCGCTTGCCGTGCCGATCACCGTATGTAGCAGCTGGTTCGTGATCCGCTTGGTAGGCGCAGAAAAGGAAAGGGTCGGAGCGACGGTGTCCAGGACGAGCGAAAGCTCCTTGCGTGCGACGTTCCCTGCCTCATCGGCCACCTGCAACTCGAGGAGGTTCTTACCTTCACCGAGAGTCAAGGCTTGGGTGAAGGTCCCGCCGTCCGCAAGCGTGAGCGTCTTCTGCTCATCTTTGAGCTTGAAACCAATGGTTCGGATCTGCGAGACGTTGTCTCCCACAGAGCCACTCAAGATCTGCTCGATTTTGTTCGAGATGAGCTTGGTAGGCGAGCTAACGGCAATCGTCGGGGCTACGGTATCGAGCACGAGCGGAAGCTCAGCTCGCGCCGTGTTTCCCGCTTCGTCAGTAACAACCGCCTCAATCGCATTCTTGCCCTCGAGCAAGCTGACGGCCTGAGCGAACTCGCCACTCTCCGCAACCGGGAGGGCGGACGCTTTGCCGTTGAGCTTGAACGTGATCGATTGAATTTTGGTCCGGTTATCGCTTACTTTGCCAACCACGGTATGGGACGGCTGGTTTGAGAGCCGCTTGGTCGGAGCCGTGAATGCTAGGGTCGGTGCGATGCTATCAAGCGCCAGAGAGAACTCTGACCTTCCCGTGTTCCCCGCGCGATCCTTTGCAGAAACGGCAATCTTGTTTTCGCCCTCCGTGAGCTTGATCGGCACGGAAAACTTTCCATTGACGACGGGAGCAGAAACTAAGTTGCCATTGACCAGCAAACTTACCTGGTTGACACTGTTGGCGTTGTCGGTCACCGTACCCGTTACCTGCTGATTGGCAAAGCGGGTGACCTTTTGGCCTATTGGGTTTGACAAAATCACCTTTGGAGGCTCTTTGTCCGGAATGATCGAGAATGAACCCTTGACCCAACGCTTGTCGTCGGTTGGGTCACCGTCATTCAATGGTGCAGGCGCCTTCTCGTTCGACTTTAGTGCAAGTGCCCAGTAGTCGATCTCGATGGCTTCCTTGCTGCCAGAGACCCGAGACCACACATCCGCAGGGACTCGATAATACGGCGGCGTGGCCGGCAGCAAGGCGTGATGATGCTTGCGCGGCCTCATCCCCCACTTCATATGCAAGAACAAGCGCCCTAGGTTAGAGCCCTGCCACTTGAAGACGGGCGGATCCCCAGTGAAGTAATACGTGGCTCCTTTTGCGGGCTCTTGAATGACGACACCAGGCTGGGACTTCTGCCAATTTGACGAAGGCGATCGTTGGCCTTGCTTTGCGTCGGCTCGCCCCTTCGTATCCGCGTTGCTCGCGTAGGTGATGCCGCTGGCGTTAGGTGATAAGACGAAGGCACTAGCCACTGCCAAATGGGTGAGCCGCTTCAAGGTATTCTGCATCATCGAGTCTCCTTCAGGACTGTGGCTAATGGACGAGAACCATATCTGAGGGATACGGGCCAGCTGGAAAACGTCGTCGCTCTTTTAGGCTTACCGCGTCGAGCACCAGGAATTCGCCTGTTCCCGTGCAAGTGACGTAGAGTTCCGAGCCGTCCTTGCTCAGCGCCACGTCATCTGGGTTCAGCTTGAATGTCTCGGTTTTGACCACCTTCCCGGTGGCGAGCTCGAACATCGTGACCGAATCCGTGTAATAGTTGGCTGCATAGCCAAGGCCCTTAGCCTCGTTGAAGGCCAGGGCCCTAGTTCCAAGACTCGTCGGAATTTCTCTTATTAGCTGTCGCTCCTTGGCGTCAAACACTAGAACCTTCGCATCTCCGGGGACGCAAACATAAACTTCGCCATGCGCCGGTCTTGCGATGACGAAACCTGGCATTTCTCCAGCCGGAAGGGTTGCGACTGTGTTCTTGGATTTGATGTCGATTACCGAAACCGACTTTTTCTTACGGTTAGAGACCCAGAGCTCGTCTCCAATGATGGCAAGACCTAGCGCCTCTTCTTGAGTGGGGATGGTATCCACCAACTCATCACGATCCGTATCAATGACCGAAATCTTGCGTGCATGTAGGTTAGCGACGTAAAGGAAGTGCTCGTCGGTCGACGGCACGAGATTAACGGGCATACCACCGACCGGATCTCGGTGGCAACTCATGCAGGTACGCCCGTCCGTGACATCCACATGACCGTCAACCTCGACCGGCAAAGTAAGGATGTTTTTCATCCAAGTCTGAGTCTTGGAGTCGAGGATCGAGAGCTGCTGATAGCCCGTGTTGACGACATAAACCTTGCCTCGCTTTGGGAGGTAGGTGATGTCGTGAGGGGACAAGGAGTTCAACTTGATGGTCTTTACTACCGAGCCTGATTTAGGCTCAAGGACCGTGACAGATTGATTCAGAGCATTGACGACAAAGAGCGGATGCCCGGGTGACTGATTCAATCGCCCCAATAACTGTGCGCACCCTGGAGTGATTAGGGTGATTGCTAAGGTCGCGGCAAGGAGAACCGCTGTTCGCGGCGCAAGAGTACGCATCCATCCTCCAAGTTAGGCCAAGATCTAGGTCTAATAGGGGGGCACAAATATGACCAAATATCGTTGGCTAGAAATACTAGCAAACCTCCAAGCACTCTGTGAACACTGCATCCCATTAAATCTTCGGTTAGTTGATTAACAATCAGGGCTTACTTATCAGCCCAATTCACTTAACATCAACATCCAACGCCTTAACAAAAAGCCCAAATTTTTTAATCAAAAAGTACAGAGTTACATACTTGTCTTGATCGGGAATGATGTTACTCGTGTTCCGATATGCCGTAATCATCGCAACATTGTCACTGCCGTTCTCTCTCCTAGGCTCCCCAGCTCAGGCTCAAGAGATCGCCCAAGTGCATGCCAAATTGGCATCGCGATCTATTGACGTGCAGGTTGCATCCCCTCCTCAGACTGCGTCAGGACTTATCTCAGTCAACTTCGTGGACGCCGACATTCGGGACGTTCTCACGCTCATCGCGCAGCAGTCGGGGCTGAACATCATCGCAAGCAATGACGTGCAAGGACGAATCTCGCTGGGGCTCAACAAGGTGCCCCACGAGGAGGGGTTGAAGTCCATCCTCGTTGCTGCGAATCTAACCTTCGAAAAGGTTGGAGAAACCTATGTTGTGACTTCCAGCAACCGTCCTCCATCCAACATGGCTTCACTGCCGGCATCAAAGCCCAAAGCTCCAGGCCAAAAGCTCGTCAACCTAAACATCAAGAATGCTGAACTCGGCTTCGTCGTCGAGAACCTGATCAACCAAGCTGGCGTGGATGTCGTTGTATTGGGCACGCTAAACGGTAAAGTTACCGCCCGGGTCTCTCAGATGCCCCTCGAGGAAGCCCTGAGCGTCGTATTCTCGGGCACCCGCTACGGCGTTAACAAGTTTCGGGACATCTATGTCATCGGAGACCCCAACAGCCTCGCGGGAAACACCCAGGCCCTGACCGAAACGGTCGTAATCCCCATCCGTTACTTGCAGGCTAAGGACATCCTGACTCTCCTTCCGCCCAACTTGCCCTCGACGATGATCAAGCCCAACGAATCGGCCAACGCCCTCATCGTGACAGGAACAAGGGACTTCCTGAGCCAGGTCCGGGTGTTCATCGAGCAGGTGGACATCCCCACCAAGCAGGTCATCCTTGAGACCACCGTCCTCGAATTGAGCAAGCGTGCATCAAAAGAGCTGGGACTCACGTTCAGTGGGCAATTCGGCACAGATGCCTCTCTGGCATCGACAAACCCCTTGGTCGTCGCAGTGACTCAAGGCGGGAACGGGGTGCCAACCCTCAGCGCGAGTTTTCGGGCGCTCATGGATTCGGGTCAGGTCCGAGTCAAGGCAAACCCCAAGATCGCAGCCACCAACGGCCAAGAGGCAGAGATCAACGTCATCCGTGAGGTAAACGTTCGGGTGACCACCGGAGCAAAGGATCTTGTCCCCATTACCACCATCCAGACGATCCAGGCTGGTATCACGTTCAAGATGACACCCTACATCGGCTCGAACGGAGACGTGAGTACCCGCATGAGCGTCGAACTCTCGTCGATTTCGGGCCTTACTCCCGAGGGCTTGCCAGAAGTGAGTCGCAGGAAAGCCTCCACCACAATGCGTCTCAAGGACGGAGAAACCGTCGCCATTGGGGGGATCCTTCAAACCGACTCGTTCGTAAACACCCAGAAGATACCTCTTTTAGGAGATCTCCCGGTGCTGGGAGGCCTCTTCCGCACCCAATCCGTACAGGACAGTGAGAGCGAACTTGTCATCATGCTGACCCCGAGGGTGCTCAGATGAGACGATTAGTAGGGAGTATCGCCTTAGGGTTCATTGCCCTTCAAGCTATCCCGTGTGAAGCAGCGCTTCCGACGAGAGGGCTCTATCTCTCACAACCCCTTGAAAGCACTGCTCCAGCCATCGAGATGATGCTAGGAGAGGGCATCCTACACCTGGGATACCTGCCCGCAGGGGCCGTAATGGATCGCATCTGGTACGGCAGCCTCAGGTTGCCTGTGCCGGTCTTCGAGCAAGGATTTTGGTGGCCCAGCTTCCAGTTACTGCTTGGCTACCACCGCCAGCAGGCCCCCGTCGGTATTCCTTTTCAGGGCGTCGAGTACGGAACGACCGTCAAGAAGGACCTGCCCCTGAACCTGACCCTCTATGCTTTGGGCACCCTATCCAATAGTCTGAATGGAAGCGATACAATCCAGCCTCTCCAGCGTCTGGAGGCTGGAATAGGATACAAGGCGGCATCCAGTGTCCGCCTATTCGCGGGATACCAGTCATGGGACTCTCCGCTAGGTTTGGGAGCCCTAACGAATTTCAACTCAACCAGGCGGTTCTCGGCATGGATGTTTGGGGTGGACTTCCAACTCACCCAGTTGATGGGTTTTCCGGGGGACAACTAGCCATGGCCAGAGAGATGACAAAGCATGTCCAACTCGATCCGGCGGTCAACGACCCTACCATCCAGGGCCTAGTCGATACAATTATCCGGCAGGCGCTGCGCGATCGCGCAAGTGACATTCACCTCGAGCCTACCGACGAGGGACTCCTGGTGAGGTTTCGGGTGGATGGCCTCCTAAGGCGCGTGGAGACGATTCCATCGGCAATTGCCGGACACGTCGTAACCCGGGTCAAGATCATGGGCGACCTCGATATTTCAGAGAAGCGAGTTCCACAAGATGGCCGGAGAACCGGAGTCTTTGATGGCCGCAACGTGGATTTGCGCATCTCCACAGCCCCACTATTGCACGGTGAGAAGGCAGTCATCCGTCTTCTTCCTCAAGATAGCGCCTGTGCGAGCATCTTAGAGCTGGGCTTTTCATCTGCGGGCATGGGTACCTATACGGACTTCCTGAAGCACTCTCAAGGCCTCATTCTCATCACCGGTCCGACGGGCTCGGGTAAGACGTCAACACTCTATGCCTCCCTCGCCGAGAAGCAGGACGAGACCCTCAACGTGGTGACCATCGAGGACCCCATCGAGTACCGGCTTCCGGGGATCAACCAAATGCAAGTGAACCTCAAAGCGAAGCTCACCTTCGCGAGTGGGCTGAGAGCGATCTTGAGGCAGGACCCCGACATCGTGATGGTCGGAGAGATTCGAGACACCGAGACAGCAAGCATCGTCTTCCAGAGCGCCTTGACGGGACACTTAGTGCTCTCCACCCTCCACACCAACGACTCGGTCTCAGCCGTCACACGGCTCATGGATCTTGGTGTCGAACCCTACCTCATCGCCAGCGCGACCCTCGGCATCGTTGCTCAGCGCCTCGTCCGTAGGATCTGTCAGCATTGCCGAGAGGAGTACGCGCCCGATCCAGCAGCGCTTGGCGCGCTAAGGCTTTCCCCTGGGGAGGTCCCACAGGTGCTGGTGAGAGGCCGAGGATGTCCCCAATGCTTCGAGACAGGATACCGTGGACGCGAAGCCATCTTCGAGATCCTTCCCATCAGCGACGAACTGAGAGACGGTATCCTAGCTCAGCTGGCCGAACAAGAACTGAAGCGCATTGCTCTCTCTCAGGGCCTCGAGCCTCTAGCACGATCTGGCGTCCGAAAGGTACTCGATGGCATTACGACCCCGGAAGAATTGCTGCGGGTGGTGAGACGATGATGGATCCTCAAGAGAGCTTGATTGCTCAGCACTTAAAACAATTTAGTTCGAGCGATCCGCTCGCTGAGGTGTCACGCCCGCAGGATACCTTCGCTACGCCGGTTCAGCAAGAGGCCGAGACGAGTCCCCCCTTCCCTCTGCTGCCGCTTGTCCCCCCTTGGATGCCTTGGCTCATTGCCGTTGTCGCGGTAAGTTTCGCGATAGGCCGGGTGACGTCAACAAACGCTGGTGCCAATTTACCACGTAATAGCTCGAACGCAATGAGGCCTACCGCGCCTCCTCAAGTTGATTCCGGCCGGCTGCTTACTCAGCTTCTCACGGCTTCTTCGACAGATTCGGTTTCGGAGGCATCGAGTGGCATCTACTCGTGGCTACCGGAGGCCACCATGAGCGCAGCCGAGGTCGACTCCATGATGAGCAAGTTCAAGGGTCTCACCGCAGGTAGGAACGATCCCTTCCGCAACCTTTTGGCGAGATCCACGCCCCCGCAACTGGCAACGATTCCGACACATCCGAAACCAATCCTGAAGCTTCAACCGGATCCAGTCGCAGTTTTGGCACCGATACCGCTTCCGACGCCCGAACCTGTAGCGCCCCCGACGCCGGAAGCGCCTGTAGGGGCCCGACTTGTCGGAGTCGTGGAAGGATTAGATGCGGTCGCACTCATTGAGATCACCAGGACAGGAAAATCGGAGCGACGTCGAATCAAGCGAGAAGAGTTGCTTATGGAGGGTTACCGAGTGGCCGAAGTTACCCCACGTCAAATCATCCTGCATAGCAGCAATGAGAAAGTGATAGGGATTCCGATCGGGAGCCAGGTTATGCTGCCCATCCTGCCAGCAATCCGATCGGAGGAGCCCGAATGGCTAAACAAGGCGGCTTCTCGCTAATCGAAACGGTGACCGCTGTCGCCGTGCTTGGCGGAGCACTCGCACTGGCGACAGTTGCTTATGCCGCCTCGAAGCAAACCACCATTTATACCCGCCAGCAGGAAGCAGCATGGCTTGCCATCCTGAGTCAAGAGAATGCACTTCGAGGGCTCAGCTACGCGTCCTTGCAGCCTCGAGACATTTCTATAGGTATTCCCGAACTGCCGGGCGGTCACGGAACCGTCTCATGGAAACACATTCCTGGGCTCAATGCGTTCGAAGCCAAGTTCGAAGTGACGTGGCAGGGCCCCAAAAGACGACACCGCCTCACGCACGCCGCAGTACTCTCACCCTATGCTCATCATGCCGAAACCAAAACACCGTGATATGGGCTTTACGCTCGTGGAGCTCTCAGTAGCGATCATGTTGCTCAGCCTAATTGCCGGGATGCCACTCTCGTGGTTCATGAAACAGCAACAGGACCAAAATCGAAGCATTGAAATGAGCAAACAGCGGGAAGCCCAGTTGCGTGGCCTTAGCTTGATCGGTAAGTGGATAGAGCAAGCTTCAAGGGTTAGGCCAGCCTACGGGAGCGTGCGAACCGATGTTCACACTCTTATCCTGGAGGTACCAAATACCGATTCCCTGGGCTATCGGACCGATGCAATGGATATTGTGACCCTTCGCTGGGACGAATCCAACCGGCTGGACCTCGCCATCCTGCCGGGCAGTGGATCGCCCAGGAAAGCGAGAGCCTTCTCACCACCTGGTCACCTTGGCGAAGTCAGCTTCCACTGTCTCGACGATAGTGGTATGGATACCTCCTACGCCCCCGAGCGGGCCAAAGGAGTCCAAGTCCTTATTGCTGGTGGGCCCTCTAGACTCTTCACACTCGGGACGTCTGAAGCCAACCGTAGGGATACGCGATGAGACAGAATCCTGAAGAACGGGGTATTGCCATCCTTTGGGCTGTCTCCGCGATCACCGTTACCACCGTTCTCATAGCAACGGCTTTTTCGTTGGTGCAGGCGGAACGGTCACGAAGTACCAAGAGAATGCTACGGGCACAAGCCGAGAGTCTCTCTCTCAGTGGGCTTCACTTTGCGCTTGCCCAATTGAATAAAGACAGTAACTTCGGTGGGGTAGAGACCGAGTCTTGGAAGATTCAGGTCACGAAACCAGGCCTACCGCCGCCCGTCACTTCTCCTGATTACCGCCTGGAGACCAACCGCACTGAAGACTGGCGCAATATCACAGTTCAAACAACGATAGGCAAGCACCAGAGTACCCGAGACGCTCTCGCAGTGTCGATTTATCATCCTCGTTATCCTGCGGGCATCCTGGCTACCGACCACCTCTCGGTGCAGGGCATCGAGACCGACAGTTACGATGGCCAAAACGGAGACTACAGGGCGACCCAAGAGTCATTCTTCGGGCAACTATGGAGCTTTGGCAACCTTGAGATCATTGGGGGGGCTACTAGCAGCATCTATGGGAATTGCAGCGCTTTTGGGCGCTTGAGCATTGATAGTACATTCGGTGGAATCCAAATTAATGGTAGCACCCGCTCGCTAGAGGTGCGCTACCCGGTGCCTATCCTGACTCCCCCTCCTAAGGCCACCCCGCTCAAGATCAGCCCAGGAACCACCAAGAGCGTTGCATCGGGGAAGTATGTCATTGATCGGCTTAACCTCCCTCCTAGCACGAGGCTGATATGCGAGGGGATGGTCGAAATCTATGCCAACGATGTTGCGATTTCACCTTTGACGTTGATTACCCTCGAGAAGGATCCCATGGCACTCAAACTTATAATTACGGGTTCAACGGCAGAAATCAGCGCCCCTTTCACGGGGATAATTGACGCCTCTCAAGCCAATGTGAAGTTGACTGGGAATGGAGACTTCTTCGGCGCCGTCTTGGCGGCTCGCGTTATGGTTGAACCGGGTATCAGGCTGCATTTCGATAGATCGCTGCCCAGAAGAAGCCGATACTCACTGCTCCGGTGGGAGCTGGCCAACTAGTACTACAGCGGTAATGCCAGGCATGAGTTAGGCCCTCGCTCGGTAATGGGCGGCCATAGCTTGTGCCTGGTGTTTTCTGCGCCAATAGGACCAATGCCAGACATGATAACGAATCTCCAGAGTACTCGGACCAAGAGACGCCTCAGCTCGGGTACGCTCAAGATGACGAGAGCCGAGGCGTTTGACGGCTTTTCCGGAATTCGCCCATCCGGGGTTCGTCGACCCCTCTGCCCCTGACCCCCCCCTTTTCGACGGGCATGTGCTTGTGGCGCATGACGGCCAAGTAGGCGAGAGCAAGCATGGCAAGGGTGATATGTCGATACCATCCCCGGTAGGTCCGCACCTCGTAATGGTCTAGCCCAACCTCGCCCTTGGCCCATTCGAAGGCGACCTCGACCGCCCAACGCATGCCTGCTGCCCGAACCATCTCCCCAAGCGTCGTTTCCTCCGGAGCGGCCACCTGGTAGTAGGCGACTTCATCCTTCGAGAGGCTGCGTCGGAACAAGAGCCACCGCACCCATCCCACCTGGGGTTCGCCGTTTATTCGCGCCAGTGCCCAATCGTAGAGGCGAGGCCCCTTGGCACCGTCACCCGCGCTCAAGCGATGCCAGTCGTCGGGTTCCATCCCCTGGAGCACCTCTTCCGCCTTCCATTGCCTCCAGCCGCCCCAGACGTAGTGGCTCTTCCTGACCGCCAACACGTAGGGCTGGCCATGGGACTCGAGGAACTGGCGTAGCTCCCAGCTCTGACCGTACACTTCGTCCCCAGTCACCCACGACGGCTCAATCCCCGCCTTGAAGGCTCGTTCGACCATCCGGCGGCCCAACTCCGCCTTGGCCGCGAATTCGGCCTCCGGGGGAATTCCCGCCGTCTTTCAACGCTCCCGGTCCTTGACCCATCCTTCGGGCAAGTAGAGTTCGCGGTCGATCAGCGCAGTGCCCTTGGGACTCGCGTAGGCCAGGAAGACGCCGACCTGCGAGTTCTCGATCCGGCCGGCCGTGCCGGTGTACTGCCGCTGGACGCCAGCGGATTTGTCCCCCTTCTTAAGGAAACCCGTCTCGTCCAAGATCAGCACGCCCTGGGGAGCAAACAGGTTCTCCAAGGCGTAACCACGCGTTTCATCTCGGACCCCATCTGGATCCCACTTGGCGCGATTCAGCAGGTATTGGAAGGTCCAGGGAGCGGCCTCGCCAACCTCTTCGGCCATCTGCCAGCTGTTCTTTCGTTCGACACCGGACAGCAAGCCTACGAGGTAAGCCCCTGCACGGGACCAACTGTCGCGCGAGGGGAAGTACGGTTTCAACCGCTCATGAACGGAAGACAATTCGGAAAGCCAGGCCTTGGGATCGGCTTGGCGCAGTGATAGGGTTTCCCGTGAAAGCAAATCGGGCATGGCAATCTCCTCCCGATATTGTTCGGATAATCCGCAGCAGAAGACCCGCCGGGGTGTGATCCGGCGGGTCTTTGATTCAGAGGGGGGTGGTGTGTGATTGATCTATAGGATGCCACAGTCCGGCCTGGGTGGCTGTA
>RCUQ01000487.1_pt1 | contig 17922 bp, 12 predicted proteins | sample 2166351 | NCBI WGS metagenome assembly RCUQ01 (sample SAMN09932597, study PRJNA488358) | compost metagenome | feature: garden; material: soil; isolation source: compost soil in acetonitrile-enriched culture | place: Germany: Experimental Botanical Garden Goettingen | collected 2016-01-27
GGAATGTTCAGCTCGTCGAAGAACACATTGGACATATTAGCGTCGTAGTGCTGGCCGGTGTGTACCAATACTTCGCGTACCTCCGGGCGATGTTCAACAAAAGCGCGAGAGACGACGGCAGCCTTGATGAACTGTGGGCGAGCGCCGATGACGGTTAATATTTTCATGGTATGGCCTTATCTGGATTTTGCAGTTTGGCTATATATAGCATTATCAATACTTGGCATTGAACATTGAATTTTCCAATTTCACGATTTTAACAGTGCTATAGGAAATATTTAAGGCAGTAAGCAATAGAGCCTAGGTGCTTGCATTGGTGCTGGATACTGTTGATTTCACTGGGTTCGAAAAAAACTAGCTAGTTCCGATCTTCGTCCATGGCGGACATGAAAGAGGGCTATCCCACGTTTGCGTAGCTCTTCGGCGAGAGTGTTGGATATAACATGTTTTTTGCTGCAACTCCTCCGCAGGGGCAGAGAGACGTTTACTGAGCTTCCGACGGTTTTGCGATAACTTTTAACCTTGGCGGGTTAACCTGCATGGGTAGTAGCTAACGCCATACGCTGCATAGCTGGGGCTTATTGTGCATGGGGAGGGCCAGCCATTTTCTAAGAAGGTTCTTATTACGTTAAATGATTCGACGCGCAAGGGTATTCACGCACAGGATCAAGGCCGATATAAATGAATTGCAGGCCTTGGTGTGAAGGACGTGCTGAACCAGCATTGCGGGGTGTGCTAGAGGCATGAGCGAGAGCATGTGATCACCGTGTTTTTGGAGCAGTGGAATGATGTTTGTATGCCTTCGCTCACAGAGTAAAAAATAGTCAAATTCCAAGCTTTTTACCCAGTAGGAAGGGGCGCGCCAGAATTGAGTAAAACAACTGCGATGAGGGCCAAAGCGTCTAGGTCGTTGATATCGGTGAGGGTTGCCGTGCGCGAGAGGCGGCAGGTCAATTCGTTCGTCTCATATCGTCCGATGACCTGGTTTTATCGACTGAGTGAACTCGGCTAGCTCCCCATGTTCTGTTTATGAATAACTCTGAGTATATTCCGATGATGTTGTAGTTTTTATTTGTATAGGCTTTAAAGTCATCCGAATTTACCAGTCCACCGAATGCAAGGAAGTGGCTCTGATAAATTTTATTTCGGCGCATATTTTTGATCAGAGTGTGTACTGGAATCGGTAAAAGATTGACCAATTTTTTTGCTAGCCCATAAAAAATGGATGTGTCGCTTGCATTGTTTTTTACCTGGTTTTCTTCATCATGCGCTGAATCTTTGAAATATTGCTCTGAAATCCAGTTATTGTACCATATTCTCTCTTTGCGCAAGGAGAGAGGAACTCCCTCCCAAAATTTTACAAATTCGGCATCCCAGAGTGGTAGCCACCAATCCAGTTTAAACTGATCATAAACTCTGACTGAATTGACGATGTATTTGGCTTGGCGCTCTTGCCAATCCCAAGTTTCATAGAGATTAGCCAGGCCAACATCGCTGCCATCAAAGGGGAAGTTGATACAGTCCAGAAGGCGCGATTCAAGGCCTGATTCTTTACATATAGCCTTGCCTGTCTTTGGCACGTTGGAATAATGGCTCTTGATCAGTGCTTGTAGCAGATCATCTTGACTGTGTGTTTTTTTAGAAAAAACGAAATCAGGGATATGCGAGCCTGCAACAAAGTCACCAGAATGTCCGGGAGCTATTATTGCATCTTGGTGAATATCTTTGCGTGCCAGCAGGGTCTTGATGGCTAGCCAATCTTGAATATGTGGAAGACTGCTATGATTAGCAGCCATTTGGCGATATTCCTGTGCTTCCGGGCTTGACCATTCCTTTGCCCATATAGCGTTTGAGTACTCGACAAAAGTCCATGCAAATCCCAATGACTTTGCAACACGACGGCTGTATTCGGCTTCCTTGTTGCCTGGTACACCGTAGGTAAAACACAGCACTTTTCGGTAATCGAAACGCTTAAGCATGACGGCAATCAGGCGAGAGTCATAACCACCACTGAGGGGCAAGACGATCTGTCGACCATCCGCATAGTCAATCAGGCGCCTGATCGCGTTTTTAGTTGCGTTTTCGAGGTTAAAGCTTAATTCAGCCTCATCGAAATGAAATGGCTCTTTGTGGAGAAAACGGTAGTAGCGTTGACGTTGAATACTGACCCCCGTATCACTTTCTTCAGCGATCAGGTATTCACCAGCCTGTAGCTGTTTGACATTGGGGTAGAGTGTATCCTGACCAGTCACAAACCCGGCTAGCAAGAACTCTTCTCTCGCCAAAGGGTCCATCTCCAGGTCGCCGATCTGATTACGTACCCATTCGGCGTCATCGCTCAGATAAAATTCACCATTGCCTTGGCCATAAAAAAGCGGGATAGAGCGAGTTATATCCACAGCGGCAAAGATTTTTTTGCTCTCGCGAATAACTAAATAATAAAACCCAGTGAGATTTTGAAGGTGGTGTACTATTTTTTCAGTGCAGCCTATGTTTTCTTGTATATATTGAATGGTTTTCTGAGGGGGTTCTGTTTTTTTATAATTATAAGCTTCACCAGCCATTGTCAGCTTGTTTGAGGCTTCGTGTTTTTTTAGATTTTTATTATTCAGGCTTATATGGATAATTGTTTTTTTCATTTTTCGAGACCTATTATTTTTTTAAAGTTGTTTTCCAACTCCCTTGTTATGGATCGCTCTGAGTATTTTTTCTCGGCAATATCTCGAATTGTTCTTTTGTCGTAAAGCTTATAGTTTTCTATAAGTTCAGCCATATTTTCCATCATGGCAGTAGTGTCGCCTGGGGCGCTCAGCAAACCAATTTCTTTAGTCACTATTTCTTCTGGCCCCCCTGACCTTGTTGTTACTATTGGGAGTCCGCAGGCCATTGCCTCGATAAATACAACACCAAATGCTTCGTATTTTGTTGCAAGGACAAATGCATCTGCCATTTGCATTTGCGCTCTCACCTCTTCTCTGGAAAGAGTGCCTAGAAGAGTGATTTTTTTTTCGAGCTTTTTACTGGTTATCAGTGTTTTTAGATTTTTTTCTTCAGGGCCACCACCGCCTATATAAAGCTCCGCGCAAGGGTGTTTCTCAAGAAGCTTTTCAAACGAGCTTATAAGATCATCAAAGCCTTTAAGCTTTATGAGGCTGGCCAGTGAAAAAAATCTAAAGTTTGATTTTTTTGACGATGAACTTGAAAAGGTAAAAAAGTCAACGTCAACCATGTTGCCGATAACACCAAACTCAATAGATGGAGATTTGATTTTCTCGCGCAGGAAGGGGAGCATAGCGCCTGAAACGGCATAAATCTTGTTTGCCCCTGTCCCGCCTAACTGGACTAGGCTTGAGCACATTTCAATTACTTGTTTTTTGTCTACGTACTTGTTATTTATGAATCGGCCTCGGTGCTCGGTAACGAAATATGGGATTTTATATCGTTTTTTTATTATGGAGGCTGCGTAGCCTGCCCATATTAAACTGTGCGCATGTATTATTTGTGGCGCTGGTGTTTCGTTTTTTGCAAACTTAAAGCACTTTAGCGCTGACCAAGCATACAGTCTTGCGTTAATTAAATTGGACCTTGGGATTGACGGGTACTGGCTTCTGTAAATATCCAGGCCGCTTTCTGTTGAGTGCTTTACCTTTCCCAAACTAAACCAAGACGCCAGCCACTTCATTGGATTTCGTGCCGATACGCTGGCTGGAACTAAGACAGCAACATTATGACCAGCATTGGAGAGGCTTTTTGCCTGATGCTCGAAAAAGTGACCACCATTAGGTGGATACCATGACGGCAACACATAAATATTCATTATTTTACCAGATGCTTTTTTGCAAGATGATAATAGTTTGCTGAAATTAGCAGCGCTGAAAACATGCCGCCAAGTATCGTCAGGCTGCTAGTCAGTGGCATGATTAGTAGCGGCATGGAAGTGGTCAAGCCAATCAATATATTTTTTGCATGAATTTTAATCAGCCCAAAAATACTTAAGTCGAGTATTTTGAATACGATGACAATGTAAACGGCCACAAGCCCTGCACTGGTGATTGAGAAAAGCTGAATGCTGATTGTCTCAGAACCAATATAAAATCCCATCAGAATTGCGGCCAGTCTGGCTAATAGCATGAAAGCATCAAAAAATGCTGCAAATGCTTGCTTTTCCAGTGTTGTAATTACGCTACTGATGGGTGAGGCAGTGAATGTAAGGTATAGCCAGGGTGATAGCCACTGTGCTATTTCGCCGGCCTCACGCCAGTTATCTCCTAGCGCAAACTCAAAAAAATCCGGAGCGATAAAAAAGAAAAATAAAATTGGCGGGGCTGCTATTGCCGAAAGCTTGCTATGTACTTCATGTGTGAGTTTTCCAAGGTTTCCATCTCGATACGCTTTTGCACTATTTCCCAGAAAAACATTGCCAATGGCTCCACCTACCACGCTCATAGGCATTGCTAGCAGTCTATGAGCTAATGCATAGAGTCCGGCGAGTGCCGGTGAAAAAAGGACGGCAAAAAGTATTGGGGGGAGTTGTGTGCTGGCTGTGTTAAAAAATCCTGCCAAGGTTGAGTAAATAGAGAATTTCCGATATCGCCTTGCTACAGCGATAATCCCTGCAGACCTTACAGTGTTGAAATGTGTGTTTTTGAGGGCGATCTTCCCCAGAGAGAAGCTCCCCATACTTTGGCCTGTAGCTTGGCCAGCAATTAGTACCACCGGACCGAGTTTGTAACCTGCCAACTGAATCAGCAGCGTGGTTAGCGCTTGTTTTATGCGGGCGCTGGCAATCGCCGGGAAGTCTTTTTTTCGAATTGCCCAATAATTAAAGACCTGAAAAATACCGACGAAAAACACACCGACAGGCAGTAGCCAGAAGTAGCTAGTAAGCTGGGGGACTCCGAGTAGGTTTGCTATAGGCCCGCCAGCAAAGAACACAATCAAGGCGCTGAGCAAGCTGATGCCTGCGGCTATCAGCAGGCTCAAGACAGCAATATTGGCTGCTTCCTGCTCATCTTCCGGCAGTGGGATGACTAACTCATAGCGCAAGCTGGCAACTACGGTGAGCAGCGCTAAGAGGCCAGCATAGACGGCCAGCAGGCCAAAGTCTTCGGGGGTGTACAATCGGGTCAGTAATGGTGCGGCCAATACCATAAGCAACTGAGATCCCGCCGTACCCCCGACCAAGACGCTGACACCACGGGCAAACTGATTTTTTGGCAGCAGTCTTGCTCCTGCAGCCTTGAATTTCTTGATCAAGTTCAAATGCCCTGCAGCGCAGCCAAAATGGCGTGTTGATCTGCTTCGCTCAAATACGGATGCATAGGCAAACTCATCACCTGCTCTGCCACATCATCACCTACTGATAGGCAAGTGCCACTGTCGGCCACGGCCGGCTGCTTGTTCAGCGGAATCGGGTAGTGCACGGCGGTGGGGATGTCGGCTTCCTTCAGCTTCGCCTGCACGGCAGTGCGGTCGGCTACGCGCACGGTGTATTGGGCGTAAACGCTGGTGTTATGTGGTTCGATGTGAGGGGGGGTGAGTATTGAGGGAAGAGCATTCGCGGCGGTGGGGGTGCTCCTACAAGTGTCGAATAGCTCATTATAGCGGGCAGCAACTTGTTGGCGTAGCTGGATTTCTTCTTCGAAAATTGTCAGCTTGGGCAACAGGATGGCGGCTTGTAACGTATCTAGGCGGCTGTTTACGCCGACACGAATATGGTGATAGCGACGATCCTGGCCATGGCGAGCGATCTGACGCAGCACCTTGGCCAGTTCGTCGTCATTTGTGAAGATCGCGCCACCATCACCATAGCAACCCAGCGGCTTGCTGGGGAAGAAACTGGTGCAGGCGATGGTGGTCAGGTTGCAGGAACGCTTGCCTTTATAAGTTGCGCCGAAGCTCTGTGCTGCATCCTCGATCACCGGAATACCGTATTTGGCAGCTATGGCATTAATGGCATCAAAGTCCGCACACTGACCATACAGTGAGACGGGGATGATCGCCTTGGTGCGTGGGGTGATCGCCGCTTCCAGCAGTTGTGGGTCGAGGTTGTAGGTGCGTGGGTCGATATCGACATACACCGGCTTGGCACCGAGCAGGGCCACGGTTTCAGCTGTAGCGATATAGGTGAAGCCGGGAGTGATGACTTCATCGCCCGGACCGACACCCAAGGCCATCTGGGCTATTTGCAGCGCGTCGGTACCATTTGCGCAGGTGATGCAGTATTTGGCGCCGACGAAGTCTGCGAGCTTTACTTCCAGCTCAGCGACTTCCGGGCCGAGGATGTATTGGCCATGGGCAAGCACCCGCTGAATACCAGCGTCGATCTTATCCTTGATGCGGGCTTGCTGGGTTTTCAGGTCAATGAATTCGATCATTTATTACGCGTCCACTTTGCTCAGGGTGTTACCGCTCAATACATAGCGGGTGTCGGTATGCGGGCAGACAACTTCGCCATCACCCTTTACCGGCAGCTCCAGTTGTTCGCCAAACACGCTCATCCAGCCGATCTGCCGGGCCGGTACACCGACCATCAGGGCGAAGGCCGGTACATCCTTGTTAACTACAGCACCTGCACCGACGAAGGCATATTCGCCAATGGTCACGCCGCATACGATGGTGCAGTTGGCGCCGAGGGTGGCACCTTTCTTCACCAGGGTGTCGCGATACTGGTCTTTACGTTCGATCAGCGAGCGTGGGTTGTAGACGTTGGTGAAAACCATGCTCGGGCCGCAGAAAACCCCCTCTTCGAGGGTGACGTTGTCGTAGACGGAAACGTTGTTCTGCACCTTGCAGTGGTCGCCGATCACCACCTGGTTGCCGACGAATACGTTTTGACCAAGGGATACCCCCTGGCCGATGCGGGCACCGCTACAGACATGAACGAAGTGCCAGATGCGCGAATCTGCGCCGATCTGAGCGCCGTCATCGACGATGGCGCTGGGATGCTGGTAGTGGGGCATGGCGATCTCAGCGGTTCAGGGTGTTGAGGAACGGGTGACCTTCATCGTCCTGCGCGCTGACGATGGTGGCGGAGCGGATGGTGTTGACGGTTTCTACGCAGTGGCGGGCGTCTTCGATGCCATATCCACGGCCGGCAAGGATTTCCTGGTAGCTAGTGGTGTGCAGGTCAGTAAAGCCTTCAGAGAACTCCATTTCCTCGCCGTTGACGGTGATGGAGCGGTAGGTAGGCTTCTTGCCTTTTACCGCTGCCGGCAGGTCGTTAGCATCAATGGAAAGGAACCAGCGCACACGGGCTTTCTCGTATTCGAGATAGCCAGCAGCCTTGTGTTCGGAGGTGAAGTGTACGACGTTGCGCTGCAGCTTTCCGAAGATGAAGTGCAGCATGTCGTAGAAATGCACGCCGATGTTCGTGGCAATCCCGAAGGACTTGCGCGGGTCGCCTTTCCAACTCTCCATGTACCACTTGCCACGCGAGGTGATGTAGGTCAGCTCGACATCGTATTTGTGCTCGCTGGCTTCGCGGGCGACTTTGCCCTTCAGGTCAAGAATCGCCTGGTGATGGCGCAACTGGAGGATGTTGTACAGTCGCTTACCAGTTTCCTGTTCGACCAGTGCCAGCTCATCGAGAATTTCCGGGGTCGGCACCAGCGGCTTCTCACAGATCACATCGCAACCGAGGCGCAGGCCAGCAGCGATATGCGAGTGATGAAGGTAGTTGGGCGAACAGATGGAGACGTAGTCAAGTGCAGTAGCCGCATCGCGCTTGAGACGGTAAGCGTGTTCGTAGAAGCACTCGAACTGGGTGAAAAACTCGCTCTGTGGAGAGATGCTGTCGATGATGCCGACCGAGTCATTGATGTCGTAGGCTGAGACCAGCACGTTGCCGGTATCTTTGATGGCGCGCATGTGACGAGGCGCGATGTAACCGGCAGCGCCGATCAGGGCGAAATTTTTCATGGTTATTCCTTGCGAAGCACGATAACCCGGCAAGATGTCTGTTGTCCTTGCCGGATGTTTTCGACAGTGATGAGAGTGATCAAGCCTTAATGATGTGCTCTGCCGGGGCACGGTACTTGCCACGACTGTCGATGATCAGGCGTGCATGCTGCTTGATCAGTTCGTAATCGAACTTGTCGTGGTCGGTAGCAAGCACCACCGCATCGAAGCTAGCAATATTATCGGCGCTTAGTGTTTCACTGCTCAGTTCGAAGTGGTGTTCGCGCATTTTTGGAAAAACTGGTACGTGTGGATCGCTGTACCCGACGATACCCCCCTTGGCCTCAATCAACTCCATAATTTCCACCGAGGGCGATTCGCGCATGTCATCGACGTTTTTCTTGTAGGCGATGCCGAGCACGAGGACTTTGCTCCCATTGAGCGCTTTGCCGCTGTTATTCAGGCCGTCCATCAGCTTGCCAAGCACGTACTCCGGCATGGCTTTGTTGACTTCACCAGACAATTCGATAAAACGGGTGTGCAGACCATATTCGCGCGCCTTCCAGGTCAGGTAGAAGGGGTCGATTGGTATGCAGTGACCGCCGAGGCCCGGGCCAGGGTAGTAGGCAGTGAAACCGAAAGGCTTGGTAGCTGCGGCGTCCACAACTTCGAAGATGTCGATGCCCATGCGGTCGGCGACGATTTTCATTTCGTTGACCAGGCCGATGTTGACGGCGCGGTGGATGTTTTCCAGCAGCTTGGTCATTTCCGCGGCTTTGGTCGAGCTGACCTGTACCACCTGGTCAATGGCCTGCTCATACAGAGCAATACCAACTTCGAGGCAGGCAGGGGTATGGCCGCCGATGACTTTCGGGATAGTGCGTGTTTCGAAGTTGGGGTTGCCCGGGTCTTCGCGTTCTGGCGAGTAGACCAGGAAAATGTTCTTGCCGACTGCCAGGCCGCCTTCCTGTACGCGGGGTAGCAGTTCTTCTTCGGTGGTGCCGGGGTAGGTGGTGCTTTCCAGGGAGACGATCTGGCCGGCGCGCAGGTAGGGCTTGATCGCGTTGGTAGTGTTAATCACGAAGCTCATGTCCGGCTCGCGATATTTGTTCAGCGGCGTCGGCACGCAGAGGATCAAGGCATCGCACTCGGAGGCACGGCTGAAGTCGGAGGTGGCGCTGAAGCCGGTTTCGCGGGCAGCGCCGATCATGCCTGCTGGAATGTGTTCGATATAGCTCTGGCCCGCGTTGAGCTTGGCTACCTTACTTTCATCAATGTCGATACCCAACACTCGGAAGCCAATGGCGTTGTAACGCAGCATCAATGGTAGGCCTACATAACCAAGGCCGACGATGCCGATGATAGCTTCCTTGCTTTTGAATTTTACAATGCTGGCTTCTTGGTGTTCGGACATAAGAAAAAACTCGGATTGGTAAGGGTAAAGTTAAGAATTCAGTAGATGAACTGCCTGCGCTTGTTTATTTCGCGCCAGGGTAACGTTCCTACAGGTGACGGACGCGACCTTTAATAGATATCTTTCGATAACAGCGTGAATGGCGTCTTGATCAGAATCTTGATATCCAGCCACAACGACCAGTTATTAATGTAAGCAAGATCGAGCTCCACACGCTTTTCCATTTTTTCGATGCTTTCTGTTTCTCCGCGACAACCGCTGATTTGAGCAAGTCCGGTAATCCCCGGTTTGATTCGATGTCGAGCCATGTAGGCGTCGATTTTGCCGGTGTAGTAATCGTTATGCGCCACGGCGTGAGGGCGAGGGCCTACCAGTGACATGCGGCCTTGCAGGGCATTGAACAGTTGTGGCAGCTCGTCGAGGGACGTGCGGCGGATAAATTGACCGACGCGGGTGATGCGGGGGTCGTTACGGCTAGCCTGCTTTACTTCCTGGTCGTCGTGCATACGCATCGAGCGAAACTTCCAGACCTTGATGATCTTGCCGTTCCAGCCGTGGCGTTTCTGTTTGAACAGGATCGGGCCAGGGGATGAGCATTTGACGGCGATGGCGGTGGCCAACAATACCGGGCTGAGCAGAATGATTGCGATGAGTGCGACGGTCCGGTCCATTATCGCTTTAGAGGCGGCGGCGGTAGGGTAGGACGTCAGTGGGCTCTCGTTCAAGTGAATGGCGGGAAGGCCTTCGATATCACTGACGGAGTGGTTGAGCAGGATCAGGCTTTGCAGGTCCGGGGTCCAGATCACGTCGACGCTGGAGTCCAGCAGATCGATGTACAGGCCTTCGATCTGTTCGGCTTCTGTCAGCGGCAATGCGATGTAGAGGCGCCGAATCTGGTGGGTTGCGATCAGGTCCCGCAGGTGGGCAAGGCTGCCAATCACCGGGTACAGGCCATTGCTGGGCAAGGGTTGGTCGTCCGCGGCTACCAGGCCAACCAGTGGTTCGTTTCTGTTGCGAACCAATTTGTCTGCGAGTTCTTGGGCCAGGTCGCCGGTGCCGATAATCAGAGACGTACGTTCTGATTGCAGCTTTTGCTGGTAACGCCGGGAGAGGTTATGCAGCGGCACATAGAGACAGGCTTGGAGTACGAAACCGCCGAGCGCGAGGCTGATAATAACTTCGCGGGAAAAAAGCTCACTGGTTTTGGTGATAAACGCCACGACGGTCAAGCCGGAGAGTAGCACCAGCCAGCCAGCCAACAATCGGCCTAACCCGACCAAATAGCCATGGTGTTTATGGTACACCTGCATCATGGAGTAGGCGGGTACTGAGCCGAGCAGCATGAATGCGGCGAGTATCCGGTAGTGGGCTTCGACTTCCCCGGTCTTTATGGTTGCCAGTGCACAGAGCAGGAGGATGAGTGCGGAGATTGCGCCAAGCCATTGGGTCCAGAACGTAAGACCGCGGCCGGCTGGTAGCTTGGTGTTGCGCTTGCGAATCAAAATAATGTCCCTTGCGTCGATTTGGACATAGCCTTCCTGGGGTATGCCTGCTGCTGGAGTGTTCACTCCATGCCGCTTTGGTTGCTGTTTGAGCCTCTGGCACAAACCGGTCTGTGTCGTGGCGTTTCCCTTATCCTTGACAGGGAACGCACTCGCCTTGGCCAATATCAAGGTTTTGGGCACGCTACCGCCCCAGGATTGACCGTTGGTTTCCTGAGAACGTGCGCCGTGGGTGCGACGAATGAGCCGATGCGCGAGCGCTGGCAATTTATTTTGGGGATGAGGTGCAGTCGGGCAGGCCGAGCCGTGGCTCGGTAAAGGTGAGCAGAGGACTATGCGTCTGTTCCTTGACTGCTGCACAACGGGGGGTGTGCAAGGCATCCTGCCGGAATGAAGTGGTTAGCCTCACCGGGTTCGCATTCTACCGAATTCGTAGGAAAAGTGAAGACGGATTTGTAGGATGGATCCACTAAAAGTGGCGTTTTTATTGGGCGAGGAACGGTTTTCAAACCGATTTGCTGTGGTTCGGGCAGGGTTCGACATTGCAAGCCGTTTCAGCGCTCACAAGTCAGTCATTGATTTTTATTTTTGTTGTTTCAGGTGAGCAAAACGATAGGGGTGATCAGGTTTTTTCTATTGCGTCGATCGGGATGCTGAGTGTGTGTTCGCGGTGCAGGAGCTGGAGCAGGATCACGATGCGTTCGGCACCGTCGCGGGCCAGGAAAATCGCTTCCAGTTCCTTGTAGCTGCCGCGGTTGATGCGCACCCGGTCGCCGGGTTTGAATGCTGTGGACTCTACGGGTGCCTCGTTGAGTTGCTGTTGCAATTGCTCGATCAGATCGTCAGCGACCGCAATCGGTTGTTTGCCGAACGTCACCAGTTGGTTGACCCCGCGGGTAGAGCGGATCGGGTGCCAGTTGTCGTTGAGCTGGTCGAGCTGGATAAACAGGTAGCCGGGGAAGAGAGACTCCACCGAGGTGCTGCGGCGACCGCGTTGAATGCGTTCGACCTGTTGTGTAGGTCGGTAGCAGGTGAAGCTCTGGCGAGTCAGGTTTTCCTCGGCGCGGGCATCTTGCCGGGGTTTGCACTGGATCAGGTACCAGCGTGGGGGCGGGTGCGGGCGAGGCATGCTGAGGGCTCTCATGGGTGAATCAGGGCAGCGGCGCTGCCCTGATGTCCGGTGTCACTTTTTGTCCGAGGCGTATTCGTATTGATAATAGCTGTAGCTGCCGTAGCCGTAGGCTGAAGCCTTGCGTTCCACGGCGTTGAAGATCGCACCCTTGACCACGATGCCGTTCTGTTCGAAGCGACGTTTGGTTACGGCAATTTCCTTGGCGGCGTTGACGCCAAAACGGGTCACGATCAGGTTCGTGCCGGACTGGCGGCCCACCAGGGCGGCATCGGTTACGGCGAGGATTGGCGGGGTGTCGATGATCACCAGGTCGTATTGGCTGCTGACTTGCTCCAGGAACCGGGTGAAGTTGCTGTGCATCAGCAATTCCGACGGGTTGGGCGGGATCTGACCGCGGGTGATGACGTGCAGGTTGTCTACTTCGGTGGAGTGGGTTGCCTTGTTCAGATCAATCTTGCCGGCGAGCAGGTCGGACAAGCCGCTGTTCACGTCCATGCGGAACATTTTGTTCAGGTAGCCTTTGCGCATGTCGGCGTCGACCAGCAGTACCTTTTGCCCGGTCTGGGCAATGATCGCGGCCAGGTTGCTCGATACAAAGGATTTGCCCACGGCCGGGCTTGGGCCGGAGATCATCAGGATGTTGTTCTTCGCTTCCAGGGTCGCGAAGTGCAGGCTGGTACGCAGGCTGCGCAGCGATTCGACGGCGAGGTCGGCCGGGTTGTTGACGGCGAGCAACAGTGAACCTGTAGAGGCGCGGTTGCTGCCTTTCAACGTACCTTCAATCTGCGACTGGCCCTTGCTGAGAGGGATCGACGCGTAAACCGGGATGCCGAGTTGCTCGATGACCTCTGGGTCTTCGACGCCACGATTCATCGCTTTACGAACCAGTACGTAGGCCACGGCAATCAGGCCGCCGAGCAGCGTTGCGATCAAAACGATCAGCATTTTTTTCGGTTTGACCGGCTTTTCGATGTTCGCATCCGCCGAGTCGATCACGCGGACGTTACCTACTGTGCCGGCTCGGACAATATCCAGCTCCTGGGTTTTGTTCAGCAACTGCGTGTAGATGTCGGTGGTGACTTGCATATCACGGGTCAGGCGCAGTAATTCTTGCTGGGTTTCTGGCAGGTTCTTGACCTTCTTTTCCAGTCCGCGTTTCTGCTGATCCAGCTGACCCATTTGGGTCATCAGTGCCTGGTAGGACGGATGTTCGCGGGTGAAGCGGTGTTCCATTTCAGCTTGCTTGAGCTTCAGCTCGGAAATCAGGGTTTCCAGGGCTACGATCTGATCGAGTACAGCTTTGGTTTCGATAGTAATGTCCACAGAGCGAGCGCTGCTCTGGTAGGCATTCAACTGGCCTTCGGCTTTCTCAAGCTGTTTGCGCACGTCCGGCAACTGGGTGCGCAGAAACTCCAGGCTTTGCGCGGCTTCGGCTGAGTTGCGCTGGACGTTCTGCAGCACATAAAGCCTGTTAATTTCGTCCAGTACTTTGTTGGCCTTCGCAGGATCTTCGTTTTCCAGCGATAGCGCGATAATGCCGGACTCTTTACCGCGCTCACTTGCTGACACATCATCCTGATATTGCAGGATAGTATTGAGGCGACGCTGCTTTGTAACGTTGAACAGCGCGCCCGCATTGGCATTCAGGGTCGAGACTTGCAGTTTAAAGCCGTTTTGTTCGAGCTTTTCACCAGTCTGACCGTGAAGGAGGACTTCATCATCATTTAGCAGGGTAAAGGTACCATTACCCTCTGAGCGCAGCTTCAGCCCTTTGCCAAGATAGGCATCCGGCACTTCCAGTTGGAAAATATCCAGTTTTTCACCGCCCCATGTATAGCTGTCCAAGCCGAGTAGTGGTGCGGCCACCTGGTGTTCACTAGCGGGCTCAAAGCGCCGGCTCAAAAAGTGTCCAATAAATGGGAAATAGTTGGGCTCGATAAGGATATCGAGTTTGAGGTTCTCAACTGCCTTGCCCAGAATCGCCCGAGATTTAAGCAGCTCAATTTCAGTCACTGCCGGAGAAGTCCCGCCGAACATCTCACTCATTTCCCCCATGCCGCCCAGCGCAGTCATGCCACCTTTTTTCTCTTCAACCTGCACCAGCGCATTCGCTTGGTAAATCGGCGTCGACAACAGGGCATACGCAACACCCACCGCGCAAAAGAACGCAGTGATGCCAACAATGATCCACTTGCTGTCGATCAAGGTGCCGAAGAGTGCGAGCAGATCGATGTCGTCATCGTCGTCGCGGTGTTCCTGGATGGGGAGGCTGTTTGGGCTTTGCATGCGGGGTACTTTTGCAGGAGGTGATTATAGTTTTTGCGACCAGCTGTCGACGCCTTGCGTCATCAGTTGGTAGACGTGTTCGAAGGCGACCTTCTGTTGGCGATAGGGGTCGGGGATTTCCTGGTTGTTCTGCCACTTGCCCAGCAGGAACGTTTTGCCCTGTGCTTCCGGCGCCATTTGCACGATGCGTTTGACGTGGCCTGTTTCCATGGTGAGGATCAGGTCAGCCTGTTGCAGCAGTTCGCGGGTCAGTTGCCGGCCTTTGTGGTCCGGGTGGTCGCCATTGTGTTCGCGCAAGACTTCCAGCGCGGTGCTGTCCATGGGTTTGTCCACCAGGGCGTGGATGCCTGCTGAACTTACATCAATGCCGCGCTCGGCCAGTCTGCTTTTAAGCAGGGCCTCGACGGTGGGGCTTCGGCAGATGTTGCCGATGCAAACGACCAGGATTTTATTGAACATAGGGGCTGCGCAAGTTGCGATATCAAGTGTGAAAACCGCACAGGCAGGAGGGAGAGGGCGTGTGGATTCCATTCCCGCGCAACTGTACGGCTATCTCCGATGGCTTACTGCTACCGGGGCCATTTTAAAAGCGTGCACTCTAGTGATGTAAGGGGGGGAGGGTCAAGGCTCGGCTGTTACTTTCTGTCATACGGTTGTTTGGTTCGTTGCGGTGACTATCCCGCCATCGGGTAGGTGAACAGTGCGAAGTGCATCAGGTTCAAGCCGAAGTGGCTGAGGATGGCAGCGCCCAATCCACCGAAACGGTAGGCGACGCCGTAACCGACCCCGGCCAGACTCGCCAGTACCACCCATTGCCAGCCGGCCCCCGCGTGGGCCAGGCCGAAAATCAGAGACGCCAGCAGCAGGGCGAGGTTTTCACCCCGGGGCAGGTTTTTCATGATCCGGCTCAGGCCGCCCTGGATATAGCCGCGAAACAACGCTTCCTCGACCAGGGTTACCAGCAGCAGGTTGTTGAGCATCCATAGCCAGCCCTGGTCCGGCCATTTCGGCGCCCAGGCGATGATGCCCATCAGCAGCGCGCCGCCCAGTGCCAGCACGGTGCTCAAGGTCAGTGCCAGTGCGGTGGCATATAGAAAGGAGCGCAACGGGCAACGACCGACAATCCATGGGCAGACCAACAGCAGCCAGAAGCCGATCAGGGGTTTGTCCAGGTTCAGGAACATGGAAAACGGGATGGCGTTTTCGCTGAAACGCTGCAGCGCAATGCCGCGATGGTTATGGAAGCCCGGTAGCCAGTGCAATGCCAGGGCCAGCGCCAAGACGATGAACAGGCCGTGGCCGAGGATGCGACCGAACTGAAGCGTTTGCTGGCGAACGGCAAAACCGCAGACCAGTAGTAAAGCGACGGAAATCATCGCTGGCCAACTCATACTGCTGAAACACAGTGCCATGTAGTAGCCGATGGAGAGGAGGATCAGAAAAGTCCATTGCATGGCAACCATGTGAAGTCCTTGAGTCGAAGTCTTGCGAACGCCCCCTGATTTTCTGTGGGAGCGGGCTTGCTCGCGAAGAGGCCATGACATTCAACACGTGTGTCGACTGATCCACCGTCTTCGCGAGCAAGCCCGCTCCCACATTTGCTCATGTGTCAGGCATGAAAGGGGGGCATAAGGCGAGCGATTGTACTGGCGGGCTCCCAGACAAAAAACACCGCCCGAAGGCGGTGTTTGTATCAGCGCATGGCTAGGAGGCAATCAACTGCCGCAACACGTAATGCAGAATCCCTCCGGACTTGAAGTACTCCACCTCATTGAGCGTATCGATGCGGCACAGCACCTCGATTTTCTCGCGGCTGCCGTCTTCGCGAGTGATGACCAGTGTCAGGTTCATCCGTGGTGTCAGCTCGACACCGGTCAAGCCGAGGATGTCCAGGGTTTCACTGCCGTTGAGGTTCAGGCTCTTGCGGTTCTGATCCAGCTTGAACTGCAACGGCAACACGCCCATGCCCACCAGGTTGGAGCGGTGGATGCGCTCGAAGCTTTCGGCGATGACCGCTTTGACCCCCAGCAGATTGGTGCCTTTGGCCGCCCAGTCGCGGCTCGATCCGGTGCCGTATTCCTGGCCGGCAATCACCACCAGCGGGGTGCCCGATGCCTGATAGCGCATGGCGGCGTCGTAGATCGGCATTTTTTCCCCGGTGGGCATGTAGCGGGTGTTGCCGCCTTCCTCGCCGCCGAGCATTTCGTTGCGTATGCGGATGTTGGCGAAGGTGCCGCGCATCATCACTTCATGGTTGCCGCGCCGCGAACCGTAGGAGTTGAAGTCCCGCGGTTCCACGCCTTTGTCGCGCAGGTACTGCCCTGCCGGGCTTTCCGCCTTGATGTTGCCGGCGGGGGAGATGTGATCAGTGGTCACCGAGTCGCCGAGCAGGGCGAGAATGTTCGCTGCGCTGACATCCTTGACCACGGGCGGCGGGCCGCCGATGTCGTCGAAGAAGGGCGGGTGCTGGATGTAGGTCGAGTCGTCCTGCCAGACATAGGTCGCCGCTTGCGGCACCTCGATCGCCTGCCATTGTTCGTCTCCGGCAAACACTTCGGCGTATTCCTTGTGGAACATGGCGGTGTTGACCTGGCTCACCGCGTCGGCGATTTCTTTGCTGCTGGGCCAGATGTCCCGCAGGTATACCGGTTTACCGTCCTTGTCTTCGCCCAGCGGTTCGCGGCTGAGGTCGGTGCGTACCGTACCTGCCAACGCATAGGCGACCACCAGTGGCGGGGAGGCCAGCCAGTTGGTTTTCACCAGGGGATGCACCCGGCCTTCGAAGTTGCGATTGCCCGAGAGTACCGATGCCACGGTGAGGTCGGCTTGCTGGATGGCTTTCTCGATGGGTTCCGGCAGCGGCCCGGAGTTGCCGATGCAGGTGGTGCAGCCGTAGCCGACCAGGGCAAAGCCCAATTCATCGAGGTAGCGGGTCAGGCCGGCCGCCTTGTAGTAGTCGGTGACCACCTTCGAGCCGGGGGCCAGCGAGCTCTTCACCCAGGGTTTGCGTTTCAGGCCTTTTTCCACGGCCTTCTTCGCCACCAGCCCGGCCGCCATCATCACGCTCGGGTTGGAGGTGTTGGTGCAGGAGGTGATGGCGGCAATGACCACGGCGCCGTTTTTCAGGCGATAGGTCTGGCCTTCGTAATCGTAGTCCGCTTCACCGGCCATATCGGCATTGCCGACGGCGACGCCACCACCACCTTCACTTTCGAGGCGACCTTCTTCCTTGCTGGTGGGTTTGAATTGCAGGTCGACGAAGTCGCTGAAGGCTTGCGCGACATTCGGCAGCGACACTCGGTCCTGCGGGCGCTTTGGTCCCGCGAGGCTGGCTTCGACGCTGCCCATGTCCAGCGCCAGGGTGTCGGTGAACACCGGTTCCTGGCCGGGCAGGCGCCACAGGCCCTGGGCCTTGCTGTAGGCCTCGACCAGTTGCACCGTTTCCAGGGGCCGGCCGGACAGGCGCAGGTATTCCAGCGTGATGTCGTCCACCGGGAAGAAACCGCAGGTGGCGCCGTATTCCGGGGCCATGTTGGCGATGGTCGCGCGGTCGGCCAGGGGCAGGTCGGCAAGGCCGTCGCCGTAGAATTCGACGAATTTGCCCACCACGCCTTTCTTGCGCAGCATCTGGGTCACGGTCAGCACCAGGTCGGTGGCGGTGATGCCTTCCTTGAGCTTGCCGGTGAGTT
>RCUQ01000489.1_pt1 | contig 17874 bp, 17 predicted proteins | sample 2166351 | NCBI WGS metagenome assembly RCUQ01 (sample SAMN09932597, study PRJNA488358) | compost metagenome | feature: garden; material: soil; isolation source: compost soil in acetonitrile-enriched culture | place: Germany: Experimental Botanical Garden Goettingen | collected 2016-01-27
GTTGTAGCACAGAATGGCGTGGGAAATGGCGGGTGTCGGCGTGTACTCATCACCTTCGGCAATCATCACGGTCACACCGTTGGCGGCCAGGACTTCCAGCGCGCTGGCGCCGGCCGGAGTCGACAATGCGTGGGTGTCGATGCCGACAAACAGCGGCCCGGTGATCCCTTGGGCTTCGCGGTACAGACAGATCGCCTGACTGATGGCCAGAACGTGCCACTCGTTGAAACTCAAGTCGAACGAGCTGCCCCGGTGCCCGGACGTACCGAACGCCACACGCTGAGTGGAAATCGAGGCGTCGGGCTGTCCAGTGTAGTAAGCCGTTACCAGTCGCGGGATATCGACCAACAATTCTGCCGGTGCCGGTTTGCCCGCAAAAGGACTGAGTGTCATGCAAAACCTCTGAAATAGAGTGGTTCAGGAATAGAGCGCAGTTTACTGGCAGTTTGACCGCAGTGCGATGCGATCTATCCGGGACTCTCCCGATGTTTTTTAACGTTAGTCAGCAGGTGCAAGGCGCAAGGCGTCACCGATTAGCCCGACCACACTGGCCAGGTCATGGTCACCATGGCTCAGCGGGCTCAACCGCAGATGATGCGCATGCAGGCTTTGCAGGCTGAATAGCTCGCCAGGTGCAATAACGATCTGCTGCCTGAGCAATCGCTGGAAGACCTGCGCCATGTTCACTGGTCGCAGCGAATGTACCCACACGGTCGCGCCACCCTCGGGCTCGACAACCTGCATCGCATCGCCAAGACGTTCGCGCAACAATTCGATCAATTGCGTACGACGCTCCTTGAGCATTCGCCGCAATACCAATAAATGCTGATCCAGTCGGCCGCCCCCCAACAACCTGGCAATGGCTTTCTGGCGAATCGGCGACAACCGAAACGCACGCAACAGGAAATGCCGCTGCAACTCACTGCGCCAATGACGCGACAGCACATAACCGAAAGGCGCCTCGGCCCCGACGAACTTTTCGAACGTGGAAAACACCACTAAACGATCGGGGTCCAGCCAGTCGCGCATCCGTTGCGCGTCATTGCCTTCATGGAGTTCGCTGTAACAATCGTTTTCCAGCACCCAGGTACCATGACGTCCAAGCAAATGCGCGACTGCCTGCTGGTTGCTCAGCGGTAGAAGACTGCCCCGGGGCATGCTCAGCACTGACGACAAAAGCATCAAACGTACCGTCTCGCTCTTGAGCACCGACTCCAGCCGCTGAAGATCAATCATGCCCCCGGGGAGCAACGGCAACTCGATGACCCGTACTTCGGCGGCCTCAAGCAGACGCAGGATCACCCAGTCACAGGGCGATTCGACGACCACGGTGGCCCGACGCAACTCAAGCACGGAAATCAGAATTTCCAATACACCGCGCAGGTCTGCGCCGATATAGACGTCATCCGCACGCCAGTAATTGGCCGTGGATGAGGTGTAGCGGGCGGCCAGCACCGTGCGCAACTCCAGCTCTCCACAAGGTTGCACCAACGCATGTGGCTGACGCGGATATTGACGCAGCAATTCCCGCTCCAACATCAATAACGGGCTGTCCAGTGGCTGTAGCGAGGCCGGCTCATCGGCGCTCAGCACGCACATGCCCGGGCGCCTGGCATTGACGTAAACGGTTTCCAGCAGATCACTGCCGCTATCCGGCGAATCCATCATGTGCAGCGCTTGCGCGTAGTACCCGGACTTGGCAATTGAATAGACTCGACCTTCCTTTTCCAGCAGCGAGTAGGCGTACTGGACGGTCGAGATCGACACATTGAGCCGGTCAGACAATTGCCGGAGTGAGGGCAGGCGCACCGCCCCGCTGTTCCCCGCCTCATCTATCAGCAGCGTCAGGTATCGATAAACCGCCTGATAAACGAAGTCATTCTCCCTCGACCCCTTCACAACCCCGTATCCGTGGGCATGGGTTCATCTCCAGGCAAGCGGCTCACGATCAACCTTCCGCCGATCGATCAACGGTCGGCTCGGCCGCCGCGTCAACCGCATCGAGGCTTTGCGCGGCCGATTCTCCAGGCGCAGACATACGAACCGGCCCCATTGCATACAAACGCACAATCAACCTGACCGGCAGCCCACTGACATCCGTCATCCATTTCATGACCTGTTCCGGCGCATGCAGGCCCTGCATCGCCCGGTGCAGATCCGGCAATGCCACCAACATGCCGGGGTGACAATTGCGCAAGAATCGCTCAAGTCCGGCCCCCGCATTAATGAACGGTGAAAACATCAGGCACGTCAGCTGGATTTCATTCAGCTCAAAACTGGCCAGCAGAGAGCTTTCCGCCTGGGCGCGCAGATTCCCGGGCTCTTGCAGATTGTCGAAGCTGGCCAGCAACTGTTCGCATACCGGTTCAGGGACCTGTTTTTGCCGCATCGTTATCAGGCTGCTTTTGAGGTAATCACCGACGCCGTCCTCATAGTTTCGCTCCTCGATGATTTGCGCCTGCAAACCTCGTAAATGCGCAGCCACCTTAGGCTCTACGTGTTCGTCATCACCTTGATAAAGCGTCAGATCGTCAACCTGAAACCCCAGAAAATCACTCAACAAAGGCCAGCGCTCTTCGAGTTTGCCGACAATCATGTCGTTGATACTGATAAAGCTGGTACGCCGACAGGCCTCGAATTGCCCCTCCGGACGCCACGCCACCCGCTCCTCTTCGGGATAAAACTCACGGTAATAATCACCACCCAGCCCGTCGAGCAGCGTAAACAGCATTTCAAAGCCGCAAGAACTCACCGGTGGGGCGGCAATCTCAGCCTTCTGCGCGGCACGCCCCAGCCCTTCGAGGAAGATGCTCTGTCGACGCGGGGACTCACTGCCGACCATGGCATCGACGCCATTGTTCCAGCGGGCCACCTGACCATAGAACTCGGCAGTTGCCAGATAAGCGTCATCCCATAGCTCAAGCGGTTCATTCCAGGTTCTGCGATGCCCGATCAGCAGCAGGTTGATACGGTTGGCCTCGCGACCGGCTTCGCTTATGGGTAGCTGGTGATCAAACGGCAATACCTCGCGGTGGTCGACCATCACCAGTTCTACCCGGGGATCGTCATACAGGAACAGTGCGCTGTAGCTGCGATGCATGTTTTGCAGGGACACCTGGCTGCTGCCGTTCCAGCGCAGATTGGCCACCCGCAACTGAAAGGTCGCGGGTGAACGGCCAGCAATGGTCAACTGCGCCGCCCGCAGTAACGCCAGCGTGTAAAAACTGTCGCGCGACCCTGACTGGTTCACCAGCACCTTGAAATGACCGATGTTTTCCATGCCGCCGGCGGCCACTGCCAGTCGCTGGATCAGCAGCTGCAGCGCCGTGCGTTCTGCGCGCGAGAAGAAACTCAGCAAACGTTGCAATACTTGCTGGTAGACATAGTTCATTGCCTGATCATGGATCGTGCTCATCGGTATTTACCCGGTATAAAAAGTTTCATGCCGCGCAGACTGACACATCAGCCAAGCGACAATTGATCAATAAGTAATAGACGCTCAGATGCTAACACTTACAAGTTTGAAGTTATTTGAAACACTTGAACTGACAAAGCGCCTTCAGTCGTCCAAAAACAGCCTCAAACCACTGTAATTGTTGGAATATTTTTTTCGGAACGCAGTCCTAGGAAATTTCCCACAGGGTCCCACGCCAAGTGAGCACAAGAAAAAGAGAAGCAGTTTCCGAATAGCCCTACAACAATTAAACAGAAGTTGCCGCGATCAACGGTTTTCGACGCGTTATATCGAACAGGACAAATTGAATGCACAGACATGGCTCATTCCTTGAGATGAAAGTAATCATTCAATTATCAGGGCTTATATTGTGATTAGAAGATACAGATAGAGAGCAAAAACCAGTTCAGTTGCTGAACGGGCCCGGGCATAGCGCCAGGGAGCTCGGTTTTTCAGGGGGAAGGTAAACGCACAAGAGTCCGTGGGGCCACGGACTCTGATTAAAGGGGCTTACGCCGGTTCGACCTGCAGAGCGACCCGTTCGCGGCATGGGCATTCGTCCATGTAACGATGCGCTTCGACGAACTCGTTGAACGGAAATACACGCGTCTTGAGCGGCAGCAGCACGCGGTCAGCGGTCAACTGGTTGATGTCACGCAAGGCACGTTGCAAAGCGACGTGATCCTGAGTGATGCCCAATTCCGGTTTGCCGGTGAAGTTGCCGATGCAGTGCACAAAGAACTGGATGTTCTTCTGGAACGCTGCGCAGGCTGGGAACGGCGTCTGGTTGCCGCCTTGCAAGCCGTATAACACCAGGCTGCCACGTGGCGCCAGCACATCGCCCAACAGCGACATCTGCGGGCCGCCGAGACCGTCGAACACCACGTCGACACCACGGTTGTCGGTGATCTTGTTGATTCGCATCAACAGATCTTCCTCTTCGGTGACGATGACCTTTTCCGCACCAAGGGACAGCAGGTACTCGCGTTCCTCGGCTTCCTTGGTCGCGGCAATCACCCGTACGCCCATCGCCTTGCCCAACTGGACAAACGAAGGACCGGCGCAATGGCTGGCGTCAGTAACCAGTGCGAACTGCCCCGGCTTGACCCGCGCCAGATCGGCGTAGGCAAAGTAGGCGATCAGCAGCGGCGTGTAGTGCACGCTGGCTTCGATCGGGCTGAGCACATCCGGATAACGGGTCAGCGCGGTACGCGGCAGTACGATCGACTCGCCGTAAACCGGGTAGTCGTTCGGGCTTTCAGCCGGGAAACTGGCAACCTTGTCACCAACGGACAGGTCCTCGACATCGGCACCGACAGCAGTGACGACACCGGCCATTTCATGGCCGAGGCCCGATGGCAGACGTGCCTGGGACGAAGCCAGGTTCTGACGCCAGAGGGTGTCGTACCAACTGATGCCGATCGCCTCGACACGCACCTGCACTTCGCCAGGACCTGGCTGAGCGGCCGCATGCTCTTCGCATTTGAGCACCTCGGCTGGACCAAACTTGTGAAAACGGATCGTGCGGGACATCGCAAACCTCGCCAAATGAACCTCTAATGCCTTGAACTCTAGCTGGGCTTTCAACCCAACACTATCTGTGGCTATTAATAGTCGACATGCCTGTCATTGATTCCGCAGCGGCGGCGACATCGTCAAATGCCGTGAGAAACCGAAGCCGCCTTTGCAGGAAATCTGAATTACCCGGTGCAGAGTACCAGCCTTTCCCCGTAATATTCCTGCTGGCCATTGTTCTCATATGGCCGCCCACGTCAAGTTTGCTGACTCTGCCAGGACTCCAGATGAATCGTAATGACCTGCGTCGTGTCGACCTGAACCTGTTGATCGTATTCGAAACATTGATGCACGAACGCAGTGTGACCCGGGCGGCAGAAAAGCTCTTTCTCGGTCAGCCAGCAATCAGTGCGGCCCTTTCGCGCCTGCGCAGCCTGTTCGATGACCCGCTATTTGTACGCACCGGGCGCAGCATGGAACCGTCCGCCCGCGCGGTGGAAATCTTCGCCCTGCTCTCGCCGGCCCTCGATTCGATTTCGACCGCCGTCAGCCGTGCGGCCGAATTCGACCCGGCGACCAGCACCTCGGTATTTCGCATTGGCCTATCCGACGACGTCGAATTCGCCCTGCTGCCGATGCTGCTCAAGCGCCTGCGCGCGGAAGCACCGGGAATCGTGCTGGTGATCCGTCGCGTCAATTACATATTGATGCCGGGCCTGCTGGCTTCCGGCGAGATATCCATTGGCGTCAGCTACACCACAGACCTGCCGGCCAACGCCAAGCGCAAGGTCCTGCGCCGCAGCGCGCCAAAATTGCTGCGCGCCGATACCGTGCCGGGGCCGTTGAGCCTTGATGACTACTGCGCGCGTCCGCATGCGCTGGTGTCGTTTGCTGGCGATCTCAGTGGCTTTATTGATGAAGAGCTGGAGAAACTGGGGCGCAAACGCCATGTAGTGCTGGCCGTGCCGCAGTTCAACGGATTGAGTACGTTGCTGGCGGGCACTGACATCGTTGCGACCGTGCCGGATTACACGGCGGACGCGTTGACGGCGGCTGGTGGGGTTCGGGCGGAAGATCCGCCGTTGCCGACGCGCACATTTGAACTGCACATGGCGTGGCGCGGGTCGCAGGATAATGATCCGGGTGAGCGGTGGTTGCGGTCGCGGATTCAGATGTTTTTTGGGGACCCTGAGAGTCTTTAGGCGTCTTCCGTCAGGGTGTTCATCTGATCATTTTTGCCTTTTCATAGGCCATGGAGCTCCATTCACTTCCAGTGGATTGCTACATTGGGGGCACATCTGAGGGCATGCATTGGATGGTTTGAAAAGGATGCCCCCAGCCTGAGGTCCGGCAGCCTCCTTCTCGAGAAAGTCACACGCTTCTGCTCCCAAACCGCCGTCGAGCGCTATCCGATTCATCTCAGCTCGTAGTCTGAAGCATTCTTCTGACGCCTCTGAAATCCTAACAATCCCGCCCAAGGAACGCCCACCACGGTGGTAGTTGGAAAGAAATAGTAGGAGTGACACCGGAAGCGTTCCAATGAAGTCGCTAGGCCGTGCTCATACGGAAATAAGCGAGATATTCGGCTAGAGAGACAAGGTGGAGCAGCCTCGGCTTTCGTTGCGAGGGGGTCTACTCACGAGCGCAAACGTAGTCGAGCATTGCATCCTAAATTTGAGCCTGCAGCACACGCTGTCGCATTAAGCGATGCCCTTCGCTGACGATGCCCTCTACACGGCCAGAAAGACGACTAGATTGGCCCTTGTGTGCTTGGGTGTTCTGATGATCGGAAGTATCAGAAACTGTCGCCCTACCACCAAGATGGAAAACTCTGCTGTCCTCCATCGAGAAACATCGGCTGCCCTATTTTCGGCGTCCATAGGTCATAGCCGCGATTCTGACTTGTGACAACGAGCCGTTTGAAGGGGTCATCCCATGCATGGGGAGCAAGGGAAAAACGGCCTACGTGCCCTGGCACCAGCACCTTTGCCCGTAAATCCTCCGCAGCTTGTGCGGCCTGTTCTGGATTCATATGTACATTGGCCCAGCGCGGATCATACTGGCCAGTGTCGAGAGTCACCCAGTCAAATGGGCCAAGCGTGCGACCGATTTCGGCGAAGTGCCCTGCGTAACCGGTGTCTCCACTGAAAAACAGGCGACGGCTTGGGGAAATCAAAGCAAAGCCAACCCACAGCGATCGATCACGGGTAAAACTACGTCCCGAGAAATGTCGGGCCGGCGCAACAAGTATCTGCAGCCCAGGTGCACTGCCAACAGATTGGTTCCAGTCGACTTCGGACACCGTTCGCATGTCATACCCCCACGCCTCAAAATGGGCGCCCACCCCTAAGCCTACGACCACCTGCCTGACCTTTTCCGTCAAGGCTGTAACTGTCGGATAATCCAAGTGGTCGTAGTGATCATGGCTAATCAAAAGAAAATCGATCTCAGGCATGTCTGCTGCGCTGTAGATGCTAGTGCCTTCAAAAGCAGTGTTGGTGAAGGGAATTGGAGACGCGTTCGAGCCAAACACTGGATCTATTAGAATCCGCTGCCCATTGAGCTGGACGTAGTAAGACGAGTGGCCGAGCCAGACTACTAAGTCTTGGGTGCGCTCAAGCGCCTTCAGGTTGGTCTTGATGGATGGAACGATGTCGGGAGGCCGAGCATGACTTTCAGGTTCAAAAATCGTCTCGGCCCACATAGCCCATTCGGACTGCTCAGTTGTGCGCATCGGAGTTTCGATCTGATTGCGAAATGCACCATCAACGTAGTTAGGCGAATGAGAAATCGCCTCCAACCGGGCGCCGCTGGGTAACGCACCAAATACAGGCGGCTGCAGGTATCCGGTTGCAGCACCGAGCCCCACCACCGCGCCCCCAGCTAGTGCTATCAGGACAAGAATTCCAGGCATTTTCATATTGAAGGTGCCACCTATGCGCTCTGTGGTGAATTAATCAAAGGAGAGGCAGTCACTCAGCACACCGCAAGGAAGATGCATGTGCACGATGGCATGGCGACTCTGTGGCGCCGAAGAGTGCAGGCTTTTCCCAGGCGATGGGCAGAGTGAAAAAGCTCACCGTTCTCGGAGCTGAGAACAATCGAATGTAGGAGCGAAGATCATTTCAACCGGCCAAACTGATAAATCCATTGCGGCCCCTGATCCGTGCCGTAAGCAAGAGCAGTCGCAAGCATAGCGAAGGGTTCAATGTAACGGGCTAGCCGCAATGGGCCGGCGTCGATAGGCTCAAATCCAAACTCGTCCAGCAACTTACTGACGCGTTTTTTGCTGATCCTGTCGTCACCGCAGTACACCATACTGGGCCGAGGTGATCTGCTTCGCCCCTGATACACGTCTTGCAGCACTTCGCTAGGTGTTGCCTGAAAAGCCGCCACGACCTGGCAGCCTGGTAGCTTACGAGCTATTGCCTCAGCACCCGAGTCAGTGTGCCCGACCACAAGGTGAGTGTTGCTAAGATCAAGTGGAACTGTGCAGCTCAAGATGACTTTTCCGGCTAGGTCTCCGGCTTGAGCAAGGACATCTTCAAGCTGCGACCAGTGAACAGCCAGAACGATGACCTCAGCTTGCGTTGCAACTTCGCGTGGGCTGCCAGCGCTGGCCCCGTTCCCCGCCTTGTCTGCCAGTCGCTGCAGTTTCTCAAGGCTACGCGAGTAGCTAAAAATGACCTCATGGCCAAGTCGCGCAAATACAGAACCAATATTTTCGCCCATCAGCCCTGAACCCAGGATGCCAATTTTCATAAGTGATTTCCCTCGTACGACCTTACATCCACCGGTGCGTCCAACCTCGCGGAAGCCACCGGCTACATAGCCGGCGCTTACGCATGGTGTTGATTAGCTCAAGGCTGAGTGAGTGACGCCATATCGATCACAAAACGGTAGTGAACATCGGAACGTTCCAGCCGCTCGAAAGCCTCGTTGATTTGGTCGATCCGGATCATTTCAACGTCCGGCAGAACGTTCATCCGAGCGCAAAAATCCAGCATTTCCTGCGTTTGAGCGATACCAGCGATGGCCGAACCAGCGACACGGCGACGGCCCAACAGCAACGGCAGGCTATTCAACTCATCAAGCGGGCCGATCTGACCTACAACACACAAGGTACCGTCGATATCGAGCAGAGGAAGGTAAGGTGAGAGGTCATGTTTGGCAGGAACTGTGTCAATAATGAGGTCGAATGCAGAAGCCGCTTTCGTCATTGCAGCCTCGTCGCTCGACGACACAAAGTTCTCAGCGCCGAGCGCCTTGGCGTCTGCTTCTTTCTTAGCCGAGCGACTCAGAACCGTTACGTGAGCGCCCAGGGCAACTGCAAGCTTAATGGCCATGTGCCCTAGGCCACCCATGCCAATGACTCCAACACGGCTGCCAGGCCCGATATTCCAAGTACGCAGCGGCGAATAGGTCGTCGCGCCAGCACAGAGCAGTGGGCCTACTTTTGCCAGATCAAGTCCCTGTGGAATGTGCAGGACAAACTCTTCACGGGTCACGATGTGCTTTGCATACCCTCCCATGGTCGGCTCGCCAGAGATACGGTCAACACCTGCAAAGGTCTGGGTATTTCCCTCACGGCAAAGTTGCTCTTCGCCCTTATGGCACTGATCACAGTGCTGACAGCTGTCGACCATAGTCCCGACTGCGACATGGTCTCCAACCTTGTGGCGCGTGACATCAGGTCCCACTTCAATTACCCGCCCCACGATCTCATGGCCAACCACAATCGGGTAATTCGTCCAAGACCAGTCATTACGTGCTGTATGTAGGTCGGAGTGACAAACGCCGCAATACATTATCTCGATTGCCACGTCATTCGAACGAAGTGCACGTCGCTCAAAGGAGAAAGGTGCAAGAGGTTTATTCGCTGCAGTGGCAGCATATGCGTAAGTTTTCATTAGAACTCCTAGATAGGCCTCATCAACGAGCACAAGACCAATCCAATGCCAGTGCTGGCAACAACGACTAACGCGACCTTGGCACTGAAATCGTAACTGGGATTCATTGAATGATCTTCCCGTTGCGGATAGACAGGATCATTTTCCATGGATCACAGCTGAAGCATTAGGGTATTCCTCTGTTTTTCTTGCCTATTCCAATGAGATGACTTTCGCATCGTATTTACGGGGAAATCGGATAGGGTTCTCTCCATCCAAAGAACACTCCCGCTCGCTTTAGGCCACTAACCCTGCCCTCTTAAGACTGCGATATCTCGCTTTGGTGGCACCCCGAAAAGACGACGGTATTCACGACTGAACTGGGATGGGCTTTCATATCCAACCTTGAATGCTGCGCTTGATACATCTTGATGCTCGTTGAGCATCAATCGCTTTGCCTCATTCAGTCGCAGCCACTTTTGATACTGCAGGGGCTCATTGTCGTGAGTTGGCGGAAATGGTGGTGAAAGGTGGGAGCGCTCATCTGCACCTTGGCAGCAAGCTCGTCGACGCGGAGCGCCGATGCGTAGTTCAGCTTAAGCCAATCAATTGCTTTGGCGATCCTGCGCCCTTTCCTTGAAACAGTTACACACGTTAGTGTTTCCATGCTGTCGTTGATGTTGCTCGTCCTAGGCCTTGCGGGCCTCGCAGGAACCTTCCTGATTGAAGCGTTCTTGAAAAATGGCCTGCATCGAACCCTCATCGTTATCCCAATCCTGATGGCGGTTATTGCACTGGCGCTCGTTTCATTCGGTAGCTCGGCAGCCACCACGACTGTCTTGCTTGGCATATGGGGACTGGTTGCTACCGCAGCTCCGGTTGGCTGGTGGACGTGGCTGGCGAAAACGCTACCCAACGAGACTGAAGCAGGAGGCGGCTTAATGGTGGCAATTATCCAACTAGCAATCGCATCTGGAGCAACCGTTGGAGGGCTGGTTTTTGACTCAAGTGGGTATCGAGCGACCTTTGAATTAAGCGCAGCCTTACTGGGCGTGGCAGCGATTCTCGCGTTCCTGGCGGCGCGCGTAGCAATACGGGAATCCTCTGCATTGCCAAAAATGGCGTAGAAATACCCCCAAGACACGCCGAGGCATGTCTTGGGGTATTGGTAAAACATACGCTCGGCACTTTGGCGTGAACGTTATCGTGCGCTGTCTATAATTTGGCCACCGTCCGGTGTCAGGCTGTAACCCGTCAGGAATTGGGCATCCTTGCTGGCGAGGAATAGCACGACAGGCGCAATGTCCCCTTCAGGTGATCCATAACGGCCAAGTGCGTTAGTAGGCGCAGGCGTATTGGCATCTACCCCCCATGTGTCGGCAACAGGCATGACATTGTTGACCGTGATGTTGTCAGCGCCCCATTCCCTTGCCGCCGAGCGTGTCAGAGCACGTACCGCCTCCTTTGCCATGTTGTAAGGGGCATAACCTTGCAAGCCGATCACACCGGCCAACGATGCAAAATTGATAACCCGCCCTTCACCGCTAGCTTTGAGGTATGGATAGCAGGCTTGCATCGTCCGGAGATAGGCTATTGGCCCATCTCGAAATTGCGTTGTAGCTTCTCGGTCGACAGGCCGAGAACCGATGAAGAGACGACTGAGGGGTCGAAGGCATTGTTCACAAGAATATCGATGCGACCATATTCAACTACGACCTTTTCCACGGCGGCGCTGATTTGACCCAGGTCGGAAACATCACAGACTACTCCGAGGGCAGTACCGCCCACTGCCTGGATCTCGGCGACCACACCTGCAACATTCTCAGCCGTCCGTGAAACAACGGCCACCTTCGCGCCTTCTTCTGCAAAAAGCTTTGCGGTAGCGCGGCCAATACCACGACCGGCTCCAGTGACGATGGCTACTTTTCCATTAAGTCGGGACATGACGTTCTCCTGTTATTTAGGGGTTACTGAATGGGCCGCTGCTACTTGCACGTAAGGTGACTGCACGTCACGAGCGGCGTTTTGGGTGAGGAAAGAAGTGGCCAGCAACACGAGGCAGATGGCCGCCGGTAAGGCTCCGCTAGGCTTTCGGGCATTGATATGCGCGAATGCTGAGAGCAACAGGTGATAAAGCATGCCGGCGTAGGCGAGATCGCTAAGCGAAACGTTAATTCGTAGAAGGATGGCAACCACGGCCAGGATCTTCACCGCAATCAGCAGCGGCATAAGATTGGCGGGGTAGCCGAGGTCGGCGAGTGCTTGACGAACCCATTCCCTTTTGACCAGGTACAGGGTCGCCGAAGCTAGATACAACAACGACAGCAGTGTTGTGCTGATCCAGTAAATGTAGATTTCAATCATAAGACTTTTCCTAAGCAGGTATTAATGCGTCGACTTAGGTCAAAGATGTCGCCTAATATGAAACTCTACAAGTAGGATGAAAAAGTGGTGCTTAGTATGGAAAACCAGACTATTGGTGAGCAGCAGATCAACATGCATGAGGAAATGCGTCGTGCATTTGCACTCCTCTCAGGCAAGTGGAAGCTGGAAATCATGTGGTTGTTGAACCAACGAGTCTATCGCTTTGGTGAGCTTCGCAAAGCGATCAACGGCATCACGCAGCACATGTTGACGGCGCAATTGCGTGAGCTTGAGAACGATGGCTTGGTGTCCCGAACAGTGTTCGCAGAAGTCCCTCCGCGCGTCGAATATGAAATGACGGAAAAGGCCCGTGCACTCGGGCCAACAATGGAAGCACTCGCGCTATGGTGGAGTGAGTATGGGAATAGCGTGCCGGCAAAGCCAAGCTCACGTGGTCGTAAACCTAAAGCAGGATGAAGATGTAGGCGAAAGGAGTATTTTTTGAATTTGAGAGCTTGGATCAGAGGGTCGCCGTACTCTGGATATCCCGAGAGGCCCCTTCGAGAGTTTTCCACAAGCTGCGCATCGTAGGATTCTCATTGGTTATCGAGCAGTAGGAGCGTATCTCTAACCGTGTACTCCATTCATCACCACCGGCCTTCACTAACTGACCTCGTTGAAGCTCGTCAATGACTGCGCTTTGGGGCAGCCATGCCACCCCGTATCCCTCTATCGCCATGCGCATCAAAAGCATCGCCATGTCCGCTTCATAGCAGCGTTCCAGCACACTTACACATGGCCCATTTTTGATGACGATGTCCGCAACGCGCCCCAGAAAAGTGGTAGCCGTGTAGGCGAGGTGTGGAACAGCTTTGGTTGAGGTGCCGGGTAAGCGGTACAACGCCTGCCCTTTCTTGTCAGGTGCACACAATGGGATGAAAGCGTCATGTCCCAACGTAAGGCTGCCGAATTTTGTTGGGTCTAGAAGTATAGGCGCCAAAGGATGGTGATAGACGATCATCAGATCGCAACTCCCCTCCTCCAAGGCGATGACGGCGTCATGAATATTGGCGGCGACGACTCGGGCATTAAACTGTTCGTTGTGCTGCTGAAATTGAGTTAGCCACTTCGGCAAGAATGTCATCGACAGGCTATGGCCAGCAGTGACCTGAATGGAGCGACCTGGCATTCGCTCCACCTCCCGTAGGCTCGAGCGCAGTCTCAATAGCCCCTCCAATGCCTCGCGCCCCTCATCACAAAATGTGCGACCAGCCGGCGTCAGTTGGACAGGGTAGGTGCCACGATCCACCAACTCGGCACCTACCCATTCTTCTAATGACTTTATACGTCTCGACAAAGCCGACTGGGTCACACACCTAGCCTCGGCAGCCCGCGAAAAATTCTTCCACTCCGCGACCGCCAAAAGATCGTCCAACCACTTGATTTGCATACTGACACCCCATGTCCCGAGGGAGCAGTTTACTGCCCCGCAGCCCACATGATGCAGCGATTTCGAAAACTATTCCAAAAGCGCATGAGCCTATGGGGATTACTCATCATGCCCCCACAAGACCGACCCTAGAATCGAAACGTGGAAGCGAAGCCGAAGAGCTTCGACCGAATGACACTTGTCTCCTGCCAAGTAAAAAAAGCAAAAAAACCACTTGAGGATAGCTCCGTGAAGAAAAATAAACTTCCGCGTCGGATCGCAATTGGCATCGCCTTAGGCGTGCTTGTCGGTTGGGCGTGCCATCACTTCGCAGGGAGCGAACAAAACGCCAAAGAGATAGCATCTTACTTCTCGATGGTCACTGACATCTTTTTACGCATGATCAAGATGATCATCGCTCCTCTGGTGTTCGCCACCTTGGTCGGCGGAATTGCCAGCATGGGAAACTCTCGCTCCGTTGGCCGCATTGGCCTAAGAGCCATGGTCTGGTTCGTCACCGCTTCGGTGATCTCGCTGGCAATCGGCATGGGCCTGGTGAACCTGTTTCAGCCTGGCGCAGGACTGAACATGGAGGTCGTCCAGCACTCGGCGAGTCCCGTTGTAAACACCGGGGATTTCAGCCTCAAGGTTTTCATCAGCCACGTGTTTCCACGCAGCATCGCTGAAGCAATGGCCAACAACGAAATCCTGCAAATCGTGGTCTTCTCGTTGTTCTTCGGTTTTGCCTTGGCGGGTGTGAAGCGAGCAGGTTACACAACGATAGTCGATGGCATCGAAGAGCTGGCCAAGGTGATGTTCAAAGTCACGGACTTCGTCATGGCCTTCGCGCCCATCGGTGTATTTGCAGCCATCGCATCAGCTATCACCACTCAAGGCCTCGGATTGATTGTTGATTACGGCAAGCTAATTGCCGAGTTCTACCTGGGCATTGTGATTCTGTGGTGTGTGTTGTTCGGTGCTGGCTACCTGTTCTTGGGCCGCTCGGTATTTACATTGGGTAAGCTGATTCGCGAACCTGTTCTGTTAGCGTTTTCTACTGCCAGTAGCGAGTCTGCATATCCCAAAACCATGGAGGCACTAGAGAAATTTGGTGCGCCAAAACGCGTTTCCAGCTTCGTTCTACCGCTGGGCTACTCATTCAACCTTGATGGTTCAATGATGTATCAGGCGTTCGCCATCATGTTCATTGCCCAAGCCTACAACGTCGACCTGAGCTTTACACAGCAACTGCTAATCCTGCTGACGCTGATGATCACCAGCAAGGGGATGGCAGGTGTAGCGAGAGCATCGGTGGTTGTGGTGGCGGCGACGTTGCCCATGTTCAACCTTCCCGAAGCAGGCATTTTGCTGATCCTCGGCATTGACCAATTCCTCGACATGGCCAGAACTGCCACCAACGTGGTTGGCAATAGCATTGCAACAGCAGTGGTTGCCAAATCAGAGCCACATGAAGAGGCTGAAGACGAACCCGAAAACGCATCTGCAATCCCTACCCAAACTGTAGCCAGCGCTTGAGAGCATAGAGATGAAAGGTAAATCGAAGCCGTCCAGCAAGTCATCGTTTGCTCGCAAATTAGGTATCGTCGGCGGACTTGGATCACTGGCCGGCGGCGATCTTTTCTACAAGTTGGTGAAGTCCAGAGCGGTTTTGGAAGATCAAGGCCGCTACCACTTCCTGTTTGAGCAACACCCCTTCAAGGACGTCCTGATGCCCCTTGATCAGGGCGCCAACATGAGCTCCAGAAAGTTCTACGTGTTCCAGGTTTGCCAGACATTCGAGGCCAGCGAAGTAAACGCAGTATTACTGCCTTGTTTCGCCAGCCACACGTTTCGTGAGGAGATCCAGGAAGAGATAGGAATACCTGTCTTGGACATGATGACGGCATTGCGCAAGCACATCGATCATGTCGCGGAGCCTGGTACTACGCTGGGAATCATCGCATCTGACTACGTGCGGCACTCCGGGTTGTTCGAGCGCTATTTTGGCACCGACTTTAAGCTGGTCTATCCCCACGACACCGAGCAGTCTGGGTTGATGGACGCCATGTATGGGGTCAACGGCATCAAAGATGGGCACCTTGATGGGGTACCAGTGGAGTGCGTGTATCAGGCTTGCCTCTCACTTCAGGATCAGGGTGCCACGATAATTCTGCCCGGCATGACTGAGCTCTCATTGGTCTGCGGTGATCTTCAAAGACGTGGCCTGACTGTCCTGGATATCAACGAAATTTATGCGACTTTTGCCACCTTGGAGAAAGGACAGTCAACCCGCCCGCCATTCAAGCTTGGGATAGTGGGAGGGGTTGGGCCGGCGGCAACGGTCGACTTCATGGGTAAGGTCGTGGCACATACCTCGGCAGGTCGCGACCAGGAGCACATCAAAATGGTGGTAGAACAAAACCCCCAGATCCCTGATCGCACAGCCAACCTGCTGAATGACGAAACTGATCCAACGATGGCGATGTATGCAACGTGCAAGCGACTGGAAAGCGCTGGTGCCAATGCCATAGCGATTCCGTGCAACACGGCCCATGCGTTTGTTGAGCGAATCCAGGCACACCTTCGCGTACCTATCGTGAACATGCTCACAGAGACGGTAGAGGCAATCGTGCAACGGTACGGGGCGGGCAAAACTGTTGGACTGCTCGCTACTTCCGGCACGATAAAAAGTCAGGTGTATCACGAGGCAGCGCGACGGGCAGGACTTCAAATCATCATCCCTGGCGCGGACTACCAAATGCTGGTGATGGAGTCGATCTACGGAGATCACGGAATCAAGGCAGGTTTCACAAGTGGCATCTGCAAAGATCAGTTACTAACCGCTGCAGAGCACCTGTGTGAACTGGGCGCGGATGTGCTCATCTTAGGGTGCACAGAGCTCCCATTGGTGCTTGAGCATAGCGAATCCTTCGTCATCAAAAAACATGAGGTAGCACTGGTCGATCCGACAACCATTCTGGCGCTGAAGTGTATCGAACTCGCAGGAGTAAACTCGGTCAAGGCACCTATTCATTGACCAAATAATACATGCATCATGTCACTGAGCCGTTTCAAGTCGTCATGTCATGAGAATTGTCAGGATACCTGCCGCCCCCCCCCGCAGCCCACTGAGGGACAGGCCTAAAGGGGCGGGGGCGATAAACCCGATAGGGAACGCCCCAGTCGAAACTCGTACTTTCGAGTTCAACGGCGAAAGAGACGGTCTAGTACCAGCAGCGCAACTGCACCAATCACGATTGCAGCAACTGGCTTCTCTTTTACGAACGTTGAATCCCCCCGGGTTTCGTAGAAACCTCCAACCCCAGCAAACCAATTACGCGGATGCAAATATTGGGTCGAACACAGCCGATCGGAGTCGCTGCTCTAGAGCGAGAGCGGATTAGCTTGTCCTTGATGAGCCCTGCACCCTCCCTTCAGATCCAATGAGGAGTTACACCGAAAGCCAGCCACTGCCATACTGGAGTCCGTGAGAAATCGCCATTCGCGATCGCTCGCACACTCGATGTCAATGGGGGCAAAACTGGGGGCACAGTTCGTTTAATTCAGGCTAAAACCGCCGCGCTAGAGCCAAGTCAAAATGTTTTTTGGCGATCCAGATAGCCTGTGAATCCGCGCTGGCAGTTCTGAATATTATTGAACGCAAGCGTAGCTTGCGGCATTCTTCGCAACGAAATTTCCAGGGACGGTAAAATTTGATGCGTACTTCACGTATGCAAGCGCTTGTGCCCCTCGCCTCTTCAAACACCACCGGTGTGATTGAAGGCGAACACTCGCATCCGTCCGGATGCACATGGGGTCAATGTCTCGCAGAGCTGACACCACATCCTCACCATTCCCGATTACTACGACCACCAAGGCTGTCGATCCAGCGAACAGCCCTGGCTGTTCTACGATACGGCTATTCATCACGGCTGCCCGATCTGACCTCTTGAAACGGAACTTCGCATGAGCGGAAAACCTGCTGCACGCCTCACGGACCCCACTAGCTGCCCTCTTCCGGGACATGGCACGAATCCCATTGCCAGTGGCTCGCCCAATGTGAACTTTGACGGGCTTGCTGCCGCCCGGATGACCGACAAATCCGCTTGTGGCAGTCCGATCACGGGAGGCGTCAGCTCGACCGTTTTCATCAATGGTTTGAATGCTGCGACGATCGACAGCACGGGCGGACACGGCAACATCGTTGTGGGCGGTTCCGGAAC
>RCUQ01000491.1_pt1 | contig 17853 bp, 24 predicted proteins | sample 2166351 | NCBI WGS metagenome assembly RCUQ01 (sample SAMN09932597, study PRJNA488358) | compost metagenome | feature: garden; material: soil; isolation source: compost soil in acetonitrile-enriched culture | place: Germany: Experimental Botanical Garden Goettingen | collected 2016-01-27
AGTCAGAGCCACTTCTCGGTGGAAACGCCGGGTCAGCTCTCAGTGGAAATCAACACGCAATAGGCCATCACTTTTCGCAGCAATATTGAAAGCCGCAGCGGCGCTACCGCCGGGAACTGTACCCGAGTCTGCCCAAGACCTGCTCATGTCTCTTCCAACGCCAAGGATTATTCGAACAGCATACGATCGGCCGATCGCAGATGCGGGCCGTCCGGGAATCCGAGCAGTCATCCGATTATTCCTGCCTTAGTTACGCTCGCGGAGTAAGGTTCAGGGCTCGAACATGAGCAGGGCTCGCGGAACGTTGTCGGTGCGGGAACCTTTAGGAGAGCCCGTCTTTTTGACTGTGAGCGGAGGTTTTTATAAAATCACTGGGCAGATGCTCCTGCATGTGGGGACCTGGTGAGCCCCTCACTGCACATGGGGATCTGTGTCGCTACGCGACCGAGCTGCCACAACCGCCGGCGTCTCAGTCGTAAGAAGCTCGTGCTTCTCTGCGAACGCTACGAAAAGGCCGCGCGCCGTCTCCGATTCGATCTCGCCACGCAGTGCTGCCTGGCACGCGTTCAAGGCGACAGCGTGAGCCCTCTCCCTGAGTGAGCCTGGCCACTCAACAAGGTGTCGGTAGGCATCTGTCACCCCGCGAACTTGCGCCGGGAACCCGAGGCCAACCAGAATGGTGACGGGTTCTCTGAACATATCGGGTTTCATCGTTTTCTCCTTCCCTACCCGCAATGTTGATGGGCGCCATCGCAATGGCGCCCTGACCCAATGAACAAATTTCAGGATCACGCCGCTTTTTGGGCTTCGATCTGTGCTGGAGCGACCGACGTCAATGCAGGCGTGCTCTGGATCGAAATCTTCCTCGGTTTGAGAGCCTCGGGGATTTCACGAACGAGCTCGATCGTCAGCAGACCGTTGTTCAAGTCGGCCCCATCCACGCGTACGTGATCAGCCAGTTCGAAGCGGTGCTCGAACGGGCGACCTGCGATACCGCGATGCAGGTAGCCCTCCGACGGAGAGTCTTGCTTCTTGCCCGTGACTGTCAGCAGATTGGACTGGAAGGTGATGTCGAGATCGTCCTGGGCGAATCCCGCGACCGCAATCGAGATACGGTAGGTGTCATCATCCGTTTTGACGATGTCATAGGGAGGCCAGTCGTTCGACGAGCGAGCGCGCTGCGCGTTTTCGAGAAGATTGAAAATCCGGTCGAAGCCGACGCTCGAACGGTAGAGCGGTGCGTAGTCGTAAGATGTTGCCATAGCCATATCCTCCTTGAAGCAACATGGGTACGGGAATGCCAAAAGCGGCGCTCCCGGCAAAGCCAGCCCATTATCGAGCGGCTGGCGGCACTTGATTTTGGTTTGCCGATTTTGCGATTCAAGATCTGTCGTGAAAAAAAATCGACGGTATCAGTGGATCGAGCGGCTTAGGACGCGATGGGGATAAGTTGCCTTGAACTGCGATATCATTGCGCATGCTTGCTGCAACAGGCGCGCAGCCGTTTCAGGCGTATCGCGCGCAAGGTCATCAGCGTTGGCACGGATCGCCTGAGCCAAGTTTGCAGACATCAAGGCGAAACGGCCCTCGCCATAGACCAATGCATCCTGGGACGTTGTCTCGAGCCACCGGGCGAAATCGATGATGATTTCTTCCCTTTCGGAAACGCTCGCGTTTTTCATGATCTCGATATTCTGTTCCATGCGGTCTCGACTCCATACAGACGTGGAAAGCGACCGAGCCCATCAGGCCTCGGCCGCCGCTCAGCTAGGAGAGCGAGAAATCGAATTCAAGGTTCACTGCAGCTTGAATTCGCCATCGACACGTCGCCATTCATTCGGCCCGATCAGGCGCTGGTGGCTGTAACGAACAGAATGCAATGGCCCATCGAGAGAGGTCTTCCAGAAATCCAGGAACTTGCGCATCTCGGGGAAATCGGGTGCGAGATCGTAGTCCTGCCAGACATAGGTCTGAAGAGCGAATTCAAAGTCCGGGATACGATAGAGGATGTGTGCGGTTGTGAGGCCGTAGCCACTGAGCTGCCGCTCCAGGTCCGATGGGAATTGCATGCTTCATCTCCGTTTCGTGACAACGCTAAGGTGACCCAAATTATGACCGGCTTCAAGATAGAACCATTATTCTTGTCGATTTTACTCAACGATTGCAGTATGTTAGCAGCCGATACAACCGAGTGCTAATTTTTTCAGTTCACCCTCTTGAAATCGAAAAATCTCAAAAATAAATTTTGCCCGCGAGCGCTCGAGTGAGGTTCGCACCCGTCCGGATTGGTCACCCGGTCCGGCCAGGGTCTTCAGCGTCATCTTTTTTGTCCAAAGGAGGAAAACATGTCGTTCCGACCGCTTCATGATCGCATTCTCGTCCGCCGGGTCGAATCCCAGGAAAAGACCAAAGGCGGCATCATCATTCCGGATACCGCCAAGGAAAAGCCATCCGAGGGCGAGGTCGTCGCCGTCGGTCCTGGTGCGCGCAACGAAGCCCGCCAGATCCAGGCGCTCGACGTCAAGGCGGGCGATCGCATCCTGTTCGGCAAATGGTCAGGCACCGAAATCAAGATCAATGGTGAAGACCTGTTGATCATGAAGGAAAGCGACGTCCTGGGCATTATCGAAGCCCAGGCTGAGCAGAAGCAGGCTGCGTAATCACGCACTGCCGCCCATCAGTCAAAAAGCTGCCTATTGAAGGAGTGAACAAATGGCTGCGAAAGAAGTCAAATTCAACACCGATGCCCGTGAACGCATGCTGCGTGGGGTCGACGTGCTTGCCAATGCGGTAAAAGTTACGCTTGGTCCCAAGGGCCGCAACGTCGTCATCGACAAGTCGTTCGGCGCGCCACGCATCACCAAGGACGGCGTCTCCGTCGCCAAAGAGATCGAACTGGAAGACAAGTTCGAAAACATGGGCGCGCAGATGCTGCGCGAAGTGGCATCGAAGACCAATGATCTCGCCGGCGACGGTACCACCACGGCAACTGTTCTCGCCCAGGCCATCGTCAAGGAAGGCGCCAAGGCGGTTGCGTCGGGCATGAACCCGATGGACCTGAAGCGCGGCATCGATATCGCCGTGGATGCAGTCGTTAAAGAGCTGAAGGCGAACGCCCGCAAGATCACCAGTAATTCGGAGATCGCTCAGGTCGGCACCATCTCGGCCAATGGCGACGAGGAGATCGGCAAGTATCTGGCCGAAGCGATGGAGAAGGTCGGCAACGAAGGTGTCATTACCGTCGAGGAAGCCAAGACCGCTGAGACCGAGTTGGAAGTCGTCGAAGGTATGCAGTTCGACCGCGGTTATCTGTCGCCCTACTTCGTGACCAATCAGGACAAGATGCGGGTCGAGCTCGAAGAGCCATATATCCTCATCCATGAGAAGAAGCTCTCCAACCTACAGTCTTTGCTGCCGGTGCTGGAAGCCGTGGTGAAGTCCGGCAAGCCGCTGCTGATCATTGCCGAAGACGTTGAAGGTGAGGCCCTCGCAACGCTCGTCGTCAACAAGCTGCGCGGCGGCCTGAAAATCGCTGCCGTCAAGGCGCCGGGCTTCGGTGATCGTCGCAAGGCGATGCTGGAAGACATCGCCGTCCTGACCGGCGGTACTGTCATCTCCGAAGACGTTGGCATAAAGCTGGAGAACGTCACGCTGAACATGCTCGGCCGCGCCAAGAAGGTGGCGATCGAGAAGGAGAACACGACGATCATCGACGGCGTCGGTTCCAAGGCCGAGATCGACGGGCGCGTGGCCCAGATCCGCGCCCAGATCGAGGAGACCACCTCCGACTATGACCGCGAAAAACTGCAGGAGCGTCTCGCCAAACTCGCGGGCGGTGTCGCCGTCATCCGCGTCGGCGGCTCGACTGAGGTCGAGGTGAAGGAGAAGAAGGACCGCGTCGACGATGCTCTGCATGCGACGCGCGCGGCCGTCGAAGAGGGCATTTTGCCTGGCGGTGGCGTAGCATTGCTGCGTGCTGTCAAAGCGTTGGACGGCCTCCCGACGGCCAATGATGATCAGCGGGTTGGCATCGACATCGTCCGCCGGGCGATCGAGGCACCTGTGCGTCAGATCGCTGAGAATGCCGGCGCCGAAGGCTCGATCATCGTTGGCAAGCTTCGGGAAAAGACCGATCTGTCGTTCGGATGGAACGCGCAGACCGGCGAGTACGGAGATCTCTACGCGCAGGGCGTCATCGATCCGGCCAAGGTAGTTCGCACAGCACTCCAGGACGCGGCCTCGGTCGCAGGTCTGCTGGTCACGACCGAAGCGATGATCGCCGAAAAGCCAAAGAAGGACGCCGCCCCCGCCCTCCCCGCTGGCCCGGGCATGGACTTCTAACCAGTTCTAAGGCCCGCCCCAGCGAGGGGCGGGCTATTCCGGCAGGGACAATATGAAAGCAACAATTTCGAAAGAAGATGCGCGCTTTTGCGCCAGCGTCGTAAAGGAAGTGGCACGCGCTCAAGGCATCGTGCGCGATCCGGCCGCGATCGGCAGGATCACTGCGGCGGTCGCTAGACTTTATAACAGAGGCATGCACGATCGTGAGGAGGTTTTACAAGCAGCCATGCAATCGGTCCGACTCGAATCAGACACCGCGCCTGCCTCTGATGATCAACCGTTTTGAGGTTCCCGTAGCGCTTCGAAGCAAATGGCTTGGGCGGCTCTTGCTACTCCCGGCTTACTTGCCTTATCTCGGTGAAGCAGCAGCGAACACTGATGACCGCCTCTGCGATCGAGAGCGTAACGCGCCTTTTCAGAACTTGCCTGTCGGCAGCAATTGGGCTCTCTAGGAACTAACCGCTTTGCAGGGGATTGCTGAGCAACTCCGCTAGTCGTCATAGGAGACACCGTTGCAGAGTCTTGAAAATGGACGGTGGCTCAATGAGCCGACAAAAGCAGAAGCGTCGAATACCGACCTTTGGGTAACGACCGACGCCAATACGGACTTTTGGCGAGAGACACACTATGGCTTTGTTCGCGACAGTGGCCACTTCTATGCCTTCCAGGCCAAACGCGATTTCACTGCCCAGGTGCGCATCCAGGCACAATTCAAACATCTTTACGACCAAGCTGGCCTCATGGTCAGGCTCAACGAAAGACGATGGGTCAAGACCGGGATCGAGTTCTCAGACGGATATGGGTTACTCAGCAGTGTGCTGACTAATGAAACCTCCGACTGGGCAACGGGGCGATATGACAGCGACCCATCAGATTTTTGGATCAGGGTGACAGTCCAGAGCGGCGTTCTGAGAATACAAGCCTCATACGATGGGCGGACTTGGCCACTGGTCCGCCTCTGCCCATTCCCGGAAGCGGATCATTACCTTGTTGGCCCAATGTGCTGCACTCCAGAACGTGCAGGCTTAGAGGTAAGATTTAGCGAGTGGCGACTGGGGCGGGCTTTGGGCAAAGAGCTCCATGACCTGTCGTAGCCTACAGGCCAACAGAGCGCTCTATACAGAAGCATCAATGTCTTCTTAAGGTGCGAAACTAACGAGACTTCGACGGGAATGATGGCCGCTTTTAGGAACGTCAAACGAGGCGAGTACTGGTGTGGAGGCGAACAGCCACCGTTCGGCGCGACTTAAATGGCAGTCTGAACCATTTGCCCGGCAGGCGCCTTCGACTTGAGCGGAATCGAACCCTTGGCGCTTGGCTTCCGAAACGAAACCTACAGAAACTTCAGCGACTTAACTTTCAACGTGTCGATGCGCAAGATGTGATTAGGCATGGAATAAGGACCCTGCACATGGGGTGATCGGCGTCCAAACGGGGGTCTGACGCAATCTCGATGACATCAGGGGGCCCCGACGATACGTGCCTCAAGCAAATCGAGCTTCCCGCGCCCGTACATCTGGCGCTTGATGAGTTTGAGTTTGGTGATCTGACCCTCTGTCTGGCCGTTCGACCAAACTGAAGTGATTGCATTCTGAACCGCTGCTCTGTCGCGGATGATGCCGTTGGCGAATGACGCGACCAAGCTTGCTGCTGCGCGGTCGATCCACGTGTCGAGATCATCTTCAGACCTACGCCGCAACATATCGTGGAAGCTCTCCACGACGTCTCTTGCCTGGACAAGGTCAGGTAGCTGCTCCTCGATCGCGGCGACCGTCATCGTTTGCGCCTTGGTCAAATTGTTACGCTCAAGGGTCATTAGGCGGACGATGGTGCGTGCCGCTGGCGCGTGGCCGAGCCCGTTCTCGGCCTTTTCGGCCCTTCTTCGTCGTGTTGCCCATTCCGTGACAACGCGGAGACCGCCGCCAAAACCAGCCAGCCGAAGCTGTCGCCAGAGTTCAGCACCATTTCGTAATCCAGCATCCCATTGCGCTTCAAGCCACGGGAGGTGTGGTTCGAGCGAAGTTTGCCGGACGCGGAAGATATCGGTCCTTTGACCACGGACGACACCGCGAACCAGCTTTCGGCTATGCCCAGTTCTGCGCACGATCTCCTTGATGGACACGCCTTCGCCTACGAGTCCACGAATGACAGAGTTTGTCTCTTCACGCCGCAGATATCCGTCATATTGCAAGTGCTCGGCGGCAGTCAGAAGCTTGGGATTTACGGTTGCTGTACCGACTGCCACGCGCACCTGCCGCATTGACTTGCGAACGGCGTCAAGAAAGGCGTGGCTAGCGTTTTCCATGAGATGCCAGCGGTCGGCGACCTGTTCGGCGTGTGGCAGGACTCGTGCAGCGGCCTGCGCATACCCGCCGCCGCGATCTCTTGCCACGATTTCGATTTGCGGCTGTTGGACCAGCCAGGCCTTAGCCGTCGCCGGTTCTCGGTCGGGCAGCAGGGCGATCGTCTTTCGCCGCTCAAGGTCGCAGATGATCGTGCCATATCGATGATTGCGACGCCACGCCCAGTCATCAATGCCGATAACGCTCGGCGGCGTTGGTGGTGGTCGATCATATCGACGAACGGTTCGAAGCAGCGTGTCGTTGCTAACCGGAAACCCGAGGCGATCTGCGAACCGTGCTGCCGGGCGACCACCCAATGCCAAAGCCAAATGGTGCACCAAGGTGTCCAGGCGTGCTGTCCTGCGGGCCATGGGTCGGACTATGTCATCACCGAAACGCTCGGCGAAAATCTTTCGGCGGCATTGATTGGCACTACAGACGAAACGTCGGACGGTCAGATGCAGTTCGATGCTCCGGCCTGCACACGGCAGATCGGCGATCATCCGAGGGTAGCGGCTGTGAACACGATGGGAGATCGTACCGCATTCGGGACACCTACAATCTCGGGACTGACCATGTGCGGCGACGACGATCACATCTGCGCGGTGGTGCATTGCCTCTACGTTCAACTCGGCAGGGATCAGATCGGAAAGCCGAAAATGGGCTCGCATGGCGCTGATTCTCCATTGGAAACCAGGCCAGTAGAATCCGAAACATCATCGAGAATGAGTCAGAGCCCCTTTTGGGAGCCGATAAGGGGTCCCGTTACGACGCCTATTGACAGCGCAAGATCCGTAATCACACCGATCCCGCTCCCCATTGCGGGATTTCAGGCTAATCCGTCGAGAACCCACAAGACATGCCTGATCGATCAAGTGCGACCAGTGTTTTTGCCCCTGCTGTGTAGGAGCTTGCCTTATGGACACCAATCAACATTGCGGAGCCTTCATCAGCCAACGGCGATAGAACCGACCAAACAATAGGGTGCAGTGTTTCATCGAGCGCGGAGAATGGTTCGTCGAGCAAGATGAGTGCTGGCTTGCGCAGGACCGCGAGCGCTATGTTCAGGCGCTGTTTCTCGCCGCCAGACCATGATGACACCGGAAGGTTCCAAAGTCGTTGCGGCAAAGCCAATCGATCCAACAGTTCGGTGATATCGGCCAAACTTGCGTCTGCGCAAGCAGCTTCATTTGCGAGGTCGGCCCCCGATTTCCCGGGGATCGCGGACAAAAATTGGGTACAGTAACCAATGCCGACACTTCGAATTGAAACGAGCTCCGCGACCGAAATGTCAAAGAGATTTCGCTGCGTATTACCAACGCTCAAGATGGCGCTTCCTCCGGTCGCCCTTCTTGTCCCGTACAGCACATCGAGCACCGTCGATTTTCCAGACCCCGAACCACCGACGATCAATCCTATTTCACCGGCCTTCAATCTAAAGCTTACCGGACCGACGGCTCGTGCTCCGTAATCCTTTTCCAGGTTCTCGACATGCAAGATGTCCATAGCCGTCCTCAAATCATTGAAGCGACGAGGTCGCGGGCCGCAGGATGACAAGGATCAGCGATGAGCCGGTCGGGGGGAGCCTCCTCGACGATCCTACCTTCGTCGATCACGATCACGCGGTGGGCGATAAGCCGGGCAATCCGGAGATCATGTGTCACAAGTAACATCGCGACGCCCGTTTGGCGCTGAAGGCCCGAAAGCAATGAAAGAAGACGGACCTGCACCGAGGTATCCAAGCCAGTCGTCGGTTCGTCCAGACAGAGCACCTTCGGTCCGTGGACCAGCGCTCGCGCGATCTGCAAGCGCTGCTGCATGCCACCTGATAACGCGCTCGGTAGGTCGCCCGTCCTTGCGACATCGAGATCGAGTGCAACGAACCAGTGCTGCGCTGACGCCATCGCTCGGCCAAAATTGCGCTCGCCGTTGTCGAACAGAGGCTGGACGATGTTCGCGGCGGCGCTTTGCGCCATATCGAGGGTGTCACGGGCATTCTGAGCCACTATCCCGACGTTACGACGTCGCTGTGAAACCAAAGCGTGTTCGGGAAGCTCATAGATCGAGACGGGGCCACTGGCGGCTTGGTGTAGCACTCTCCCCTCGTGCGGGCGCAAAAGTCCGCCCGCCATACGCAGCAGCGTCGACTTTCCCGCACCGGATTTTCCAACGAGACAAAGCACCTCTCCAGGATACAGAACGAGCGACGTATCCGGCGTGATCCGGCCGTCATATGAAACGCGATCAAGCGTCAGGGCGGGAGAAGGTAGGCTAAGCACCGGCAACCTCCTTTGACCTTTGTTCGCAACATTCGGTATCGGAGCAAACCCATTCGCTTGTCCCTTCATCGTTCTGCAGAAGATGGTCGAGATGACTGGTTGCGCATCCGCAGATGACACACTGCCTGCCGTCATCAGGATAGCCGGGGTCAAAAGGTATATCTTCGAATGCAAGGCTTTCGACATGGGTATAAGGCGGCAATGCGTAGAGCCGCCGCTCTCGCGCCGCGCCGAATATCTGAATAGCCGGCGAGCGGTCGAGACTAAGGTTGTCTCGCTTCGGTATCGGTGACGGAGACATCAAATAGCGCCCTTCCACCATAACCGGGTAATCATAGCCCGGCTGGACCGCACCACTACTACCGATTCGTTCCTCGAAGAGCCGTGCGTACACGCGACCGTAGTCGGCTTGTGCGTGCATACGAGAGGCCTCCTTGCTCGAGTTCACGAAGGCGCGCAAAGGGTCTGGTCTCGGCACCTGATAAACGACGATCTGCCCCTCCTGGAGCTCTGCCTCGGGGACGCGCTGGCGGACCTGTATGAGTGTTGCCTCGGCCGTGCGGGTCGTGGTGGTTACGAAAGCTGTTCTCGTGAAGAAGGACCGAATGTTAACGGCATTTACCGTGTCGTCTGAGCCATGGTCGGTAACCTTAAGCAAGTCCTCTTCATCGATCAGGCTTGCCGTGACCACCATGCCCCCTACCCCCCAACCGTAGGCTATCGGCATTTCCGGTGCGATGAACGGCACCTGATAGCCTGGGATAGCCAAGGCCTTCAGGATCGTTCGTCGCACAGACCTTTTGCTATCCTCATCGAGGTAGCCGAACGTTTCATTCATGCTTGGACCTCGCACGCCGGATCAGCTCCAGATCAGATTGAAAATCGGAGTAGTGAGGCAATTTAAGATGCGATACATAACCGGCGGCTTCTACGCCGTCGCTGTGGGACAGCACCAGCTCAGGATCAAGCCCTGCTTTCAGCGCTTGATCGACGGTGGCCATAGCGACGGCTTTCCTCTCGTTTGTCCCGAAAGCAACACCGAAGCCTGGCGAGAGATGGGATTGCTTGCCGTCCAGAACCGGCGCCACCATCCGGCAGGTGGTAATGTCTATATCCCCAATCGAAACGGTAAAGCCCAGATCCTCCAGCTCGACCATAATCTCAACCTGACCTGCCGACAGCTCTTCCACATACGGATGGGACGCGCCGGCGGTGCGCAGCCGCGTGTAGGCAAGACCGGTCAGAAACCCCTCTTCTCCACGAACCAGATGGCCGAGCGTCTCGGATGGTCCGTACGGCGGGCGGATGGGGACCCGCGTGATGTCGACTGGTTCATGATCCCGGCTCCCGCTCGGCTCGCAGCCTGGGGAAACAAGCAAATCCTGATGGGGGGAGGAGTGCGGTTTTAGCGCCGCAGGTTCGTGGACGAAATCTCTTTCATCCTGCAGCTCGTCGTCAACTACCGAGCGATCAGCGCAGGAGCCCGCCTCCATCAAGGAAAAATCGAGAAGCCGATGGGTGTAGTCATAGGTCGCACCGAGGATTTGGCCGCCGACAAGCTCTTTCGTGGTCGCGGAGATATGCCGATCGTGTCGAATATCCGCGAATTCTATGGGCTCGCAATGGCCCATGCGCCGAAGCGTGGCGCGGTGAGCCCTCAATAGGAAGGTCGCCTCCGCCAAATCGCCTTGTGCCTGCTTCAGAGCGAGAGCCGCGAGGTCTCGATCGTATAGGGCGCCTTCTGTCATCACCCGGTCCACCGAAACACGCATCTGCTCCCTTATCTGGGCGACGGTCAATTCCGGCACATCGGGATCGCCACGCCGGGCATGCGCCAGGGCTTCGAGGCTCCTGGCAATGGCCACTTCCCCGCCCTTAACCGGCACATACATCAGCGATCTCCAATCTGACTCTTCGGGGGAGACATGCACAAAGTTCACCGGCTGTAAGGATCACGTCGATCCCGAGCGGATAGAGCGCGTTATTCCGCGCCCATACAGCAGGGAAGATTTCCGGCAATCCGCTAGGGGCAAGTATAGCGCCGTTTGGGCCAACTCCCGGCCCGGCAATCCGCCACGGCTCACCACCGGTGAGTGAAACGACCTCTATGACCACGGTCGTGGAAAGGTGCGGGTCGACAAGCGTTCCGATGGGAAAGCCATCGAACCCGTTAAAGTGTTCTCCGCGACAGAGTGCGAAAACACAGTTTTCCCGATCCGCACTCGGCCACTGTGCATCGATCGCATTCGCCTTGATTTCGGCGAAGCCTTCATCAATCAAGACCGGCGTCGTCGTATCCGCGAGCGTCTGGAGGACAACGGAATGAGCGAGCTGTCCTGCGCGCACAGTCATCATCTTGCCAGGATAGGCAAATGCCTGAAGGAGGTTCCGATAGGCCTTTCGGTCCTCAAAAGCGCTCTCGGGCGCGCGCTGATCGATCGCAATCTTCACGGCGTTTTGCCCCCTCGCGCGGCGGTAAAAAAATGTGCCGCTGTCGCTTGAGCCGCATTTGCCCGGCGCTGCCGGCTCAACGAGATGGCGGACTCGGCCGGCTGCAGCAATTTCGGCCTGAGTTCGCCATACCTCTGAGGATCCTGGAGAAGCGCATCGAAAACCGCCACAAGCTCAGCCCTTTCGAGATCGCTACCCAGGACCACTCCATAACCATACCGACCGGCTAGCTTTATAACGCAGCGCGTCACAGTCGCTTCGCCGAGATGAAATGCGGTTTCCGTCACGGGTGCTTTGGCACGCAGCTGGATCAGGCCGATCTCCGGCCCAACAAGGCGGCGTGCATCAGCACACTGCGGACAGTCTTCGTAAGATGCCCGTAGCAGCTCAATGGGCGCGCGAGCGAGCACGCCCATCCAATGGCGACGCTCGCTCTGGCCGCAATCGAGATCAGGCGCGGCTGACTTTGGCGTCATAGACATCTTCCGGGGCGAGCGGTACGAGGCGATCACCCATTTCGCGCTTCAGCGCGGCAAGGCGCACCTCATCGTCAGCGGTGCGATTTTCCTTGCGAGCAAGCTCGAGGAATTCGGGCCGCACATGACCGGGCCGGATCGTTACCTCGACCACGGTGCCACGATAGGTGAAGCGAAAATAGTATCTTCCCTTCGGGCTTTCCTCGATGCCGTCCCAACCCAGCGAACGGTCAACCACGTACCGGCCATCGGTCAGCCCTCTGGTCACAAATTCGAAGGCGTCACGACCGCCAGGACCCGGAAACGCCGTATCAATACGGATTTCACGTCGTTCGACGGGACGTCCTTCATCCAGTAGCGGAAAAGCCCGCTGCATGACCTTGAGGCCGTGCGCCACGCCGCCGGGAAAACCGGGACCATGGTATTTGAGGAGTTCAGCAAAGCTCACGGTGAAGGCTTCGCCATTCTCAAGATAGGTGATCGTGTCCAATGTAGGTTCCTGTTCTTGGTTTAGGGTGAAGAGACGGTTGCCCCAAGATCGGGGAAACGATATCTGGTCGGCCAACAGCGCCGGTGTGCCGCACGAAGGGCACACCGTAGAGGCGGGCAAGCTCGCCATCCGTCATCATGTCGGCCGTGGGGCCGTAGAGAATCTCGTCCCCGGCATGCATCATCAAAGCCCGATCAGCGAGAATCAAACCATGCTGTGGATGATGGGTGGTGAAAACGATCGTGTGGCTGCGAGCCTGCCTCAGCCGCATCAGGACACCTAGCAGCAGGTCCTGGTTAGCCAGATCGAGGGAAGCTGCCGGTTCATCGAGCACGAGAACCTTGGCTTCCGTCGCCAATGCCCGTGCAAGCAGGACAATCTGCCGCTCGCCGCCGGAAAGATGACCAAACGGGCGTTCGGCAAATTGAGACGCGCCGACCGTGGCCAACGCAGCCAAGGCAGCGGCCTCGTCAGCCTTACCCGGTAGCCCAAAAAGCCCCAGGCGTCCGGAGCGACCCATCATTACGATATCAAGGCACCGATGCTGATCACCACCACCTTGTGCCTGCGGTACATAGCCGACGACAGAGGGCATCGTCCGGGTGCCTTCACTCAGTCCCAGTGACCCCAGCAACGTGCGCAGAAGCGTGGTTTTTCCACGGCCGTTGCAGCCCAGGATCGCCAACACTTCGCCATCCGGCAGGTCAAAGCTGACATTGCGAAAAATCCAGCGTTGGCCTCGTCTCATTCCTGCGTTTGACAATGCGATCATTGTGTCGCCCCCATCCGCGCCTGTCTTGTGCAGAGGAGGTAGATGAAGACCGGGGCGCCAATGACAGCCGTCAGGATGCCAAGCGGCAGTTCGGCGCTGATAATTGCTCGTGCGAGCGTGTCGATCACCACCATGAAACTGGCTCCGAGCAACGCGGCCGTGCCGTGAAAGCGGCGATGCCCTTCTCCGACAAGGAGGCGCGCCGCGTGCGGAATGACGAGTCCCACCCAACCGATAACACCGGACACGGCCACACAACCGCCAATGATCACCGAGATGACGGAGAAGACGAACCAACGCGAAAAACCGACATTCACACCGAAAGAACGCGCCTCTTCGTCCCCCATCGACAGGACCGCAATCCGAAAGCGCAAACGGTAAAGAATGATGATGGCAAGCAGGATAACCGGCCCATGTTCCCCGACCTTCTTCCAACTTGCCGATGAGAAACTGCCCATCAGCCAGAAGACGATCGCAGGAAGCGAAGTCTCCGGATCGGCCACGTATTGCGTCAGCGAGATCATTGCGGAAAACAGCGCATCAATGACGATACCTGCCAGCACGATCGAAAGGATCGTGCGCCCTGCTACACGTGAGATGACCGCAACCAGCACAAGCGCGAAAAGAGCCGAGCTGAAGGTAGCGGCAAACAACACGGTAGCGCCACCGCCGATCAGCAGCGTCAGCGCCCCACCGAGCGCCGCTCCGGATGAAACACCTAGCACACGCGGCGACACGAGCGGATTGCGGAACAGAGCCTGAAGCGCTGCACCGCATAGAGCAAGTCCTGCACCAACGATCGCCGCAAGTAAGATGCGTGGCACACGAACGTTGATGAGAATTCGCTCCTCCATTGTTTCGGGCGCTAACGCGCCAGAAAGCCAACGACCCACGATGTTCAGAACATCAGCAAGCGGTATGCTGAACCGGCCAACTGATGCCGAGACAATGACCGCCACAGCAAAAATCAGGAGCAATGACGACCAATGAACGACTGCGCGTGCGGTCGGCTGATCCGGATGTCCGGTTCCGGCAAGGGGTAGTGTCATTTGCGAGCAAACTGCTGATAGTTCGAAGCGCCCGCGTTGAGATCGAGCTTCAAGACAGCGTCGACTTCGTCTTCCATGGGAGAGTAGTTGTAAAGCCGCTCAAAGCCTTTTTTCACCTCGGCGCGCAGATCGAAATGGAAGAGGTTCGGATGAGCAAGGTTTGCAAGCCACATCCAGGTAAACGGGCTTTCGTGGCTGGCGCTATCCCATACATATCCACCATTCGGTGTCTTGTAGACACGCCCGGTCTTGGCGGCAGTAGTCTGCGATAAAACTTCGTTCTCGAGTATCGTTTCGCGTCCGGCGTCAGTTTCCGCCGCTGTCAGCATGATAAGGTCGGGGTTCCACGCCGCAATTTGCTCGGCGTTGACTTCTGCCTGGACACCCAGGCCCTTGCCAACATTGTCGCCGCCAACCAGCGTGATGAAGAAGTTCTGGTAGCTCTTCTCCCCCGTCGCAGTGAATTTCCCCTTGGAGGAGCGCAGGTGAAGGATTTTCGGCTTGCGTTCCGACGGGTGTGCCGCAAGCGTAGATTTGACGTCTGCAATGACTTCGTCACGCCACGCAAACAGAGCCCTCGCCTTTTCCGGTTTGCCAAGAATGTTTGCCACGAGGCTGATGTTTTCACGAGCGAGCTCTTCCGTACCACCATTGCCGCCTCCGACCATCAGCGCGACCGGAATACCGGCGTTCCGCAGAGGCGTCACGAGTTCGTCGCCTCGACCGCCCCATTGGATGACGAGATCGGGCTTGAGCGCCGCGATTGCTTCGACATTCGGCATCCAGCCATTGCCGCCCTCCGCGACGATATCGCTTTCAATGGACGCGGCATCTGGAAACATTTTCTTGAGTAGGCCGGTTTCGAAAGCTTTGCGTGAACCGGGGTTCATGCCGATGAGATGGTCCGACGTCCCGTCCACCGCGATCACTGTGGCAGCACCCGGCTGGGGCAACGTTACGATACGCGTCGCGGGCTTCGGAAGAGTGACTTCAGCGCCAGTCACATCCTTGAATGTAATGGGATCCGCAAGCAAGGGCGTCGGTGCCAGAGCGAGAATGATTGCTGCGGAGGAGATAAACAGCTTCGAAAACACGGGCACCTCAGAATATGAGTGTTGCAGTCATGTTTCTCGTATATAGGGAGAAGCGTCTTATCAAGTCGAACAAATCGGACAATGCGAGAAGAGATATCGAACAGACTTGCCTCCCTTTCCATCCGTGACCTGATGTTGGTTGAGGCTGTGCATCGGTGCGGAGGTTTTCGCGCGGCTGCCGAGGAGATGGGTATCAGCGCCTCGGGGCTGTCGCATCAGGTTCGCAAAGCCGAAACAGTGTTGGGCACAACTGTATTCGAGCGCGGCGCCCGCAAGGTCACTCCGACTGACGCCGGTGGCGACATCCTTAAGCGTATCGGCATGGTGCTCCAGCAAGTTGCAGCGCTGGGCCATGAGACCAGCCGAAGGGCGGGGGCATTTGGCGGGCGCCTCCGCGTCGGGATGATCTCTACTGTCGGCCCATTCCTCATTCCTCAAACTGTCGGGTTCGTTCACAAACACTATCCGCGTCTTGAACTCGCTTTCATGGAAGGGAAGCACGAAGGCCTCAGCAGGCGACTTAAAGAAGGGGAGCTCGATCTCGTGATCACGGCGTGCCCTCTACTCGATGAGGCGTTCCATCAGGTCGAGGTTCTCAACGAGCCGTTTCACCTCCTCACAAACGTGGAAAATCCGGTCATTCAACGTGATCAGATCGAACCAGCTGATCTCGCCAAACTCGATCTATTGCCCTTGAGCGAAGACGACTTTCCCATGAGCATGGAGGATTCTACTCTACGGTTTGCCGACAGCTCTAATGAACCGATCTTGCGCTCTTACGGGCTTAGCATCGAAACCCGAATACGTCTCGTCAGGGAGAAGGGATACTCGTGCTTAATTCCGTCTATCGCGTGTGGGCAATCCATCAGCGGTACGCAATTTGCGGTGGCAGAAATTAAGGGAAAGCCCGTTCGTAGGCAGATCTTCGCTCTTTGGCGGCGTAGTTCACCATATCCGGTAGATCTTGAGAATTTCGCTAAGAAGCTTGCCATCCTTCTAAAGGAAGGCCAGCAATCAGTAAGGCCTTGAACGAATTCGAACCCATGTGAAGCCATCCAGGCACGCAATAGCGACCGTAAACAACTCTATCATAGGCAAGTCTGTTCATCGAGCGAGCAAAGCCTCCTCGCCGGCGCCCATTTGGCGAACGCCTTGACGTAGGGCCGGGCGGGTCTGTGATGATGTCCTTGCCGCCGATCGACTTGTCGAGGGTCGGCCCTCCTCGGCCAGCGCCCGGGTCACCGTTTCCAGCGCGTGGCGTCCGCCGGGTCCGGAAAGGCGGTCACAATCGTCACCTCGCGCCGTTCCGGCGGCGTTCGGACAGCAGCCGAAGCGCCGCCTGCATGGCCTCCAGCGCATGCGTCACACCGCCGGGAGAACCGCCGCCGTGATAGGCGCTGGTGGCGTCGAAGGTGAAGCTGATCGGGTGGCGGTTGTCGAGCACTGTAATGGCATTAGACATCTGCGAAGGCTTTCAGGTTGGGAACGAAACGGTCGAGGAAGCCGGTCGTGGCCGGCATGAAATGCGAACCGTGGTGGAACATCGGATCGAGCGATGAGATGACCGTGGTGCCCTTGGTCGAGACCGTGTCCTCGTAGAGGATCGCCCGGCCTTCGCCATCGCGGACCAGAACCGCTGCTCCATCCGGCGGAAGGAACCAGCCATGCAGGTGCCAGGTTGCCTGCTTGTCGCCGATACCAGCCATCAGCGGATGGCTGGCCGCAGCCTCCGTCACCCGCACCCCGAGATCGGCTGTGGGGTCGAGCCACCACCACCAGTTCGTTGGCGTGCCGGTGAAATCGACATGCGGCAGCCAGAGGTCGGAACAGCTCTCGCCGAGCGCCACCACCGTGCCGCCGGCCTCGAGGTGACGGGCGAGTACCGCCTTCTGCGCGATCATGCGCTGCGCCGGCGTGCGGCAAGGGACCCAGAGAATGTCGTCGGGGCGCAGGATGTCGCCGAGCTGTTCCGGCGCGCAGATGACGTCGAATATCCCGGTGTAGCGCGGCCCCTCAAGGCAGCGGATATGATAATAGGTGCCGGAGGATGGCGCGACGATGCGCCGCCGTCGTCATCATGCTTCGTAGCCTGAAGATGTATGGCATGGCACAAGCGGTCACGGACCTGATCGAGCAAGGAGCACCGGCCTTCGATGCAGCCGTGCCGATCCTGTCCCAGTTGCTGAAAGCCGAAATGGCTGAGCGCGAGGTCCGGTCCATCGCCTATCATATGAAGGCAGCGCGCTTTCCTGCCTACAAGGACATCTCCGGCTACGACTTCGCCGCCAGCGAAATCAACGAGGCGACGGTGCGCCAACTGCATCGATGCGAGTTCATGGACGGAGCGCATAACATTGTCCTCGTCGGCGGACCGGGCACAGGAAAAACACACGTCGCGACCGCTCTCGGCGTCCAGGCAATCGAGCATCATCGTCGAAAGGTCCGCTTCTTCTCGACCATCGAACTGGTCAACGCTCTCGAGCAGGAAAAGGCGAAGGGCAAAGCCGGTCAGATCGCCGAAGCACTGGTTCGCCTCGATCTGCTGATCCTCGATGAGCT
>RCUQ01000492.1_pt1 | contig 17845 bp, 16 predicted proteins | sample 2166351 | NCBI WGS metagenome assembly RCUQ01 (sample SAMN09932597, study PRJNA488358) | compost metagenome | feature: garden; material: soil; isolation source: compost soil in acetonitrile-enriched culture | place: Germany: Experimental Botanical Garden Goettingen | collected 2016-01-27
ATGAACGAAGGGCAGCTGGCGAGCTGGCGCCGCTGCGAGATCGGCCTGGTGTTCCAGCAGTTCAACCTGATCGGCAGTTTGCGGGTGGAGGACAACCTCGCGTTCCAGGCGCGGCTCGCCGGGCGCCATGATCCGCGCTGGCAGGCGCATCTGGTGCAGCGGTTGGGGCTGGGCGAGTTGCTCAAGCGCTATCCGGAGCAACTCTCTGGCGGTCAGCAGCAACGGGTCGCATTGGGTCGAGCCCTGGCCTCGCAACCGAAACTGCTACTGGCCGACGAACCCACCGGCAGCCTGGATGAAACCACCAGCGACGAGGTATTGAGGTTATTGCTGGAGCTGCTCGATGACAGTGCCACGACTTTGTTGATGGTTACCCACAGCCCTGGCGTCGCCGCGCGACTGGCGGAAAAAGTGGTGCTGCACGGTGGGCGTCTGGCCGCTGTGGACGAGCGCTGACATGCGCATTTTTCGCGAAACCCTGCGGGCGCTGCTCAGTCACTGGCGGCAACACCCGGTGCAGTTTTTCAGTGTGCTGACCGGGTTGTGGCTGGCCACCAGCCTGCTGACCGGTGTGCAGGCGTTGAACAGCCAGGCGCGAGAAAGCTACGCCCGCGCCAGTCAATTGATCGGCGGCGAACCCCAGGCCAGCCTCAGCGCAACCGCTGGCGGGACGTTCCCTCAGCAATGGTTTATCGACCTGCGTCGCGCCGGTTGGCCGGTGTCGCCGGTGCTGCAAGGGCGGGTGACGCTCAAGGGTCATGAGGACCAGCGGCTGCAACTAATGGGCATCGAGCCGGTGTCACTGCCGGCCGGTAACGAGGTAGCAGGGCAGGCACTGGCGATCGAGCAAGTCGTCGAGTTTTTTAGCCCGCCCGGCAGTACCTGGATTTCGCCGTCGACCTTGCAGGCGTTGGGTTTGCGCGAAGGCGACCGGCCTTTGAGCGTCAGCGGTGCATCGTTGCCGCCCCTGCATGTACAAACCGATATGGCCCCCGGCGTGTTGCTGGTGGACATCGGTTTTGCCCAGCAGATTCTCGGTTTGCCCGATCAGCTCTCGCGCCTGCTGCTGCCCAAGGATTTCATCGCGACATTGCCCGAGCCGTTCAAGGGACAACTGCAATTCAAAAGCAGCGCTGAAGAAAACAATCTGGCGCGCCTGACCGAGAGCTTTCATCTGAACCTCAATGCGCTGGGTTTTCTGTCGTTCGTGGTCGGGCTGTTCATCGTGCATGCCGCGATCGGGCTGGCGCTGGAGCAGCGTCGAGGTTTGCTGCGGACAATGCGCGCTTGCGGCGTCAGCGCGCGGATGTTGATTGCCTGCCTCGCGGTCGAACTGGGCGGGTTGGCCTTGATCGGCGGCGTGGCTGGAGTCGTCAGCGGCTATCTGCTGGCCGGCGTGTTGCTGCCGGATGTCGCCGCCAGCCTGCGCGGTTTGTACGGCGCCGAAGTGGCGGGGCAGTTGAGCCTCAGTCCGCTGTGGTGGCTCAGCGGAATTGGCTTGAGCCTGCTGGGCGCCTTGCTCGCCGGTGGCAACAGTTTGTGGCGGGCGTCGCGCTTGCCGTTGCTGGCGCTGGCCGACCCGCAGGCCTGGCACCAGGCGCATGCGCGATGGTTGCGGCGTCAGGGTTGGGTGGCGGCGCTGGCCTTGGTAATGGCGGGGCTGGCATTGGTGTTTGGCGACAGCCTGATCAGCGGATTTGTCTTGATGGCGACGCTGTTGGTCGGTGCGGCGCTGGCGCTGCCCGTGGTGCTTGATGCGCTGCTCAACCTGCTGCTGCAACGCAATCGCTCGGTACTCGGCCAGTGGTTTCTTGCCGATTGTCGCCAGCAATTGCCGGCCCTGAGCCTGGCGCTGATGGCGCTGCTGTTGGCGCTGGCGGCCAACATCGGTGCCGGCAGCATGACCGCCGGTTTTCGCCAGACCTTCAGCGACTGGCTCGAACAACGGCTGACGGCCGAGCTTTACCTCAACCCGCAAAACCCGGCCCAGGCCCGGGAGCTGCACACCTGGCTCGAACAGCAGCCGCAGCCCACGGCGGTGCTGCCCAACTGGCAGGTGTCGATCCAGCTGCAAGGCTGGCCGGCGGATGTCTTCGGCGTGATCGATCACCCGACCTATCGCCAGCACTGGCCGCTGCTGGAAGCCTTGGGTGACAAACCTTGGGATCACCTGGCCACGGACGATGCCGTGATGCTCAGCGAGCAATTGGCGCGACGCTTGAAAGTGCAGTTGGGTGATCACCTGCCGATCGCTACGCCCAATGGTCCATGGTCGCCGCGCATCGTCGGGATCTACGCCGACTACGGCAATCCGAAGGGTCACCTGCTGGTCAATGTCCATCACCTGCTACGCGGTTGGCCGCAGTTGACGCCGAATCGCTTCAACCTGCGCATTGAACCGGCGTCGATTGCGCCGTTCGTGAAGGCGCTGCAAGAGCGTTTCGCCCTGGAGGACAGCCGAATCGTCGATCAGGCGCGGCTCAAGGGCTGGTCCGCGCAAGTGTTCGAACGCACCTTCGCCGCCACCGCCGCGCTCAACAGCCTGACCTTGTGCGTGGCCGGCGTGGCGCTGTTCATCAGCCTGCTGACGCAAAGCCAGAGCCGTCTCGGGCAACTGGCGCCGCTGTGGGCGCTGGGCGTGACGCGTCGGCATTTGATGTTGCTCAACCTCGGGCAAACCTGGTTGCTGGCGATATTGACCCTGGTGCTGGCGTTGCCGTTGGGCATCGCCCTGGCGTGGTGCCTGGACACGGTGATCAATGTGCAGGCCTTTGGCTGGCGCCTGCCGTTGCGGGTGTTTCCATTGCAACTGATGCAATTGATGGGGCTGGCGCTGGTGGCGACGTTACTGGCCTCGGCCTGGCCGTTGTACCGTTTGTACCGCACGCAACCGGCGGACCTGCTGCGGACGTTTGCCCATGAAGATTAAAGTCGGCGTGTTGCTCCTGGCGCTGCTGGCGAGCGGTTGCGATCAACCGGCACCGGTGGAAAAAGGCTTTGCCGGGTTGGGCAACCAGGCCGCTGCGTTCACCCCGGTGGTGCCCGGTCGGGTGTTCAGCTTCCCGGCGGATCACGGCCCGCACGACGGCTTTCGCATCGAATGGTGGTACGTCACGGCCAACCTGAAGGACGATCAGGGGCATGAGTTCGGCGCGCAATGGACATTGTTCCGCAGCGCCTTGAAAGCCAGCCCCGAGGTGACGGGTTGGCAGAATCAGACGATCTGGCTCGGTCACGCAGCGGTGACTTCGGCGACGGTGCATTACGCGGCCGAGCGCTATGCCCGTGGCGGCGTCGGTCAGGCCGGTGTCAGCGTCGCGCCGTTCAATGCGTGGATCGACGACTGGCAATTGCGCAGCCAGGCGACGGCCGACGACCCGTTGGCTGACGTGCTACTCAGTGCCCGCGACCGGCGTTTCAGCTACCGGCTGCGGTTGACCTCGACAGGTCCGCTGGTGCTTCAGGGGGATCGGGGCTTCAGCCAGAAATCCGAACAGGGTCAGGCCTCTTACTACTACAGCCAGCCGTTTTTCCAGGCCAGCGGCACTCTGGACATCGACGGCAAGCGTTATCAGGTCACCGGCCCCGCGTGGCTCGACCGCGAATGGAGCAGTCAGCCCCTGACTGCCAACCAGACCGGTTGGGACTGGTTTTCCCTGCACCTGGACAGTGGCGAACAGGTGATGCTCTATCGCATGCGGCAAAAGGACGGCGAGCCCTATCTGACCGGCACCTGGATCGATGCCCAAGGCCAAACACAATTGTTGCAGGCCGGTGACATCCGCCTCACGCCGCAGGACACCGCTACCGTGGCAGGGCGCAAGATGCCGGTGCATTGGTCAATCAAGATTCCCGGCAAGAATCTAGACATTGTCATCAGCGCCCTCAATCCCGATGCCTGGATGGATTTGCGCATTCCTTACTGGGAAGGGCCGTTGCGCTTGAGCGGCAGTCATGGCGGGCAGGGGTATCTGGAAATGACCGGGTATTGAGTCGGAACTCTCGCTTGCGCGCGGGCCTCCTAAATCAAGAAGGCCATTGACCGGAGACTGCCATGCGCGAAGACCTCACACCGCCCGACCTTGACGCGTGGCAGCGGCTGTTTGAAGACCAGGCTTACTGGCAGCAGTCCCCCGACGCCCATTACATCGCATTGCTGCGCCTGGCCGACGACCTGCTGGGGCAGGGCGCCATTGATCTCCAACAGTGGCAAGACTTGCGGGCCAAGGCGGAGCAATCCCACAAAGACTCACCGGCCATCAACGTTGCCCGTGAAGTCGACGATCCCGAAGCTTGAGGTAATTGACCATGAAGCCGACACTGGAATCAGAAAACCCCGACGAGCCACGTCCACCTGGAGAAACCGAGCGCGACAACGATGCCCTGCGCCCAACCGACCCGGCCCGGCGCAAGGAAAGCGGCAAGGGTACGGCCAGCGGAGAATCGACTGCGCAGGAAACGGCGAAGACTGCAGTTGAGCGTCGAACTCTCTAAACAGCGTCTATGCTCATTCCCACGCGGCGTTGAACCGGGTTTCAGCGCCGTTTGTCGCCAATAGACCACAGGGAATGTTCTGCCTATGAAACGCCACGCACTGACCAAAGCCATCACCCTTGCCACCTTGCTGTCTGCCGCCAGCCTGAGCGCCGTTGCCGCGGATATTCCGCTGTCTGCCGTCGTGGAAGCGGATCAAGTCACCACCAAGGTCGTTTCTGTCGATGCCGCCAACCATCAAGTCGTCCTTGAAGGGCCGGAAGGCAATCAGGTGCACGTGCAACTGACTGATAAAGCCAAGAACCTAGGCAAGCTGAAAGCCGGCGACCTGGTTGACATCAAGGTGACCCGAGCGGTCGCGGCTTACCTCGACACCGATATCGACAAGGGCCTGCCAGGCAGCACCGAACGTACCGGTGAAGTCCGCGCCGCGCCGGGCAGCGACAATCCGGGTGGCGAAGCTTACCGTCAGGTACAGGTGCAGCTGAAGATCACCGGTATCGACGCGAAGAACAATCGGGTGACCTTCGAAAACCCTAAAGGCCAGTCCAAGACAGTCGATGTGGTAAGACCGGAAGTTCAAGCCAAATTGAAGGATCTGAAAGTTGGGCAAAGCGTGGTTGTGACTTACACCGACATCCTGACCGTGACGAGCAAGAGCGGAAGTTGAGTGTTAGCTCTACTTTAAGATTGTTCTTGTACAATTTTTTGTATAAGAACAATCAGCCTTGTTTATGGTCGAGCTGGTGAGTTTTTAGTCGTCTGCCCAAGTAATATTGGAGTCGGCATTTAATGGAATATGTATCGGAAAATTTCATTTTTTAATCGCGGACATATTCATCGACTTCAATTAAAATGTGCCCCGTTCGCCCAGTGTCACGGCTCTTTACCAGTGCATGGATTGCCGAGGCCATTGCACTGGGCGAACACCTTTGTTTGAGTGCAGTATCAAATTTCAGATGAAAAAAAGGCGACAGTTAAGTCGCCTTTTTTATGCGCGCAATTTATTCGGTTTTCAGCTTGCGCCAGTCATCCGATCCTGAAGTGCCGGATGCTTCGTGCGTCCAGGTTATCTTGCGATAGGAAAAGTGTACATCTTGCAGATGAGTGAAGTGTGAGTTGGCAGGGTCCTGGCAGTTGTGCATGTAGTCTTTGATATCGACGATGATCGCGTCTTCCAAAACAGTGGAATAGTAGTGCTCTTGAATGCCTTGCGCCGAGGTACGAAACCATTGGATTTCGATTTTTGTCAGCTTCTCGCCGGAAGTCAGCGCTGCCAGCAACAGTGGAGAAGCCTTGTCGAATACCTTGGTGATTACGACGGGTTTGTGAACGCGCTGGCCGGTCGGCTGGCCCGACTGAGGGTCACGCGGAATGCTCAGTTCGTGGCTGAAACCCTGGACCATTACCTGATCTTCGTGGCCTTCCTGATAAGTATTGCCAACAGAAGTGGCGGTGAATGCACCGGCAGTGATCAAGCCCTGTTTCTCGCCAGTCACGGACATGTACGCGGGTGTGGCCATGGATGCTCTCCTTGCTAGAGTTAAGTCAGACTCCCGACAGGCACAATCGCCCGATGGGGGCCTGACGGTTAACAAGGTCCGTGCCATAAATCTGAAAGCCATGTAAACCGGGTGGTTGAGTTGATTTACTGAACGTTCTGTAGCGAAAAACCCTCAATATTTGCGCAGAAAGTTGCGCGACAGAGGACTGCTTTTGGCGCAACGTGTCGAAGAGCCTTGCAGGCTGAACGATTCCCTCCGTGCCATGTTCCTGTGAGAGGAAAAAACGCAGCTTTCCTGCGCATCACGGCCATACGCCACCACCGCAGTCCCGAGACGGAGTGAAGACGACATGAAAATCCTGATGGTTTTAACGTCCCACGATCAATTGGGTAACACCGGCAAGAAAACCGGATTCTGGCTGGAAGAGTTCGCCGCACCGTATTACGCCTTCACGGATGCCGGCGCGCAATTGACCCTGGCCTCTCCCAAGGGCGGGCAACCGCCGCTGGACCCGAAAAGCGACGAGCCCGACGCGCAAACCGAAGCCACCGAGCGTTTCCGCAAGGATTCTGCGGCGCAGTCGGCACTGGCCTCGACCGTCGTACTTAATTCAGTGAGCGCCGGCGATTACGATGCGATCTTCTACCCGGGCGGCCATGGCCCGCTGTGGGACCTGGCCGAAGACAAGCATTCGATTGCCCTGATCGAAGCGTTCTACAACGCCGGAAAACCCGTTGCGACGGTTTGCCATGCACCGGGTGTGCTTCGTCATGCCAAAGGCGCGGATGGCCAGCCATTGGTCAAGGGCAAGAAGGTCACGGGGTTCACCAACAGTGAGGAAGACGCCGTGCAACTGACCGATGTCGTGCCGTTTCTGGTCGAGGACGAACTCAAGGCCAAGGGCGGGATTTTTTCCAAGGGGCCTGACTGGGCGAGCTATGTGCTCACTGATGGCCTGTTGCTGACCGGGCAGAATCCCGCGTCGTCGCAGGCGACGGCGGAAGCGCTGTTGGCGAAGCTGAAATAGAAGATCAAAAGATCGCAGCCTGCGGCAGCTCCTACAGGAAAATGCATTCCTATGTAGGAGCTGCCGCAGGCTGCGATCTTTTTTAACGGTCAATTACTCAGTGCGGCAAAACACTGCTCGATCGAACGCCGTTGCGTCTCCGCATACAGTCCCAATTCATCAATGGTCGAACGCCCCAACGCTTTCTCGAACGCCTGCTGATTGGAATGCACACCATAGTGAGTCTGCGCGGCGTCCCCCAGGTTTGACTGAAAAATCCCTGCCGCGCTCACCGGCAGGAAATCTTCGTACACCAACGGTTCAACCCGCAGATAACCGTCGCTGACCAGGTCTTCCAGAGGCAAGGTTTTCAGCTCGGCGGCGGCCAGGCCTTTTTCCGTCACGAAGTAGCGAAAGTACGCCAGTTCCTGTCGGCGCATGCCTTCATAGGTGTCAGGAAATTCGCTGAAGTGCTGCGTCATCAAAGCGTTGTAGCGCTCGGCGTTGGCTTCGTTGGGGAAGTCCTTGAGTTCGTCCCGCGCAGCATTGAGCAAGCGGTCATACAGCGCTCGACCTTTAGGCGTAAGGGCCGCGCCGCGTTGTTCGATCTCGCCGAAGCGGGCGCTGTGACTGCCTTGGGTTTTGGCCTGATCGGTGAAGGCGACCGGTTCATCGAGCGCCTTGAAGCTGGTCTGACGCAGCAGGATCGGGCACTGGCGACGCGGCGGGCCTTCGATCACCGCTTTGGGGGTGATGCCGTGTGCCGGCATTTGCGCCTGGACGATGTCGATGTCCAGGGTGCGCGGTGTCAGGTGATTGATGTGCGGACCTTTGAACGCCACCACATCGGCAATCAGGCGATGCTGGGCGCTGAGTTTCTGGTACTGCTCGGCGGTGACGGTGGCGCTGTGGTGCCAGCGGAAAGTTTCCAGCGCCTGTTTGACGAACTCTTCTGCCTCTTGTTCGCTAAGGCCGCCCTGGCTTTCGGCGCGATCGATGAGGGTCAGCGCGGTCGGGGTGAAAATCGAACGTTTATCCAGCACCGATTGGGCGAACGCCCGCAATTCAATGTCTTCGATCAGCTCCAGACGCAACAGCGAGGTGAAGACGCGGAACGGGCTGACTTGCAGCGCCGCTTCGTGCACGGCGCGAAATGCCGTGGAGTGCACCGGTACGCCGGCCGGGGTCAGGTCGTAATAACCCACGGGTTGCATGCCCATCACCGCGAACAGGCGGGCGAGGGTGGCCAGTTCAGTGGCCGTCCCGACCCGGATCGCGCCATGGCGCTCCAGGTCCAGGCGTTCGATTTCGCCGGTGCTGTTCAACTGCCGGGCCACTTGCGGATCGCTGTCCAGCACGTGGCGGTTGGTCTGTTCCACCAGCTCCATCAGCGCGCCGTACAGCGGCACTTCTTCGCGGTACATGTCGGACATCGCTTTGGAGAAGCGTTGGCGGATCAGGTCGGGGCTGACGAAGCTCGGGTGATTCATGAACGAAATTCCTGGCGCGGTGACGTGAAGGATGGGAGAAAAGATCGCAGCCTTCAGCGACGCCGACAAACGAAGTTTCGGACGAACTTCATTCTGCAAAGGACTGCATGTTTAGTGCAGTCGTTGATCCTGAGGGCTTTCCGAGCGCAGCGATGCCAAAAACTCCCGATACAGGCGTGCAGAACCCGCTGGCGCCTCGACCATTGGCATGTGCCCGATGCCTTCCCAGATTTCCACCCGCAGATCGGCGATGCCCTTGCTCCAGATGGCCACGCTGCTGACATCGATCAGGCGATCCTTGCGCCCCCACAGCAGCAACGCCGGCGCCGTGATCTCCGGCAGTTTTGGCTCCATCGGCGGGCTGGCGCGAAAATCGCTGAAGATTTCTTCCAGTTCGTCGCGCGATTGTTCATAGCGGTGGGCGATGGCGTCCAGCACCACGCGTGGCACCCACGGTGGATCGGCCATGGTCATGGCATAGAAGTATTTGAATTCTTCACGGGAGTGAATCAGGAACGGGTTGTGGCCCTTGGCCAAATGGCGCTCCAGGTCACTGGGTTCGGGCGAGGTGACGCCGGCCGGATCGATCAGGGCGACCGAGACAATGCGCTCCGGATACGTGGCCGCCAGCCATGCCGCCAGGTAGCCGCCCATCGAGTTGCCGATCACATGAACCTTCTCGACCCCACAAACGTCAAGTAACTGAATCATGCGCTTGGCCTGTAGCGGGATGTCGTAGCCGCCACCGGCCTTGAAGCCGGTTTCGCCATGACCGGCAATGTCGGGGATGATCACTCGGTAGTTGCTGACAAAGTACCGGGCAAAACGCAGCCAGATATTTTTGTCGGCACTGAAGCCGTGCAGCATCAAGACATTGCTGGATGCTTCGTACGGCCCGCCTTGCCAGGTCGAGACGGTCATTTCGCTGATGGGCACGACAATCTTGTGCAGCTTGTACAACTTGGCCTCGGCGGCGGTGCTCAAGTTGTACAGCCAATAACCGATGGCCGGGTAGCTCAGCCAGCTCCAGGCCGCGAAAACCGCGATAGCGACAACCAGTAAAAGCATCGGATGTCTTCCTTCTAAAGGCTCAGGACAATATGTGATCGGCGGGTTTCAGGGCTCGGGTCAAGCGGTGGAAGCTGAAACTGAACCCCGGAAACATGGCAATCACATGACCGCTCTTGCTTTGATACCAACTGTGGCAGCCACCGGACTTCCACACCGTGCGCTCCATTTCTCTATGGATCATTTCAGTGTAGGTACGTTCTGCCTCGGGGCGAACTTCGATACTGCGCAAACCTTGTGTTTTTAATGTGCGAATGCAGTCGAGGATGTAGTTCATCTGCGATTCGATGATAAACAGCGCTGACGTGTGGCCGATGCCGGTGTTCGGGCCGGTGACGATAAACAGGTTGGGAAAGTCCGGCAGGCTGGTGCCGAGGTAGGCGCGAGGGTACTCGGCCCAGACGTTTCGCAATTGCGTGCCGTTTTTGCCGGTGACCGGGTAGGAAATCACCCCGTCGGTGGCGTCGTAACCGGTGGACCAGACGATCAGGTCGAGATCGATATGCTGGCCGTCCTGCATGACGATGCCGGTTTCGTCGATCGCGGCGATCCCTTGTTCACGGCTGTGCAGCGTCACGTTACTGCGGGCCAGCGCCGGGTACAGAGTGCTGGAAAGGATTACCCGTTTGCAGCCGATGGTGTAATCCGGCGTCAGCTTTTTCCGCAGTTCGACGTCTGGCACCTGGCGCTTGAGAAATCGCAGGGCCTGATGCTGGACCATGCGCACGGCCGGCTTCGAGTATTTGAAGGCAATCACCCGGGTTTCGAATTGCCAGTAGATCATCCAGCGCAGCAGCTTGTAGGCCGGTTTGAGCCCAAGCAACCAACGCTGGAAACGGCCGAACGTGCGGTCCGCCCGAGGCAACACCCAATGCGGCGTGCGCTGGAACACATGCAGGTGCGCGACGTCCGGGGCGATTGCCGGAATCACCTGGGCCGCACTGGCGCCACTGCCGACGATGGCTACGCGTTTTTTCCGGTAATCGTAGGAATGGTCCCAATGGTTGGTGTGAAAGGTTTTGCCCTGAAAGCGTTCCTGACCTTCGAAGTGCGGCACTACCGGTTGGCTCAAAGGACCTGTGGCATTGATCAGGAATTGTGCGTGGAACGTGCCTTTGCCGGCGGTGTGCACGGCCCAGCGTTTGCCGATGTCGTCCCATTCGACACGCTCGACATTGGCCTGGAGTTCCACCCGGTCGCGCAGGCCGAAATGCTCCACCACGTAGCCGGTGTAGCGATGCAGTTCGGCTTGTTCGGCGAACATCTGCGTCCAGCGGTAAGGGGCGAAGGACAATGAGTAAAGCGGCGAGGGCACGTCGACGGCTGCACCGGGGTAGGTGTTCTGGCACCAGGTGCCACCGAAGAAGTCCCGCCGTTCCAACAGGCGAAAGTCAGTGATGCCGGCCTTGAGCAAATTCACCGCTGCACACTGGCCGCCAAAGCCGCTGCCGATGATCAGCACTTGAAAGGTCTGCATGGGTCTCCTTTTTTGTCGTGACGAGTCCAACCTGTTCTTCATGTATAGCCAATCATGGCGCCCGCGTATTGTGTCTATGTCAGGGTATTCAGCCTGCCAGCCGGTGATGGCTATTTAACGTTGCCCTGATAGACTTCGAGCACACCTCGCAACCTTCGGTGTAATCAGGTTCCGTTCTGTGGTGCAGAGGTCCCAATGGGAAACGTGGGAGGAAAAGGACTTTCACTGGCCAGGAGGCTCTACGCATCGCGTGCCCTCGGCCTCGTTCTGGGTTTGCTGTGCGTGAGTGCGGCGATGTACCCGCTGAATCCGGCGCCCTGGGTCTGGGGCGTGATGCTGTTCAACGGCTTGCTCTGGCCACACCTGGCCTATCAATGGGCGCGACGAGCCGCCAGGCCTTATCACGCCGAACACCGTAATTTGCTGGTGGATGCCTTTATGGGCGGCTTCTGGGTTGCCGCCATGCAGTTCAATCCGCTGCCCAGCGCTACCACCATTTCCATGATGGCGATGAACAACGTGGCCATCGGTGGCTTGCGTTTTCTGCTGGCGGGTACTGCTGCGCAGATTCTCGGCATCGGTGTCGGATGGCTGATCTTCACGCCGCTGTTCATTCCTGAAACCAGCCAACTGCAGCTGTACGCCTGCCTGCCTCTGATGTGTTTTTATCCGTTGGCATTGGGCCTGATCTGCTTTCGCCAGGCCCATACCCTCGGCCGGCAGAAACGTGAGTTACTGGCCCTGAGCCGCACCGACAGCCTGACCGGCCTGCTCAATCACGGCGCCTGGAAGGACCAACTGGAAGTCGAGTTCCAGCGCTGCCAACGCCAGCCTCAGGGCGGGGCGATTGCCTTGATCGACATCGACCATTTCAAAAGCATCAACGACACGTACGGCCATGTCGCCGGTGACATCGTGTTGCGGCAATTGAGCAAGATACTCAGGCAGAACCTGCGGGCCACTGATGTTGCCGGGCGTTATGGTGGCGACGAGTTCTGCGTGATCCTGCCGAACCTGCCCCTGGGCAGCGCCGCTGCTGTCATGGAAGCCCTGCGGGAGCGCTTCGCTACCTTGGGCTATGAGCAGAGTCCAGCGCTGAAGGTCAGCCTGAGTATTGGGCTGGCGGCGTTCGACCCAAGTCACACGGATGCCACCCGGTGGCTCAACGATGCTGATCAGGCGTTGTATGAGGCCAAGACCAGTGGTCGAAATCGGGTTATCTGTTGTGGGGATGGTCGAGCGGAGCATGAGCTGCTTGATTCGGTTTGATTGGTCTTCACAAATCCCCTGTGGGAGCGGGCTTGCCCGCGATGGCGGTCTGCAAGCCGACCAATTTCTTGCAGATCCACCCGTCCTCTGTAGGAGCGAGCTTGCATCGGGCGGCGTTCCGACGATGGCGTCGTGTCAGGCGACAGAGGATTACTGGCTGCCCATCACTCCTTAACGTGCATGAACTCCTCCGCCCAACGAATGTATTCCTCAGGCTGCGTGTAGGTATGGGTCAGTTCTGTCGCGTTCAGGTCCGCGGCCTGGGTGAAGATCTGCCGTTGTTCGCGCAGGCTGTCGTACGTCGCCTTGATCGCGGCGAAGTAGGCGCCATGGCCATCGATGACGACGCGCACGCCCAGTTCGGCCAGGCGTTGGTCATCACGCAGTAGCGGATTACCGTAGGTCACCAGCATCAACGGAACGCTCAGGTGCTCGGCGATCTGTTCCAGATGGTCGAAATCTTTCACGCCCACCATGCAAATCCCGTCCGCGCCGGCGGCTTGATATTGCTTGGTGCGGCTGATGATTTCCTGGACCGGCAGAATCCCCGCATGGGTGCGGGCGATGATGGCCATTTCCGAGTCGCAGCGTGCTTCCAGTGCCGCGCGGATCTTGCCGACGCCTTCGGCGACGGTGATCAGGTCGGTGGATTTGCGGCCGAATTGCGCCGGCAGCAAGGTGTCTTCGATGGTCAGGGCGGCCACGCCGGCACGTTCGAGTTCGACGATGGTGCGCATCACGTTGAGTGCATTGCCGTAGCCGTGGTCGGCGTCGGCAATGACCGGCAATTGGGCGACACGGCCGATGCGGGTGGCCTGCTCGGCGAATTCGCTGAGGGTGATCAAGGCAAAGTCAGGGGCGCCCAGCACCTGCAACGAGGCCACCGAACCACCCAGGATGCCTACCTCAAACCCCAGGTCGGCGGCGATGCGCGCCGACATCGGATCGAAGACCGATGCCGTGTGATAGCAGGTGTTGGAAGCGAACAGTTGACGAAAATTGCGACGCAAATCTTGATGAGACAGCCTGGACATATGGGTTCCACCAATGGAAATGGAAGGGCTTGAGCAAAAGTGTCAACGCCGAAAGTGTAAAAGGCTATCACGTAGGGAGGTGAAGAATGATGACGAATTTAGCGCTATTTCTGCCTTTTGATCTTGGGGATACTGTGTGCTGCATTCTGACGTGAATGGTCAGGCCGCTACGGCGTGCTGTTGTTGGTTGAGCAGCGGCACGGCCCGAACAGAATCACCCGGCTGCAACTGCAAGCGTTTGGCCGTGAGGCGATCGACGATCAGGCTGCGACCCGACTGTCGGGCCGGAACTGCGGTGATACGGCAGTTTTCCAGGCGGCGGTTGTAGACCAGCCATGTCGGCGCCTGGTCGTCCGGGGTGCCAATGGCCAATTCCAGCAGTTGACTGTCGCGCACCGTGCGGATGCCTGCGGTAGGTGCCTCGATGACCGGACCCGCATCGAAGATGTCGATGTAGCCCTTGTGCGCAAAACCCTCGGCGGCAAGGATTTTCAAGGCTGGCTCGCTGTTCGGATGAGGCTTGCCGATGACGGCCTGGGCCTGTTCGGTGAGCAGGCAAGTGTAAATCGGTTGGCGTGGCATCAGTTCGGCGATGAACGACTTGTTGCCCAGCCCCGACAAATGATCGGCATGGCTGAAATCCATCTTGAAAAAATGCCGACCCACACTGTCCCAGAAGGGTGAACAGCCCTGCTCATCGGCACTGCCGCGCAGTTCGGCGATGAGTTTTTCGCCAAACAGGTGCGGGAACTCCGCTACAAACAACAAGCGACTCAGGGATAGCAATCGACCGTGATTACCCAGGCGTTGATCGGGGTGCAGAAACAATGAGCAGAGTTCCGATTGACCGGTCATTTCATTGTTCAGGAACAAGGTCGGAATGTGTCGCTGGATGCCCAGGTCCGCTGATGAACTGACCGTCAGCCCGACCCGGTAGTTGTACCAGGGTTCGCGCAAGCCGACGGCTCCCGTCAGGGCACTGACGCCGATCACTTGCTGATCGTCGTCCTCAAGGACGAACAGGTAATCGGCATCGGCCCGCTCGACCTGTTCGGCGAATGTTCTTTTGGCCCAGCGCAGACGGTGGGCCAGGCGGTTTTCGTCGGCCGACAGGCTGGTCAATGCGCGGCCTGCCTGTTGCACCAGCGTGAGCAAGGCAGGCAGGTCAGTGACCTGAACCGGGCGGACAATCATGCAGCAACTCCTTTTGCGTGCCTGCTCAGGCGTTGTGATCGGGCACGGGCCCACGAGGTGCTCACAGTGCGATCAGCCGGACAGGGCTGCCGTTGCTCACCCTCAGCGCAGCACACATCCCGGCGTCCAGGGTCACCGATTGCCCGGCAACATCGTCCAGATCAGCAACGATAGCGCGGAAATTTTCCAGCGAATCGTTGCTCACCAGGTATCGGCCGCGGGCATCGATGGTTGAGCCGGGCTTTGCCGACGCCGTGTGGCTTTGCGCGATGGAACGGATCCCGGCGGTGCGTGCATACAGCGTCGGGCCGCCATCGAACAGGTCGACATAACTGTTGGTTTCGAACCCTTCGCGCTCGAGGATATCGAAGGCTTCCTGGCCATCGGGGTGGATGCGACCGATGCAGTCCTGCGCGGCCTGGGGCAGCATCGGCACGTAAATCGGGTATTGCGGCATCAGCTCGGCGAGAAAGGTCCGGCTTTCCAGGCCGCAAAGCCGTTCGGCCTCGACGTAGGGCAGGTCGAAGAAATGCTTGCCCACGGCGTCCCAGAATGGCGAGTGGCCTTCGTCGCTGCTGTAGCCGACGATCTCGGTAATCACCGCATCGGAAAACCGCCGGACATGGGCCGCGATGAACAGCAGCCTGGCCCGTGACAACAGTTCGGAAAACGCTGTGCCCTCCAGCGCGGCATCGATGTGAAAGCCCCGCAGCAAGGTGTGGCCGCTGAGGTCATGACACAACGACAGCGCGGGTACGCCATGCTCGATATTGAGTTCCCGCGAGGCACTGTTGAAGTGGCGGTTGCGCAGGCTGTAAAACGGTTCGCTGAAGCCGGCGGTGGCGAGTATTTCCGAGCACCCCGCCAGTTTTTGAGTCGTCGAGTCCTCCAGCACAAAGAAGTAATTTTCCGGGCCGGGGCTCTGCACGTCTTGTTCGAACGACGTGCAGGAGTCGAGAATCTTGTCGCGCAGGCGTTCGCTGTCGTCCGGCAAGGACGTAACGCCCACCAGGCTTTCGCGAGCCAGTCGCTGCAATTGGGGCAGGTCGGTTAACTGCACTGGACGCAAGACCAGCATGGATGCACTCCTGTATCAAAGGGCTCGGCAACGGGTGCCGGGCCTGACTATCACTGTCGGTTTCCACACTATAAAACGGCGGTCGACCTGTCAGGCGCCGCTCTTTTTTTGTCATTCGTTACTTGTTGGGACGGCCACACGCGATGCCCGGCGCGATCCGTGATATCCGGACGGGGTCATCAAAATGCATACGGCTTTGCGTGCGAATCACCGGGGTCGGTGATCGGGTCTTGGCATGAAGGCATCCGGGCTCCTGCTGGATGGTGGGGGTCATAATCCGTTGAAAGGAGTATTTAGTTAAGGCGTACAACATGTCTAGTTAATTTTCGTGCGGTGTTCAACACCCGCCCAAGGGGCGAAACAGGGCTACGGGCAATTCGACTGGGCTTGTAGGTTATTGCCTAAAGAGTGGTCGGATGTAGCTGTACTTGTTGGATGAAATGCCTCGGCGAATCAGGGCGCTTACGGCACAATTGCGCGATGACTGGCGCCGCGACGCCGTTTTTCCTTTCTATCGACAGAGTGATCCTTCGTGCAGGCGACCCGTTTGACCTTGATGTGCCACGCTCGAACCGTCGCACAGAAACTGGCGCGTTTTCCTACGGATGAGCCATTGGAGATGGATTGGCAATCAGCAAGGGGCGCGCGCAGTTCTCAATTCAAGCATCCGCCGAAATTGCTGTGCGGTCCGGAGCTGCGGGCCCGGCAAACCGCCGAATTGTTCGGTAGCAGCGCGGAAGTTGTCGCGGCGCTCAGGGACTGCGATTTCGGCCGATGGAGCGGGGTTCGCATCAACGATCTGCAAAAAGCCGAACCTGAATTACTCCAATCCTGGCTTGCCGACCCGAATTCAGCGCCCCACGGTGGCGAGTCAGCGGCGCAAGTCACTGAGCGGGTGAGCGCCTGGATCGCGACACTGGAGGCTGCACCCGGTCATGTCGTGGCCGTAACCCATCCGTTCATCATCCGCGCCGCGCTCACCACGGTGTTGCGAAGTTCGGCGTTCAACCTGATTGATGTTGAACCGTTGTCGGCCATCGAACTGAGGTTCAATGGATACTGGAGGCTACGCTTGCCGGGCACTGACCCTGAAGGAACGCTTTGATGAAAAAACTCCTGATTATCGGCATCGGCGCCGGCAACCCCGATTACATCACCATGCAGGCAGTGAAGGCGCTGAATCGGGTCGACGTGTTTTTCCTCATGGACAAGGGCCAGAGCAAAGACAAGCTGATCGACCTGCGCCGGGAGATTTGCGAGCGCTACATCACCGATCGCGATTACCGCTTTGTCGAAGCCTTGAGCCCGGAACGCGAGCGGGGCGATGTGGACTACACGTCCAGTGTCGACGATCTGAACCTGGCCAAGCAGCGGACCTTTGAACGGCTGATCAACGAGGAAATGTCCGACGAGCAATGCGGCGGTTTCCTGGTGTGGGGTGATCCGGCGTTGTACGACAGCACAATCCGCATCTTGCAGGCGATTCTGGCCTCAGGCGCGTGTGCGTTCGAGTTCGAGGTGATTCCCGGCATCACCAGCGTCCAGGCGCTGACAGCGCAGCACAAAGTGCCGCTCAATCAGATTGGCCGCTCGGTTGAAATCACCACCGGACGGCGTCTGGCGGCGGGGCAGGTCAGCAATGCGGACAGCTTGGTGGTGATGTTGGATGCGCAGGATGCCTACCATCAGGTGGCGGATCAGGACACCGAGATTTACTGGGGCGCTTACCTCGGGACGCCGGATGAAATCCTGATCAGCGGCAAGCTCAAAGATGTGGCAGATGAGATCGAGCGAGTGCGCAAGGCGGCGCGGTTGGCCAATGGCTGGATCATGGACACCTATCTGCTGCGCAAGCCCTGAACAACACCTCAGGACATGGCCTTGACCTTGCGCCCGAACCGTTCCCGATACACCGACGGTGGCACGCCGACCACGCTGCGAAACGCCACGCGGAAGCTTTCCACCGAGCGATAACCGCAGCGCTGGGCGATCTGCTCGGTGCCTTGATCGGTGCTTTCCAGCAGTTCGCGGGCGCGGCCCAGGCGTTCGTGTTGCAGCCAGGTCTTGGGCGACTGACCGCTGGCTTCACTGAAACGGCGCAGGAAGGTGCGCTCGCTCATGGCCGCTTCGCTGGCCAGGTCGCGCACTTCCAGCGGTTCATGCAGACGTTCACGTGCCCACTGCATGACGCGGGAAAGATCGCTGCGCGGTGTAGGACTGACCGGTGTCG
>RCUQ01000497.1_pt1 | contig 17722 bp, 12 predicted proteins | sample 2166351 | NCBI WGS metagenome assembly RCUQ01 (sample SAMN09932597, study PRJNA488358) | compost metagenome | feature: garden; material: soil; isolation source: compost soil in acetonitrile-enriched culture | place: Germany: Experimental Botanical Garden Goettingen | collected 2016-01-27
AAGATGCCAAGAAAAAACCGCAGATGTCACTGAAAGAGAAGCGCGAGGCCAAACGTCAGAAAGCTGATCTGAAAAATGGCGGCGCGATGAAGTAACGCTCCACTACACTGTTGTTCCTCTGGAGCCAGTATCAAGCCAGTCCGTCATGGGCTGGCTTTTATGTTTCTGTCGGATGAGGCCGTGCCATAGTCGGCAAAGATCTGCTCATAGCGGCCATCTTCCTTCATCTTGCTCAACTGGCGATCGAACCACTGCTGCCGCGCAGCCTGGCGAAAGGCGAAGTGGTACCGGGTGGGGGGGAAGAGATCATGCTGTCGGATCCGATCGGCTTGATAGCGCTCGCCGCCCTCTTCTTGCCCGAGCAGTTGTGCCATGTAGTAGTAGAATATCCTCTGCTCCAGGATCACGGCATCCGTGCGCCCCAGCAACAACTTCTGAACCTGCCCCTCCTGCCTCGCCACCTCCTCGTAGTGGGGGTTCTGATCGACTATGCCAGCGAACTCTTTTCCCAGGATCTGCCTGGCCCGCTGGAAAGCGCTGACTCGCAGCGTCTGCAGATCCCTCATGCTCTTGAACGCCGTCTTGTCGAGGGTAAAGACCCGGTTGTGAAAGGTGATCACCGCCTGGGAGAGGTGGGCGCGGCTCAGCATGCCGGGTCTGACGTTGATGATGGCATCCAGCTTGCCTTCCTCCAGCATGCGGAAGGTCCGCTCCAGAGGCAGATAGATGAACTCGGGCTCATGACCGCTGCCGGCGAACGCCTCGCGCATGAGATCGAGCTCGATGCCGCGATCCTCGTGCGTGATCACATAAGGAGGGATGGCGAAGCTCACCCCCACTCGCAGCGGCTCGGCGATCAGAGGGGCGGCAAACACCAGCAAGATGAGGCACAGCAGGCGACCAAGGTGATTCATGCAGGTTCTCGGGGAAGTGACTCGTCCCGAGAATAGCCACAAGTCAGGGCGAGGGAGAGGGTAAGGTGCGGATCGTCGCAACAACATGATGAGGGAGGGGATGAATGCGTCAGAAACAGACAAAAAGGCCCTGAGTCATCAGGGCCTAGGTGTCGATTTAGAAAGGTTAGCATTACCTGATACATAACACATTCCAATATAATTCATAAATTTCAATGCGATAGTCTTTTTTGTTGAAATTTGTGTCAATTTTTTCGTTTGTTTTGCATGGTGTGCCAAGAAAAACTTTACACTTTTGGACCGCAGCTCAGTATGACTACGTGCATAGTTGTCTCGTTAAGTTGGGGCTCCTTTGGGTTTTTTGCCTCGTGTGGTGGCGGCATCATACGAACACTACTCCAAAGCTCAGTGTCTCGTCGAAATGGCCAACGGAGCCCTCTCGGCGAAGTGTGCGTACACGCCAGAAGTAGAACTGCCGTATATCTTGGTCTGCCACATCAAGTAATTCTCGATAGGCTGTGCCTCTAGAAACAAGAGCCGTACCGCAGTTTCCATCGAACTGCATTGGGCGAACAGGTCCCCAGCCCGCATTCCAGTAATAAAGGTCAGCGACGACCTCAACATCTGATTTGACTTCCAGATACCCGTTACGAGGTACGACCTCGAGCTGGTCATGCCCTGGCATCGTGGGCAAGAAGAGTCGTCCTGGATACAGGTCATGTTGCAGGTAGCCTAAACGGTTCAGGCCGAGCGGCTTGGCCAGAGGCCAGGTCCTGCTCTTCTGATCCGCAATTTCGTAAGGAGCTGGCAACTCCAAAACGGTCTTAGTATCTAGCGGCTCTAAAGCATCACCAAGGAGCATTCGTCCAGTTCTACACACATCCTGCAGGTGAGCAGCCAAGTCTTCATCAGCGATGCTGCCACCTGCCGCTTGTATCCATCGGATGACTGAGACCTCTACACAGTGGTCCATCGTGATAACAACAGGCGATGCGAAGGCTATCAGCTCGTCATCAGGACTTTCGGCTTGTGCCCGTTCAACTAGGCTGCGGACAGCAGAACCTATTGCCTCGTGGTCACCGTCAAAGTCAGTTGGACCAGGAAACCACGATGGACGCTCTGGTCTGAGCAATGCAAGCGTCGGGTGAACAGGCAAGGCCAACAGAGCCATTCTTTCCGCCCGACCTGGATGCATACTCCAAAATGCTTTGGCAACCGCCAGCGTGCGGAGGTAGGCGGAAATCATCCGTATGGCAGCCCGAGACGAGATGTGGCCGATGAACCCGTCGCCCAGAGGCCGTGAAAAATACCAAGGGTCACCCTGAAAAGGAGCATCTGGGTAGGCGCTCCTGTTAACAGACCACTCGAAAGCCATTTGGCGAACAAATGGAAGCCCCGTGGTGCGCTCAATGTTCTCCATAGAGGTGCGGAAGATCCGAGGAAGGTCCGCCCCTTGCACACCGTTGAAATCCTGTGGAATAACGAAGTCCTCGGGCACCTCTTCCAGACCGGTGATAGGGACATCAGTCCATAGGCCAAGACTTTCCAGCAACAACGCTGATAGGATGGACGGCTTAGGAATGCTTTGCGCCAATTTCGGGTTTGCCTCGTAACGATGCGTCTGCGCCGCTATCCAGAAGACGCAAAGCGCCTCCACCACCTCGGCCTCAAGCTTACGTGAGCTCAAAAACTCAAGTAGAGAAGCCTCCGTTGCCGCTTTCGATAACGGCTCACCCAGCCGATCTGCAAGTTCTTGCATGGTCCACCATCTTGTAGCGGTCGACGGCCAGCCGAGCCTGGCGATGAGGATGCTAAGGTCGTCCATCATTTGCCCATCGTCCTCGTCACATCAAGCTTTGCCGCCCAACGCGGGCGCTCGAGCGGAAGGGTTCGGGTATCTTCACGCACGCAATTGACCATCACTTCGGCAAACCTCACGGCATCGACTATGCGATTTTGCCGCACATAGAAATAGACCATTAGCTCCTTTGGTGCTATACGCGGCGGCTCTGGCTCACCAAACAAACCGTAAGTGGTTGCAGCGACAAATTCGTCACACCTGCTCAGGAAATGCTTCACGACCATATCCAGCCGTTTGCAAGTCTTTGTTTCCTCCTCCATATAGCTCATCCACGCACCATTTTGGATCTGCGCCTGGACCAAATACTTCCACGCGACTCTTAGGCCGCTCGACTTGCGCCTCGTTTCAAAGGCAAGGTCATACAATTCGAGAATACCCTTTCTCCGTCCCTCATCTGACATAAGCAAATTGTCCAGTACCGCGAGCAAGCGCTTGCCATGCCCAGCTTGCTCCCAATGCTCATACCAAGCTCGGATCAGCCTATTTTTCTCGTTGTAGCTGGTCGATAAACTCGCCAGCAGTTCATCCAGTTGTTCAGGCGCAAAAGTGGTGACGTCGCCGGAGTAAGGTTTGTTGTCACGACTGTTGCTCGGCGAATCTGTGTGTTGCAACACGCCAACGTCCCAGCCGATATGTTTCCTAAGAACATGCAGCCGCTCCGTGGCACCATCCTGGCCATCGTGTTCGAGCCGCATCAATTCGTCCTGAATCTCGGGGTGTACCCCCGTGCGCATGAGTGCATCAAGCGGCCAGCCTTCCCTTACACCCTGTTGCACATATGCCCGCAAACTGTTCTCCGCGTGCGACCAATCGCCTGCTTGAGTGTGTTCCTCATACTTTACAACCAAGGCTGCTGGGCACAGCTTTGCCAGAAGGCGGTCCGCTGCTGCAAGTAGGTGCCTCGTGCCCTTCCCGTCTGTGTAGTCCAAAACGTGGTGGATTTGGGGCGAGAGTAGACTGAGTAGCCGTCTAGCGTCATCTGGTGAGGCATCCACTAGGAACTCAATGGCATCGAGCGTGTTACTTAACGTTGGGTCCTTACGGTGCCCATAACCAGTCGTCAGCTCCCAGACCTGTTTGCAGAGCTCCCGAGCGTCAACGTTTAATCCATGGGTCAAGGTGATGCCACACAATTGCAGAGGCATCTGCAGATGAACGCTGGTCTCCTCACGGATATCTGCATCCAGTAGGATGCGTTGAGAATGGATGAAAGCAGCGGCCGCCTCATCACTCATCCTAGTCAGCAATCCTGCCGAGTACTGGGCGCGGAAGGATACAGTGTCAAACCACTCGGATGTTGCCGCCGCTGCTAGGGTAGTTTCAGTAAGTGCCACATCGTGACGGTTACAGAGAAGGCAACTGACAAGTCGAATATCGCAGGCAACACGATGCAACCCGGCCCTGAAGTCCTCTGCCGCAGAGCTTGCGTTGTGACCCTGCCTGAAATGCCTGAACTTAACCGGCTTGAGCAGATCGAATATCTCATGAAAGTCCACGAATTCCCCTTTCCACCAACGCCCTGCAACTTGGGCAGCAATCGCTGAGAGAGCATCCAGAAAGTGACTGATGTTCTTCCTTTCCTCGTAGCTTGGGGCCCGTACGAACTCGAAGGCAATTTGCCCATCGGCTTTTGTGCACGAGCTCAGGTGAACCCCACTGAAGAACCAATGGTGTACGAGCGTATTTAGATCGTCTTTACGCTCGTAGTAGTTACCCTTGAGCCACTCGATCGGAATAGGCTCATTGAGTGGCTTCGAAGTACGCTTACAAGCAGCCTCCACCGCTGCGACAAAAGGGGTTCGTCTCAGCTTGCTGAAGTCATCGTGGTCGACGATGCTTACTCCGGCCGTTGCTGCCGCACGAACGCAGAAGTCACTTAGAACACTCGTGTCCAAATCAGGCTGCAAAGAAATCGCGGCCTCCATCAAGTCATCAAGGTAACCGTCCTCAACCAGCATTCGGGCTTTTGGCATCCATACGATGGTGCTGTTTTCTCTAACTAGTTGGGCAAACGCCTCTGGGGTCGCCCCGATAGCCCCAAGGCGCGTGAACGCATCGACCAAAAACTGGAACTCGTCAGCGCCCCCGTTGGATGAATACCGATTGGAAAATCGGCTAAGACCTCTAAAACGGCGCAGGGCCTCGTCACCACAGGTCTCGGCCAATATCGTCTGGCCACGAGCCTGCAAGGCTAAGCCAAGCGCCGCCACATCCAAAATATCCGTCTCGTGCCGTGAGGCAATGGCCTCTTGGACGACCCCCTCATTGGCCGTCAGCGTCAGGGTAAATGACACTAGCCTGGCTATGTCATCGCTCTGCATCTGAAATTCGCGGCCGCCAACCATCCGCATCTGTAAATGTGCAATTCGATATGCGTCTGCAAACGAATTGGTCTCCAGAGCTGCGACCAGTGCTTCGGATAACAGCGTGTCAAAAAGAGATTCTGGATAGCCTTCCTCTAAACGGAGCATGATCCAGTCGCGGGTTAGTCCACTAATGAGATTTTTGGGATCACCCAGCCTTGCCTGGACTGTCCAGAGCCAGTTAACACGAAGAGCAGGTGGCGCTTCAGTTTCCAGCCAGCTCGCTACTGCTGGCATCAATTCCTTGATGCGTTCGTCGTAGCCAGGGGTCGAGCGCACAAAGACTGCCAAACTTTCATGGAAGACCTTCAGGCCCGCGGCTGACGAGTGCAGCAGATGTTCCACCTTGACGACCTCTGGCTGTGCAGTGCGCAGCTTCGCGGCGATCTCCCAAAAAGCAGTTTTAGGCCAAAAGAAAGGAAACGCACATACCAATCGCAACGTGTCCTTGAGACTTGGCGGCAGCTCTTCCCACAGCGACGAGTAGTAGAACTTTGCCTCTTTGGTCATGTCACCCTGTAGCCGCTCGATATTCCAACTATCAAGGGAGCGGCCTGCGTGCTCAAGCTCAGCCGTAGCATAGATGACGTGAAGCGGGTGGCCATTAGTCTTCTTGCGAAGCGCGCTCGCAGTTTCCTGTAGCTGGCGTTCCGACTGCTCCTGATCGTCAAACCGGGTTGAGATCCTGCCTTCGTCAACCGCCTTACACAGGTACGACAGGACGGCGTTTTCAGACATCGCCGGTAATGTTCGCCAACTAGCCTTCGGCGCTATAGCCAAGAGATCTCTAGGCAATTGAGCGTCATCGACCAACTGTGTGCCCACTAATAGGACCATGTTATCCGGGCACGGAATAATCTGGGAAAACACATCGTCCAGCGGACGCTTATCTGCCACATTTATGCGCCAGACATGGTCCAGGCCGTCTAGAACAAGGACGAACGGCTTGCCTCGCTCCTTGTAGTAAGCCGCGCACGCTTCGAGAAGCCCTCGCAGGCCCCCGCCCGGCGCATGAACGTCAGGATGAAACCGCTTGACCTGCGCTTCGATGGATTGCTCAACCACGTAGCTGTGCACGCGGTCACGCCCCCTCTCAGTCGTAGAAAGGAAGTAGTGGTGCCGCACCGTGGGAATACCCCTATCAGCAAGCTCGTCGTACAGCGCGCTTAAGTATGTGCTCTTCCCACGGCCAGGCGGACCTGTGAGCACGATTGCTTGCCCAACACCGGTAACGGTGTCTTGTATAAACTCGAGATGGAATGTCTCGTCAGGCACCTCATATCCGAGCGGCACAACAAAATCTTCCGGCAGGGGCGCCGGTGGTGATGCCCGCAGGATGGTGCGGACCTTATCTAAATAAATCCATCCTTCTGGCGGCGGGGCATTTTTTTGAATCGACCAGTTCAAAGCGACGCTCTTCAGGTTCGCAATTCCCTCAGGTGTACCGTGCTGGCGCAGTCGCGCATCGATCTCGTGCTCGAGCGATTCGAAGCCCTTATCACTGTGAACGATCTGTAACTGACGGAAGAAAGCTTCGCACTTACTCTCATCGCCAAGCTCGGAGAGCACCTCTGTGCGCCGCGGCTCCGGAATCTTGGCGAAGGAGATCTTCCCGCCAACTAGGCACGCCTCAATTTCAGCATCTGGCCGACGATTGGTCTTGAGCGAGAGCGCGCCAATACGCGCCGGTTCCAGTGCGACGAATGCGTCAAACCACTTGCGCAACATCGATCTGGACCGCGAGGTCTTACCGGCCTTTTCCAGCATCCACGTCCAGTCCAATGCATGCGCGTTTGGGTTCGGCGTGTACTTGACCTGCTCAAGGTCGACCAGGTCGTCGGGGCGTTCGGCGACGACATCGTCCAGCCCGGTTGGCGCAATGGCATCGTCATCGCACTCAAACTTCACACGGGTGTAGCGTGTCGGTGCATCGAGCCAGTCACACAGGAGCTTCAGTCCCTGCCTAGTTTGGTAGAGATAGCCTGCGGCAGTGATCGCTGTTTTTTTGATTTCTTCAGACATTGAATAGCTACCAGTGATCTAGATACTTTGACACAGCTCTCGATAAAATGATTAGACCACTACATTCATTTTCAGCAGCCAAGTATCTAGAAAAGCTAGTGCGCTTAAGCAGTCATTTTTTATGAGTTTTTAATCGTATTATCCAACGCGAGAATACGGGTAGATATTTTTAATCTGATAGTGCAAGAATTGTCCCTTTGAGCTAGCTTGCATGAGCCCATCAGCAAGCCCTTGTGGCACATTATAATATTGATAGACTCCTCCAGATTTGAACTCCACTTCGAGAGTTTGAGAGGGTTCGTCGTAACCGATTGCTATGATTGTTGATGATGCAACGGGGTCTCTATTCATTATTCACCTTCCTTTGGTTCTATCTCGTCATGGACTGGAATTCGGGTAATCTCAACATCCTTTGCTACAGCAAAAGTTCTCTGAGCTCGCCAAGAAACGACTACTCGGTCATAACCTTCTGCTACACGCTTACAAGCCCATGCTTCAGAAACCTTAGGGTCTGAGCTTTTAGGTCGGTGCTCAGGATTTGGAAGTGTGATTCGGCATCTCACTGGTAGGCTGGCGGCCTCTCCGGCAACAATTGCTTCACCTGTTCTAAGTACAGGTAGAAGGTCTACTAGTCCGCCAAGATTATCCGGAAGAGACCCTTTAACGCGGGCTCGATCCTCTGGATTTGAGAGCCTCAGCGCAAATATTGTTCCACATTGGGAAAGGATTGTTTCATCTACTTCGGCTGGACGCTGAGAGACAACCATTGCACCTACGCCGTACTTACGGCCTTCCTTCGCAATTCTTTTAACCACATCAGCTGCAGGGTTGTCACCTTTTGAACTAGCGAGGTAGCGATGGGCCTCTTCCATTACAACAAGAAGGGGGCGGTGTATCCCCCCTTCGCTCTTTTCTCGGCTCCAATATAGAGCCTCATAGACGATTTTGAGAATTGAGCCAACGAGGGTTGTAAGCACCGAACTAGGGACACCCGAAAGGTCGAGGATCGTTACTGGTCTCTCGTGTCCCAACCAGTCATCTAGTAGTTTATCAAGATCATACTGAACAGTTCCTTCTAACGAAGGTTCCCAAGGTCCTGGATGTAAAATAAAGTCGAAACGATGATCTAACAGACGTGAACGCATGAGATTCAGTTGGCGTCTTATTCCTTTCACCTGTTGATTAAGGAATGGCCCAGCTGCACCCATTGCTGCCGGAGTGTACTTTGGTGGGGTTAGCGTTTCAGGATCACCCCGTAACTCCAATGCGGGTTGATCTCGCTGAGGTCCATTTAGTGTTCTAGTCTCAAAGTCAATTAAGTCGTACCAGAATTGTTTAAGACTAAATGGTATTGGGCTGTCGACTGTAAGTGATTGGGGGTCTAAGCCAGGAAAGCCTGCAGTTGCTAACACTGTAGCCTTCATTTCCTGAATCTTATCGGAGAACGCAATTTCTTGGTTTTCAGTTAGAGATCCAGCAACAAAGTCCAAAAGATCTTTGGACTGTAGTGCCCAATAGGGGATATGCAGAGGACGTTCGCCTGGCTGAGGCGTTGCACTATAGACTCTTGCAAAATCAGCTAGCGCATGGGTGTATTCACCGTGAATATCCAATAGGAGAATACGAGATGCGGGAGCTCCTGTAGTTTGATCTGGGCGAACAATGGAGCGTAACAAGCTTGCTACAGTTGTCGACTTACCTGAGCCAGTTGAGCCAAGCACAGCAGAATGACGTGTAACCAATGAGTCCAAAGATAGCTTAACGGTGATACTTTCAGAGCTTGACAGTGTACCAATTGCAATTTGATCCCTTCCTTCACGCCCATAAATACGTTTTAGATCCATCTCTGTGACTATATGAACGGCATCATTGATTGACGGTAGTTGACTTAGGCCGCGCTCAAAGCTTAAACCCAGGGCTTCTCCAGCCAGTTCTACTCTCATCCAACGTCCGCCATTGGCGCCTATTGCATCCTTAGATGCGCCAACTTCACTGATGATGCCGAAAAGATCCTGATAACCTTGAGGGATCCTTACAAATCCTCCAACTTGCGCCACACGATACATGTGTCCTTCAATCAGCGCGATTCCTGAAGCAAGTGATTCAGCAAGGGAAACTACAACGGTAGGTCCGGAAACTGACGTAACTAGGCCCAAAAACGTCGGGTCTTTGGCGCTCATGCTTTTCTTTCCCCTGTAGTCTCGGCAGAGGCTAGCACAGGCTCTTCCGATTGCCGGGGTGTCACGATGGGATCGTGTGTATTTTGAGTGCTCACATCTGTTGCCTGTGCGAGAGCACAAAAGCGTGTAAAGAATGCAAAGTCACCGAGCAGAAATGCTTGTTTTTGTTTAGGTGATCTAGCGCCCCAGAACGTTGCACGGATTTCTCCCCAGTTCTTTGGGGGTTCGCCTAATCGCCAAGTTCCTTTTACTCCACCAATAACAGCACCGTCTGCCGCATATACAGATAGGTTCGGCCGATCATAAGCTAATTTACAAGCAGGTTCTTCGGCAGCGAGAGGCATGTATTGAAATGCTAGGACAGCGGCATTTGCGTTCATCGCAAGAGCTTCATCTAGTACGGCGCAAATGTGTGCGTCTCGAAATGAGAATCCCGATGTAAGTAGTAGGCTGTCAGGAGTTAAAAGGAATTGCCTGAGGCGTTCGAATAACGCTGAGTATGGTTGTTTTTGTGTTAATTCGTATTTCAAGTGATCTGGATAGACGAGCTGTGCTGCGTCGCGTCCTCTACCGCGTACCACGGAAGAGTTTTCAAGTGCCCAACCTAATGAACCATGCAGCTTCCATAACCGTGACCATCGTGGCGGTAGATCATCGCTGGCTACGCTTACTGGATCGAAGAAAGGTGCATGCCCCCCAGTAAATCCATCAAAATATGACGCGCGGGAGCGTTCAAACGCTTCTTCAAACAGTAAGTCATAGTTTGTGGTAAAAATTTCTACTGCATGAGTTCGCAAGGTACCACTAACCCAAGAAACTAATTCGGTATACGGATTCTGACCCTTGGGTAAATTAGCTCCGACAATTTCACCAATCTTCTTACATATTTCGGCTCCTAGAGCCTTATAGCCATCGGAGTTCAAGCCATAAACTTCTGCTGGACCTAAAGCTTGCTGAAGGAGTCGAATACGGGTGAGTATTGTCTCTATGTTTGCGTTGGCCCCGAGCTCTGTCCGAATTGCCTCAGCTGCGACTTTATGTGGACCAGTTAGAGCATCAATGGCTTGGTTCGTCAACGCTTCCACACCAGGCATTAATGAATGGCCCCTTTCGGTGTCGAGCTCTCCAGCCTCATTTACCATGAGAGCCATCGGAGCACCGGCTCCGATCAATAGACCGATACGTTTACGCCCTTGTGAAAGAACCTGCCGGAGATCCGACATAAAACGATCTGGATTGTGAAACGTTTCCAAATAACCCCCGATTCCAAGAGTACATAATAGATTCACTTGATATTTAATCGCTATCGGTTGTCTAGATTTTTCGTAATGACCTAATTGCTGACAGGACATTACCAAACAATCCCGATTGAAACTGTTAAAACGATCTATGTCCAGATAACTTACCTGTGACCTGTGACCTGTGACCTGTGACCTGTGACCAGGGAGGGTAAGGAGGGGTGATCGTTTGCGTGAGCTGGTCTATCGCCAAACAAATCAAACGACAAATCTGCTTTGAGTCGCTACCAGTTTGCCAGATTTTTTGTAATAGCCCTGTAACTAACAGGGCATAAAGGCAGATCTGATTGAAAGCTTTAAGATGATCGGTGTCCCGATAACTTGCTGTGAGCTAGGAGAAAAATGAGGGGTCTAGCTCCATCAGCCCATGGATACCGATGTTGAAAGCAGAGTTATCGTTATAGTTGAAAGGCTCATGATGGTGGCCATGGATTATCGTTATTGCCCCAAGTGACTGGGCTAGTTCGTCGATAGCCAGAAAGCCGTGTGGGTGAGCGATAGGGGCTTCATGTGTAACAAGGATATCGGCCTTAAGGCCCTCGAAGTATTGAATATCCTCAGGGAAAATTGAACTCCGATGTTTGCGAGGCAGGTAGCCTCGCCAGAGGTTTCCTTTTCCACAGTGGGCAATGAAGTTTTTCCTAGTTGTGTACCGTGGGAGAGCAGGGGGATACCAGACCTGGCTGCGGAAGATCCCGCCAAAACCCGCAATCTTCAGGCCATCAATGTCCACTACTCGGCCATGGAGGTTACGCTCAGGGCAAGCAAACAGGTAGTCGTGATATCGAACTTCATCTGTATCATGATTGCCATGGATGAACCAAACGTCAGTCCTCTCCAGGATGGGGGCGAAGGTTTGCTCAAACGACTGTGACAGGCATAGATCTCCCAATATAATCACCGCCGCAGGCGTTGACTGCTGAACATGTTGGATGATGTGCTCAAACTCCCCGTGGGGATCTCCGCAAAACAAGATCATGACGTTTCCGTTGAGGCATAATAGGAACATGCACCGATGATAGCTAAAGGTTGCAGTAGACATGAATCAAATCTGAGCAGTCAATTAGGGGATGCTATGCAGCAATTTACCCTCGATGCAAAGATCATGGACACATTCCGTGATCTGGAAGTGACAGTAAACAATAGGACTATTTATCATGCATTAGTGGGGCATGAGCACATCCAGGATATTGCGCCAGAGTTGGGGCTGGCTCTGCCGCTAGGCTATCGCCTGATCTGTGTGACAACTCGACTAGGTGGAGACAAGTTCGAGATTGCTCTGGTCAATGACCATACGGTTGAAGTCGCCTATTACAACCAGGTGAATATCGTTCACTGCGAAGACTTGGAATGTCGCCCAGCTTCCCAACAACGGGTTTGGCGCTCGTACAATCAGCACCACAAGGCCGTTCTTCGAGATCTGCCATCGGCGGTATTCTTCGGCTACATTCTGGCTCGCTGTGATGTGATCCTGAGCGATAACATGCAGATCGGCGAGGGGTTGCACTTCTGGAAAGCCAGAATGTCCGAGGCGCTTTATCGTCGGTTGTACGTGTACCACTATCAGCGGATAACCGGCGAATTGCATCAAATCCAATAACTATCTTTTTTCTCCGTCAGAACGTTCACGGTCAATTTTTGTCAATGGTGCATTAAGCTGATGTTCTTTCATTCCATGCTTGTATGCGTTGTATTGCCAGATCACAAACTGCTGTTTGTACCTCCGGTTCTCTTCTTTAAGCTCTTCGATTTCACTTTCAAGATTCACAATCCTGGCTGCTGCAATGCTCAAGCTTGCTGGGCGCGGATTTTTAGAGCCTCGGCCTTTAAGCGCCTCTTTCTTTGTTTGATAGGCAGTCACTATTGCCTCATGTGCATTAAGGGACTGTCTTGATGGCAACTTTCCGACCAATGGCTCTGCCGCCTCGCAGATTGCGGACCAGGATAGTTTTGGTTCCTGCCATCCTCGAATTAGATTCACGATGGCATTAATGTCTCTATTGTCCAGATGCTTAGCCAAGGCCTCCCCCTAACAAAGTTGTCAAATTATCTAACATCACAGCTTCTTCGTTTTTTTTGCCGATTCGCTCAATAGCCTCAGTAAACTTCTTTTCGGCAACACGGCGCAGCTGGCTGAAATCATTGCCCCGGAGCTTAATCTGGGCACCATTTTCAATGTCTGGATTCTCTAAAATGGCGACTAGTTCGCGAAGCCGAGTGACAGTTTTCTTGTGGTACTGATACCAGCGATCAGCCCCCATATCGCCGCTTTTCACTGCCGCGTCAGCAAGAAAAAATAGTCGCTCAGAGTTCACCAGACGTTTCTTAATTCGATCCAACTTTTCGATATCATCACCTTTAATACAAACCTGTTCGGTACAATTGATGCAATCCCGGAACTTCTCGCAAGGACTCATTGTGTAATCATGCACACAGTAGCCGTACTCCGTCACATGGACTGCGGCATGCTCTAAGGTATTGAACTCCTGCATAGTCATGGGCAGATGCTTTGCCGCTTTGCCAACAGGTCCAAATAGAGCTTTTGTGGGGTCTAGGCGTTCAGCCATGCCCACCAGTTCGTACTCGGTCATGTGGTTATAGGTTCGATTCTGCTTCACATCAGCCCGCCCTGACCACTTAGCAATTTCCAGGTTTGATAGTCCGCCGCGCTGGGCAATGGTGTTGAGCAGGTGCCTTGCCTGGTGCGATGTCAATTTAACCCGTTCTCCGTTTTCTGCACGGTAACCATGGCGATCAAAGATGTTGACATGTTTTTCTGCTAGCGTTTCACGAGGTGCTAAATCATTATTGAAGAAATTATTGGTTGGTTTATGTAACTCGATTGGAATACATCCACGCTTCCCATGGAACTGATTTGCATTCAGTGCAAATAAGGCATTGCTGTACTTAATTCCTTTATCTTTATCAAACCACGGAAAGTCATCAGGTAAGCGTGCCATAGCATAGCGCCACAGATTATTTAGCGTATGTACACCATCTTTTGCAGCCAGACCGTGACCATAGAGAGCCATGTAGCATTGCTTATGTGATTCATGGACAAAACCGAGTGCCATACAGGCTTGCCTCATCGTTAGTGGTACATCATCAGCAACATCAGGACAGTTGGCATGGCGGTAAAATTTATCTGGATGTTTCTCAATCCACTTGGCTAGTTTTCGGGCATTTTCAGATAGCATTCTGACTCTGGAAACGGCTTTTTTGGCAACGCTGATCATCACGGTTGGTATCCATTTGATATCGCCCTCATAGCCTTTCCCCGCAAAAAAACGCCAGCCATAGCGTTCTATCCCTTCACGATCCTTTTCGAACACTTCGCAATCTACAGGCAGTGCTAGTACCTCAGTTATGCGTGAGGGGGCTGACATCAACATGGCAAATACTGATGTTGTGAATATGTCCCGTTCTTGAATTGGGTCGTTGGCAAAAATTTCTGCCAACGCATGGAGAGCAATATCACTTGGAAGTTTCTCTTCCCTGTTTTTCTTCGCTTCCTTGCCTGTTTTGTTATTGTCCTCAGGACGCTTAATTGGATTGACCCAGTTGTGCACAGCGCTTGGTACAAGCTTATGTTCAACTACAAACTTCGCCAACCGCTCAATCTCTCGGCCACAATGATATGCAGAGCCATCGGAATAGTGTTGCCTTGCCAATTCAGCTGCTTCATCAAGCACTGAAATAGACAGGCCATCAATACTCGCGTTCCCATTTATTTGAAGCAAAGCCGCCTCAACCGCTCTAAGGGCCTTGCTTTCATTCTTTGCCCCCGTGGGACGATGCCCCTGCTGATAACGAAAATAGGCTTTGGAGAACTCAATGAACGCTGGGTCTTGTGCCTCTCCCAGAATAGGTTTTCGAGTAATAATGCCCAACTTGGTAAACACAGTTATGTTTGGCCAAACAGGCTCTCTCCACTTGAGGTCAGAGCCGAATACAGTCAATTCATCTCGACATTTAGCGATGAAGGCTTCAAGATTTTCTACTGCTGTCAGCGTAGACTTTGGCTTGAACTGGGCAATCTCAGCCATTGCTAATTAATCCCCGTTGGCTAAGTTCTTCACGACGTGAGGCGCAACGTATGAGCACGTCTGCTACCGCGATGATGCTACGATCGAGTACAGCAGCAATCTGGATGTCGCCTGTTATCTCTTTCACCCGTTCACGCTCATTAAGCAGGCCCTGATAGACATCTTCATGTGGGCCATCCAGCCATGGCTGAAAATGCATGCAGGTGTAGCAAGGAATAGGAACATTCGCGCCACAAAAGCCATGCTCGCCACAAGTACCAACACCCAGGCCCATCTCGGTACGAATACGGCTGGTAGGATCGTTCCCTCGCTGAGCGTCCCTCTCTGAATCGACAAGGACCCCGATAAATGCCTGAGCGTATGGCGCCAGTTGAAAACCAACTGCCTCATCCAGCTTTTTCACATGTTCGGGGATATTCTTGATATAAACACCTGCGTTTTGGCTGTCTGTATGGTCAAGCAGTTCAGCAATCACCAACTCGCCAAACCCTTCACGGGCAGCCCGTGTACCGGTGGTATAGCGAAAGCGACGAGCATTGATATGCAATAGATCACCAGTACGTTCTGACCGGATATCTGATTCTTCTACGATTAAATAGAACGTTTTAGTTATCACTGAAGAGGCGATGTGGAGTTTGTCAGTGGCGAGCAGTTGGCGGAATTCATAAGGGGATTTGATGGTCGCTAGCACATCAAGATCAGGAAACAGAGGGATCTGCTGCCGATCCGCTTCCTGCAATTCAATCCCGAGACGATTCTCAACCAGAGTAACAGCATTCCTTGCCTGAGCACTCAGGACTGCCCATAGTTCAAGAGTCATTGCATAGGGCTTGAAGCTTTCGCGAAAAAAGCTGTTACGTTGTTTGGCTCGCGGCACATTCAACACATAGAAGGGTTCACCTTTTTCATTTTCTCCGCAGAGAATATCAACCACGCGCAGCTGCGAGATCTGGATTGAGCGACGTCCCGTATGACTGACGCTAAGTGCCATAGCCAACTCAGTGATGGTAATTAAGCTCATTTCATAAGCTCGTACAACTGCCTCGTTAAACGCTTGAAGTTCATTATCCGTCAACGGCCCCTCTAGAGGATCCAATCGCTTAACCGCATCCCCCTTACGTCCCCCTTTTAACCTCCATCCCTCCAGCAAACACGCCACGTTCTTGCTAACACCGGGATAGCCCAGCATGTGCCACTTTCGCAGGAAAACACTAACGCAGCCTAACTCATGCTCATGAGCCGCATCCAAAGAAGACCTGTATCCAATCAACATGATATCGTCAATACGAGTAGCTTTAGTTGCACGAATCATGTCTAAGAAACACAGGAAAATATGTCTCGTGTATGCAGCGGACAGGTTCCTGGCATAAAAGGACAGGGTATGAAGAAACCCACTCAGAGTCTCAGGATCCAGAAGGTCGTGTAACATACCAACCGAAATATTGCTGTTTTTATCTAATCTCCACATAGTTTCATGCAACATGAAATAGTACCCATTAGCTTTCGCTGGAATTCGAACGGACTCCAACGCAGGTAAGGGATTATTCGTCATCATTCTTCAAGTCCTCAGGCAAGCGAGTACCGTTACCTTTTTGTAATGCCAAAGCGGCCTCAAACCCTTTTTGCTGAATGAAACGCTTGTTGTAAGTCGCTGCGGTTCCTGAGCCATCCCTCCAGCCCATTAAGTACGAACGGACTTGCTCTTGGCGCTCCTCGCTGACTTGCTCATCCATGGCATCCATGCGCTCTGAAAACTTGCGATTCCATGTGTGACGGAGTGAGTGTCCTGTTGCTGCATACAATTGCGGCGAGACGGTCCTGACCACGGAAAATATTTTGTGATACCCCCCTTTGGATATAGGGTTTCCCACAGTTGGCCCACGCTTGTAAGTCACAAACAGGTAGTCATTTTTCTTCGCATTTAGGACATTACGACGATCTTGGGTGATATAACTATGCAGTTCTTGAACTAAGGATTCAGCCAACGGTAATAGCCGCTCTCGAGTTTTAGCATTAGGCTCATTAGTTCTCGAGTCAGCTCGTTCATCTGCTCGCCTCACGATACGGATCCTGTTAGTGCTAAAGTCGATATCCTGTATTCTGATGTTTAACAATTCACCACCTCGAATACCAAGATAAAACAGAAGCAATATCATCAGCCGATTGCGACGCTGGACATCCATTGAAAAAGGGTTTGACGCTGATCCAGGCTGGATGTGTTCAAATAACGCATCCAATTGAACATCACTCAATGACTTGTCTTGCAAATCACCATTTCTGCCCTGTTTAGATGGTCGGCGCGTCTTTATCTGCTCCGCCATTGCATTGATCTGTTCAACAACTTCCAGCTCAGGCATCTTTAAGATATGCATCGCATACCAGCGTAAATAGTTGGCAAACGTTGTAAGGCGGGAATGTTGTGTTCCGTTATCCACGATATTGGTCAACTCATCATCCAGCCAAGGGTTGGAGAGTGCCTTTGATGACATCCTGCCTTGCTTGCGCTGAGCAAAATCTCGCAGATCGTCCATCTCATGTGGTTTGAAGAAATCTTTGGTCAATAACCGTTGTTCAAGGTTAATGCCACGACTATCTAGAAAGCGTAACAACAAGACTAGGTTGTTAGCAGCAGCTAGCATCGTGGAGAAGGCATTGCCTTTATTGCGGATTTGGGTTGTTAAAAACAGAGTTGGGTAATACATGGGAAGGCCAGAAGCACGATCCACCACTATGCAATAGCGCTCGCCACTATCCATAACAAATGTTGTAACTCTGTAGTTCTTTTCCATGCGCCCACACCTCATAAACATTACACAATTACAAGGTACCCTATATGTGAAAAATCACCACTTGATACAAGACACTTTTCCGGCGCTAGAAATAAAAAACCCCTGAATTAACAGGGGTCTACGTTTACATTCTTTACAGATAACTCTAAGGTCATCTTCAGAACGGGATATCGTCGTCGAAATCCATCGGCGGTTCGTTGTAGACCGGCGGTGCAGACTGCGGCTGCTGGGCCGGACGACTGTAACCAC
>RCUQ01000501.1_pt1 | contig 17644 bp, 12 predicted proteins | sample 2166351 | NCBI WGS metagenome assembly RCUQ01 (sample SAMN09932597, study PRJNA488358) | compost metagenome | feature: garden; material: soil; isolation source: compost soil in acetonitrile-enriched culture | place: Germany: Experimental Botanical Garden Goettingen | collected 2016-01-27
GTGGAGCTGGAGGGATTCGAACCCTCGTCCAAACATGGGACCTGATGCGCCTTCTACATGCTTAGTTGGTGTTTAATTTTCGATCGTAACCTGCCCGCCTACAGGCTAATTACAACTTAGCTTCTTAAATTGTCGGGTTAGCTGCGAAGCGTTACTAACCTTATTCCTTCTTTTCTGTGCCCCCGAGTCGGACGCGGAAGGCTTGCGCTTCCGGGGAACATCTTGCCTCCCACACTATGCGGGATAAAAGTGATCTTTACATCTGTAAAAATTACGCAGCAAGAGCGTAGTTATTTTCGCCGTTTATAGATTGAGGATTTTCTTTTACAGGCACTTCCCACAACGCCTGGCATGCTTACACACAAATCTTCCACCCTGTCAATTCCGGTCAGCCCCTGTGTATAAAGGGTTACAAAGATACAAAACTAACAGTGCATTACAAAGTGTTTAAATCCCTTGTTAGGACGAGGGTTCGAGTCCCTCCAGCACTACGTAATTTAAGAAATACGTAGTTCTACAGAGAAATTGACCTCATGTATAAAGGAATTTTGTTCTTTAAATAAGGGCATATGAAAAAAATAACAACTAAAGGGAAGAGTATATATATAATTATCATACTAATTGCTATTTCGCTCTCTTCCTGTAAAAAACCAATTGATTCAGAAATCGAAAAACCGGAAGACAATTCTGGTGCAGTCTCCAAACCTGTAGGACGGTCAAAGGGTGAAACCTATTTTGAAGCCGTAGGTCCTGAAGGTGGAGTTATCAAAAGTCCGGATGGCCGCATCGAAATTACCATACCGCAGGGTGCATTAACCACTTTAACAGAAATTGGCATTGAACCTATTGAAAATACCAACCCGGGAGGCATTGGAAACGGCTTTCGCCTTACCCCTCACGGTCAGCAGTTTAAAAAAAGTGTCACCGTTAGTTTCTCCTATAATGGCAGCGAAAGTCGAATAAGCTCAGAAAAAGCTATTCAGCTTGCTTACCAGGACGAAAAAGGTGTTTGGCGCTGTGCCGGTGATGTAACTCAAGATGCGGTAAACAAAAAAGTTTCTATAAAAACGACTCATTTTAGCGACTGGAGCTTTATCGCCACAATGGAGCTTACCCCTTCCATTTCAACAGTTGCACTGGGAGAAAAAGTAAACCTAAAAGCTATTAAGTATATATTTCCTGATACGGAAGATGGATTAGTTCCTCTTGGTTACCCTGAAACCGGTATGGGCGAACCTGATAAACTGGATTCCAAATACATTGTAAAGTGGACGCTCTCGGGCCCTGGCTCCTTAACAAGCAACGGAAATGAAGCGGTGTATACCGCTCCTACGACTAAACCTGCCAACAAAACGGCAACGGTAACGGTAGAAATTAATGTTAACGGGAAACAGGTATTATTGATCGGAACTATTTACATCATTGAAGGCGCACTTCAGTTAAGTTTTGATGATGGCCCATGGACCACTTACCCTGCAATGGCGGCAAAGATGGAGGAAAATAAATACAGTATTGGTAATATCATGCTCTCTACTGATCAACCTCAGATCTCTGTATTATTTTCATCATCAGCAGCCAAAGTTAACAACACCTTTTTCTGGGATATGCTTACCGGTGGTGATGAAGCTACCGTGTTCGAATATTTTGAACCAGGCCGGGAACATGTTTACGCTTCCGTTTATCAGAAGGCTGAGCATGAAACCATTGATAGCCCTGGAATCCTGACCGTTAAAGAAGAAACAATTGATGGAAAGAAATTCCTTACCGGCATGTTTGTTATAGCACGTGCAGGTTATTTTGAAATTTCTATAGATGGCGATCAATTAAAGACAAGTAAGATTGTGGGTGCATTTAAAGTTCCATTGAGTACTGTAAACATACCCTAATCTCCTCAGACTACCTATTAAAAAACGGTTTTAAAAAACCGGCAATTCTATACATCAGACGATCGGCAACAACGCTGATCGTTCTTTTTATTTTTAGACAACTTATTCAAACCTCCATTATTTATTGCACAACTTCTTTATTTCCTCCATTCATTTGTAACCAAAATAATATCCTAACTAACAAATACTAAGCATATTTTTGGTTCGATTTAATCTTTAACCAAATTTTATTCACTTTATGAAAGTTAGAGCACTGCTACTATTCGTAGCATTTGCCTGTACCTTTCAATTTGCCTTTTCGCAAGGTAACTATGAATGGAAACAGGCTTCGGCAGCCGGTTACGCGTACAAGTATGTAACCAATGATCCCATGCAAACACGCTTTTACACACTTAAAAATGGATTGCGTGTAATCTTAAGTGTCAACAACAAAGAACCTCGCATTGCAACCAAAATTGCAGTAAGGGCCGGTAGCAATACCGATCCGAAGGCTCATACCGGTTTGGCACATTACCTTGAGCATTTATTGTTTAAGGGAACTGATAAGTACGGTTCTTTAGACTGGGCTAAAGAAAAACCGTTGTTAGATAAAATTGAAGCATTGTATGAGCAATACAATACCACTACCGATGAAGGCAAGCGCGCAGAAATCTACAAAGAGATCGACCGTGTTTCAGGTGAAGCTTCAAAGTATGCCATTGCCAATGAATACGACAAATTAATGTCGTCAATGGGCTCTCAGGGTACCAATGCGCACACCTGGGTAGAAGAAACTGTTTACGAAGAAGATATTCCATCCAATGCGTTGGATAAATTCTTAACCGTTCAGGCGGAGCGTTTCCGTTATCCTGTATTCCGTATATTTCATACAGAATTAGAGGCCGTTTACGAAGAGAAAAACCGCGGTTTGGATAATGATGGTAATAAAATTAGCGAAGCTATGCATTACTATTTATTCCCTACCCATAACTATGGTCAGCAAACTACCATTGGTACTATTGATCACCTTAAAAATCCTTCGCTGAAAGCTATTCGTGAGTATTATAACAAATACTACGTGCCTAACAATATCGCCATCATTATGGCCGGTGATTTCAATCCTGATGAAGTAATCAAAAAGATTGATCAACAATTTGCTTACATGAAGGCGAAGCCAGTTCAGGAATATAAGCCTGCACCTGAAAAGCCTATGACAGCACCAATTGTTAAAGATATCTATGGACCCAGCGCTGAAAACATGCGCATCTGTTATAGAAGCCCCGCTGAAGATACGCATGATGCGTTAATGCTTGATCTTATCTCCAGCATCTTAAGTAATGGCAAAGCAGGTTTAATGGACCTTAACCTTAACAAGCAACAAAAGCTGCAAGGTGCCGGAGCAGGAATGCGCCAGTACAAAGATTACGGTATTTTCATTTTATCGGGAAGTCCAAAACAAGGTCAAACACTTGAACAAGTAAAAGACCTATTAATCTCTCAATTAGCACAACTGAAAAAAGGTGATTTTGATGAGTCATTGATCAAAGCAGTAGTTGCTAATGCAAAACTTGGTGAAATTCAGGGTTTAGAAGGCAATGGAAACAGAGCTGAAGCCTTGATGACTGCATTCATCCAGAATAAAGGAGACGGCTGGGACAAAAGTGTTTCGTGGTTGGATGATCAGGCTAAAATTACCAAACAGCAGGTAGTTGACTTTGCCAATAAGTTTTTCACAGATAACTATGTGGCGCTTTATAAGCGTAAGGGAGAAGATAAGAACATCTTAAAAGTAGAAAAACCATCTATTACTCCGGTTGAAACAAACGCAGGTAAACAATCAGCATTTGTAACGATGGTTAACAATATGCCTGCTACAGTTGTACAGCCTCAGTGGATGGACTTTGATAAGGATATTGAAAAAAGCAAGGTTGGTACTGCAGAGGTATTGTACACACAAAATAAAGCCAACCAACTGTATCGCTTGTATTACAGATTTGATATGGGTGGATGGAATAATAAGTTGCTTCCACTGGCCTTCTCTTATCTTTCATTCCTTGGAACTGATAAATATTCAGCAGAGCAAATCAGCAAAGAGTATTATACCATTGCCAGCAACTTTAATGTAGGTGCCAACAACGAAGAAAGCTCAGTAACCGTTACCGGTTTACAGGAAAACTTCGATAAGGCTGTTTCATTATTTGAGCATATCATTAAAAACTGTAAGGCTGATGAGAACGCCCTTGCCTCTTTAAAAGGTCGTATCCTAAAATCGCGTTCTGATGCCAAACTTAATAAAGGATCCATTTTAAAAGGTCTTTCGAGCTATGCTGCGTATGGTGCGAAAAATCCCTTCAATTACACATTAAGCGATCAGGAGATTGCAAGTATTACCGCACAACAGTTGGTTGATATATTGCATGACTTAATGAATTATAAGCATACCGTAATTTATTATGGACCTGAATCATTGGGTAAATTCACCACTACGCTGGCCGCACTGCATGCATTGCCATCGACATTTAAAGAGGTTACGCCGGCTATTAAGTTTTCGCGCACGGTGCAAAACAGCAACCAGGTATTATTTGCCAATTATGACATGGTACAGTCGGAGGTTTATTGGTTACGTAATACTTCAACCTATAATGCCGACAAACAACCGGTAATTGATCTATTCAATGGCTATTTTGGAGGAGGAATGGGTTCTATCGTTTTCCAAACCATTCGCGAATCAAAAGCATTGGCGTATTCAACTTTTGCCAGCTACAATACACCAGCTAGGAAGGATGAACCCTATACGGTTATGGCTTACGTTGGCTGTCAGGCTGATAAAATGAATGATGCCCTAAAAGGCATGAATGATTTATTGAACAATCTTCCGCAGGTAAACAAAAACTTTGAATCGGCAAAATTGAGTGAGAAAAAAGATATTGAAACTGAACGTATTACTCAGGACGGGGTTATTTTCTCCTACCTTGCTGCCAAGAAAAAAGGATTAAACTACGACCCTCGTAAAAAGGAGTATGAAGCTTTAGATAAAATCAGTCTGGAGGATATTACGAAATTCCATCAAGAAGAATTAGCCAACAAAGCCTACACTTATTGTGTGGTGGCTTCTGATAAAAAGGTTAATATGGACGACTTGAAAAGTACAGGAGAGTTGAAGGTGTTAACACTTGAAGAGATTTTTGGTTATTAATTAAATAACCGCGAATATCGTTATTATGTTATTGCAGCTGGATGTTAATATCCAGCTGCTTTTTTTTAATTAAAACTTGTTGATAACGCGTTAACCTAAATGGTAACTCCTTCATCCACAATCCGCAGCCATTCCTGATGTCTTTTTAGGTATGCTACTACAAGTGGACAAAGTGGAACTAGTTTGTAATTGTTCTTTTCGATGTAATCCAATGTTTTTTCAATGATGGCAGTAGCAGCACCTCTCCCTTCCAATTCTTTCGGGGCTTCCGTATGTATTAGCCATATTTTTCCGTTTTTTTCTTTATAATCGATAAATGCTGTGTAACCTTCAACAGTCATTTCAAACCGATGAGAAGTTTCATTTTTTACCAGCTCAAGGTTTATATATTCTTCTTTCATATTTATTGAAATTAAGAGAGGATTTATGGATATAAAATTAATACCGGAACAGGTGTGTTTCCAATAATATAGATTAAGAAAATTAAGTTAAGCAAATAAGGATAAATAAGCAGCCAATAACTAAAAATAGCCCTATTCATAAACAAATAAGGTTCTTTCGTTTTAAAAAAATCAACAGCCAAATAAAACACCCTTGTAAATAGTTGAATTTACAAGGGTGTTGTATTGCGTGACCATTCCTGTATCAAAATGTCTAATTCTTAACACTTAATCCAAATAGAAAAAGACGATAGAACGAGATTAAGTTAGCGCTGTTTTGGCTAATGAACCTGAATTTTGAGTAACACTTTGGGATAGTTTTGCCAAAGAAAAAGCACCTATAGCCATTGCCAAATCGCGTACAGCTACATCCAAATAGTTTCCACTGGCAAGCAAACTTAAAGCAATCAAAACCAACCAGGCACATACCAGGTAAGCTCCTTTTTGAGGGTTTATAAAAACAAGAATCCCTGCTACAATTTCTATCACCCCTACTATCATCATAAATACATGAGCACTAAAAGGTAGCATAGCTTCTAATGAAGGATGTAAGTATTTAGACCAGTCCGTTAATAAATTCGTAAATTTATCAGCCCCGGCTACAATTGGGATAATTCCATAACTGAACTTCAATAGCGTTTGAACTCCAGTTAATGTTTTGCTCGAATGTTCCATATTATTTTTGATTTATATCCATTAGAGAGTCGTAACCTCAAAAGGGTTACAAAATTTAATTGATAAATTGTTGTAACCTTTTAGCCATTTAATACTCTATAAGCATATTCCTATTTCGTTTTTTTATGATAACAAAAAAGCAAATCGATAATAACACCTTAAGCGATGAGGAAATTGTGAAAAGGATCGTAAATGGAGAAAGTTACCTATATGAGCACTTGATGCGTAAATTCAACCTTCGTTTATTTAGGATCAGCATGTCAATTATAAATGATGAAATGGAGGCTGATGACGTTATGCAAACTGCTTATATCAACGCTTATATGCAACTTTCCAATTTTCAACACAAATCAAGTTTTAGTACCTGGCTTACACGAATTTTGATCAACGAAAGTTTGTTGCATAAAAAGAGAAAACTAAAACAAACGCAACTATTGGCAGCTCAAACAGATAATGAATACAGTAATGATAATCCACTAAGAAGGCTCATGAACAAGGAACTGAAAGTAATTCTTGAAAAAGCTGTTTCTACCTTGCCCGAGAAATACAGACTAGTGTTTGTAATGCGAGAAATAGAAGAGATGAGTGTTAATGAAACAATGGAAATCCTGAACCTGGGCGAATCGAATGTAAAAGTCCGTTTAAACAGAGCTAAAGAAATGCTGCGAAGCGAGTTGAGCATCTATTATAAAACAAATGAGGTTTTCGAGTTTAATCTTATTCGATGTGACCGAGTAGTGAATTTTGTTATGAATAAGATTAATAAAGAAAGTTAACGTTTATAGCATACCCCTCCCCTTCAGACAGGATTAAAACTAAATCTGTCATCAATAGAAAGAAACTTCTTTCATCTGGTTATACCATCTATATAAACTCCAAATAATCAGCACCTACGGTTCAATCAGCAAAAAACCGTAACTTGTATTGAGGCTTTAAATACCATTTTCTTAACATAAAAATTCTTGCCTCCTTTTTACTGTCAGCTTATTCATCAAAAAAATATTCATTCATTTAGAATCAATCTAAACAATAGTTATAATTAAATGTTAAAGATTATAGATTACTGAATTACCTGATATGAGCACTAACAATAAAGATCTAATTACGGAAATCACCGGTTCGGAATATAAATATGGGTTTTATACCGATATAGAAATGGAATTTGCGCCAAATGGATTGAATGAAGACATCATTCGCTTTATTTCTGCCAAAAAAAATGAACCAGAATTTATGCTTGAATGGCGTTTAAAGGCCTTCCATTATTGGCAAACGATTGAAGAACCAAGGTACTGGCCTAACATTACCTATCCAGAGATCGATTACCAGGCCATCAGCTATTTTGCTGCTCCTAAACAACCGAAGAAATACAACAGTTTAGATGAAGTGGATCCTGTTTTAAAAGCAACCTTTGAAAAGCTGGGAATTTCTTTGGAAGAGCAAAAACGATTTGCAGGTGTGGCCGTAGACGCGGTATTTGATTCGGTTTCCATTGCTACCACTTTTAAAGAAAAACTGAAAGATGCTGGCGTTATCTTCTGCTCAATCAGCGAAGCAATTCAAGAACACCCGGAATTGATAAAGAAATACATGGGAACAGTGGTGCCGCTCACTGATAATTTCTTTGCTTCATTAAACTCAGCCGTATTTACCGATGGGTCATTTGTGTATGTTCCAAAGGGAGTACGCTGCCCGATGGAGTTATCTACTTATTTCAGGATCAACGCTGAAAACACCGGACAGTTTGAACGGACTTTAATTATTGCGGATGAAGGTGCTTATGTGAGTTACCTGGAAGGCTGTACCGCTCCTATGCGTGATGAAAACCAGCTTCATGCAGCTGTAGTGGAACTTATTGCGCTCGATAATGCGGAAATAAAATATTCAACTGTACAGAATTGGTACCCGGGAGACAAAGATGGTAAAGGTGGAATTTTCAACTTCGTTACCAAACGGGGAATCTGTTCAGGTAAAAACTCAAAAATCTCCTGGACACAGGTAGAAACCGGATCCGCTATTACCTGGAAATACCCTAGCGTTATTTTAAAAGGGGATAATTCTATTGGAGAGTTTTACTCAATAGCTGTAACCAATAACATGCAACAGGCCGATACAGGAACAAAAATGATTCACCTGGGCTCCAACACGCGTAGTCGCATTATTTCAAAAGGTATTGCCGCCGGAAAAAGCAATAATACTTACCGGGGACTGGTTAGAGCAGCCAAAAAAGCGGACAATGTGCGTAATTACACCCAATGTGATTCATTGCTGATAGGCGATAAATGTGGCGCTCATACTTTTCCATACATCGAAACTAAAAACAACACAGCTCATATTGAGCACGAGGCCACTACCTCCAAAATTGGGGATGATCAATTATTCTATTGCAATCAGCGAGGAATCGGCCCTGAAGAAGCTGTAGGGTTGATTGTAAACGGTTATTGTCGGGAAGTGTTAAATCAATTACCGATGGAATTTGCAGTTGAAGCCCAAAAACTATTAGCCGTAAGTCTGGAAGGAAGTGTTGGATAATGCTCAATGGGAGCTATGAGATCAGCAGTATTGCTTTAATTAACTAATCTAAAATCAGTTCTGAAATGCTGAAAATTAAAAATCTGAAAGCCGGTATTGGCGGCAAAGAAATATTAAAAGGAATTAGCCTTGAAGTGAAGCCAGGAGAAATTCATGCCATTATGGGACCCAATGGGTCGGGAAAAAGCACGTTGGCTTCTGTATTGGCCGGACGAGAAACCTATGAAGTAACAGGTGGTTCAGTGTATTTTAACGATCAAAACCTGCTGGACTTGGCACCAGAGGAGCGGGCAAGAGAAGGGATTTTTTTGGCCTTCCAATATCCTGTTGAAATTCCCGGAGTAAGTTCTACTGTCTTTTTGAAAACTGCCCTGAATGAAGTACGAAAACATAAAGGATTAGAACCTTTGGATGCAGTAGAGTTTCTTAAACTACTAAAAGAGAAAATGAAATTTGTGGAGATCGACAAAGCATTACTTAGTCGTTCTTTAAACGAAGGGTTTTCGGGAGGTGAGAAAAAGCGAAATGAAATTTTCCAAATGGCCCTGCTCGACCCTAAACTGGCCATTCTTGATGAAACCGATTCTGGACTGGATATTGATGCTTTAAAATTGGTAGCGAATGGCGTTAACAAATTGCGTAATAAGGATAACGCATTCATTGTGATTACTCACTATCAGCGGCTACTGGAATATATTGTTCCTGATTTTGTACATGTGTTGCACCAAGGGAAAATTGTAAGATCTGGCACTAAGGAGCTTGCTTTAGAATTAGAAGAAAAAGGATATGACTGGCTTAAAGATGAAGTTCTAGCTGATCCTAAGTAACCCTTAATCTGTAATTTTTACTAAATATGATTACCACAGAGCTAACTGATATAAAATCGAAAGTAATAGCATGGTTTGAGTCTTTGCCTGTTGATCTGGCAAATGCAGAACAGCGTAAAACTGCTTTGTCTAATTTTCTGGAAGGAGGCTTCCCTACTATTAAAAATGAGGATTGGAAATACACGAGCGTCAACAAAATTGTAAACATTCCGTACGAGCTCACAACAACTTCAACTGGTAGTTTTACACAAAAAGAGCTGTCGCAGTTTCCGTTTACTAACCTTGATGTCTACTACCAAGTATTTATCAATGGTCATTATAATGCCCGGCTTTCCAACTTTCCTAGCACAGAGAACGGACTTACTATTTCTCATTTAAGTGATCCTGCAGCAAAGGAACTAGCAAACAAATATTTCAATACGGTGGCCAAAAATGATTCAGGTTTTGCATCACTTAACACCGCATTGACTACCGATGGTACCCTTATCCATCTTTCACCGGGAAAGAATTTAGACAAGCCTTTATTCCTGGTATTTATTGCCGATTCAAGGATTGAAACGCCCTTAATTCAGCCTAGAAATATAATTGTGGCCGAAAAAAATAATGAGCTGCAACTGGTTGAACTCTTTCTATCCATAGGCGAAAATCAAAGCCTGACCAATTCGATAACCGAAGTTCTTTGTGGAGAAAATGCACATATCGACTACACAAAAATTCATCTGGAGGGTGACAATAATTATCATGTTGCTACCACTCAATTCGAGTTGCTTAGGGATGCGTCTGTTTCTTCACATACGTTAAGTATTGATGGGGGCTTTATCCGAAATAACCTGAATTTTGTATTGAAGGATAAAAACTGCAATGTTTTACTCAATGGAATTTACCTTCCCAATAGGCAGCAGTTTATGGACAATCATACATTGGTTGATCATGCATCGCCCGAGTGTTATAGCAATGAACTCTATAAAGGTATTGTAAACGATAGTGGAACAGCTGTTTTCAATGGCAAAATCATGGTACGGCGCGATGCACAAAAAACCAACGCTTACCAGCGAAATATGAACATGTTGTTAAGTACGGAAGGCAGTGTGAACACCAAACCTCAACTGGAAATTTTTGCTGATGATGTGCGATGTACGCACGGGGCAACAACAGGACAAATTGATGAAGAAGCTGTTTTTTACCTTCGGTCGAGAGGACTTTCAGCAGAAAATGCCAAAACACTGTTGATGAATGCCTTTGCCGATGAAATTATAGAGCACCTTAAAGTGGAGGATATCAAAAAAAAGTTAAAGAAATTGATATCGGCTAAATTAACCCAATAGATGACATAAGTGAAGATGAAAGACCAGCTAATTGAATCTAAATTTAACGTGGAGGCCATCAGAAAGGTATTTCCGGTACTAAACCAGGAGATAAACGGTTATCCCTTGATCTATTTTGATAATGCCGCAACCTCTCAAAAACCCCAGCAAGTAACAGACGTGCTTCTGCGTTACTATCATACCGATAATGCAAATATCCACAGAGGCATACATACTTTAGCCGAAAGGGCAACCAGTGCCTTTGAAGAAACACGGGAAGCTGTAAAAGATTTTATTCATGCTGCGGAAGTTGAAGAGATCATTTTTACTAAAGGCACTACTGAAGGAATCAATCTTGTTGCACAAACATTTGGCAAGGCTAACCTGATAGAAGGAGATGAAGTGATTATTTCAACCATGGAACATCACTCCAATATTGTTCCCTGGCAAATGATCTGTAATGAAAAAGGTGCCAAACTCAAAATACTTCCTATTACCAATGAAGGTGAACTGATTTGGGAGACTGCAGAGCAATTGATTACGTCGAAAACCAAAATCGTAGCTCTAGTTTTTGCCTCGAACTCGTTGGGTTCAATAAATCCTGTTCAAAAAATAATTGAATTGGCCCATAATGCGGGAGCAAAAGTATTGTTGGATGCCGCTCAGGCAGCCGCTCACCTCGAAATAGATGTACAGAAATTGGATTGCGATTTCCTGGTATTTTCCGGACATAAAATTTATGGACCTACTGGTGTTGGCGTATTATATGGAAAAAGGGCGCTACTAGAGGCGATGCCTCCTTACCAGGGTGGCGGTGAAATGATTCAGGAGGTAACTTTTGAGAAAACCACCTATAATGAACTTCCTTATAAATTCGAAGCCGGAACTCCCAATATTGCTGATGTAATTGCTTTGCAAGCTGCCATCCATTTTATCAATAAAATTGGAAAGGAGGTGATTGCCAAACATGAGCACCGCCTGATGGTTCGTGCAACGGAAGGATTAAAAAGAATTCCTGAAATTAAGTTGATTGGAACAACCAAAAACAAAATAGGTATTGTTTCATTTCTAATAGAGGGTATGCATCACTTAGATGTAGGTATTGTGCTTGATGCCAAAGGGATAGCGATACGAACCGGTCATCACTGCACACAACCTCTTATGAATTTCCTTAAGATTGAGGGTACCTGCCGGGCTTCATTTGCAGTTTATAATACCGAACAGGAAGTTGATTTCTTTTTAGAAAGCGTAGCCCGAATTGTTGCAAGGAGGAAATGAAAATGCATAAAACCGTAAACGACATACAAGAAGAGATAATTGATGAGTTTTCATTTTTAGGAGACGATAGAGAAAGTGCTGTTTTCTACATGATGGAGCTGGGAAATAAGCTTGCACCTCTTGATGATCGCTATAAAACAGAGGAATTCATAGTGAAAGGCTGCCAATCAAAGGTATGGTTGACAACTGACTTTACGGATGGCAAAGTCATCTTTAAAGCCGACAGTAATACGGAAATCACTAAAGGTTTGATCAGTATGTTGATACGTATCTGGAGCGAGCGAACACCTGAAGAAATCATCAATACTGATTTATATTTTATAGATAAGATTGGGATGAAAAACATGGTGGGTTCGCAGCGCTCGAATGGGTTTGCAGCGATGATTAAACTAATGAAATCATACGCTCTGGCCTACCAAACCAAAGAACGGGTAAATTAGCCTTTAGGGATTAATCCACTTGTCATACTTTAACAAAATACTTTCGACATGGAAACCAATTCAAAAAAAACATTTGTGGAAGTTCAGCTCGAAGCTATTGCCGCTGTGCAAACCTGCTACGATCCGGAAATCTCTGTAAACATTTACGAACTGGGCTTGATCTATGAAATAAACGTCTCGGTAGATCTGGATGTTCAAGTGATCATGACATTAACCTCTGCTTTCTGCCCAGCAGCTCAAACATTGCCACTAGAAGTTCAACATAAGATAGAAGCTATTGAAGGTGTAAAAACTGTAACTGTTGAAATGACTTTCGATCCTCCATGGACACAAGATATGATGAGTGAAGCAGCTAAACTGGAGCTAGGTCTTTTGTAAAAGTAGCTATAATGAAGGACGATTGATATTGTTACCGATCTATTGCCCCGATAGAGACATCTTAAATTGGCAACTTGAGTCTAATTAAAAACGGAAAAGCCTTATTCAATAATGAATAAGGCTTTTCCGTTTTAATTAGGTGTAGATTTATTACCTGCTTTTTGTAAACAGAGAAATCTTCATGTTCAATGATAAGTTACCATCTGTATACGTTCTTAATGCTTTAGTTTCAGATGTATACAATGCAAGCAATTGTATTCTTGAAAGCATGTTAACGCCAAGACCTACCGTATAACTCTTTGTTGAGTGATAAATAGCCTGAATATCAGCCAGGTTACTAGCAACCTTAACATTTACGCCTGCATCCCAAATATCGGTATTGCCTTTTACCATGGTGTATGAAAGCTTTGGCTCAATACTGCTTAGCTCTTCTCCCATATTAATTTTATAGGATGCAGCTGAATAAAGAACCGAGCGATCGATGGTACTGTAGGTTTCTTTCACAATGTAATTGCGAATGGTAGGCATAGCCGCCTGGAGTGTTAATCCACTACCTGTGTAAGCAATACCAAAATCACCGTCCATATAAGCTCCTCTGGAGTTATACTCCTGTAGTGAAGGGTCGTTCTGATCTCCATCCACCTCGTTAATCGGTAAACTGTTATTTTCAACAGCTGCCGATAGACCAAAGTGTAATGTTTGTCCGTCACCACCTACAGGTAAGTGGTAGGCATATGATAATGCCACACGTGTTTTAGTTAACAGCCCCGCTTTTTGGTTCGATAAATTAAGACCTAACCCTACTCTTTTACCTAAATTATAATCGGCAGTAAGCAATTTATTCACCGAAGAGCCCGGCATATCATCATACTGTTTATTATATGACAGGTTTAAATTCAAACTTGAATCTATACCGGCCATTGCCGCATTTGCCTGGTATTGGTTAAAGAAAAATTGAGCCGGACCAGGGTTACGTTGTGCCTGGGCGGAATAGGTAATTCCGCCAAGTAACAAGGTTAGTAAGATCAGCTGTTTGCTTATATTTTTTGTTAATGATTTCATGTCTGATTCCGTTAGTCGCGAACAATGGTGATATAACCTTTATACAATTTTGAACCATTACCTAAATCAATGATATAATAATAGGTGTCTTCATGTAGAGGTTCCCCATTAATGGTTCCATCCCACTCATTTAAATACCCTGATTTAGTATAGATCATTCGTCCTGCTTTGTCAAATATTTTGACAAGGTTGTTAGGATAGCTTTCAATGTTTCTAACTAGCCATTTATCATTGTATCCATCGCCATTAGGAGTAATAACATTGGTAGCATTAAGTTTGAAATCTTCAACCACCTCAATTGTTATCGATTGTTCAACAACACATCCCTTAGCATTATATCCCTTCACTGAATAAGTTGTTGTTTGCATAGGGCGAACCTGTACCATCGGATCATTTTTACTACCTATAATTCCGTCCACGTTTGCCCACCCGTAAGTAGTTGCATTACCTACCGCAGAAAGTTCAACTATGTCTCCTTTGGATATTTTCAATGAGGACACATTGCTCTTAACCGTAAAGATTGGTAATGCATTTACCGTTAGCTTAAATGATTGTTCAGCAAGATCAACTCCCCCATTAGCTACACCACCATTGTCTTTTACGCTTACTTTAACAATTGCATCACCAACAGCGTTTGGAGCCAACACATAGCGAATAGTGGCTTTTCCGTTACTACCCTTAACAATTACAAGCTTGTCAAAGATGTTTCTATCAGACTGGATACTTAAGGTATAAGTTTGACCAGATTCAGGTCCGGCACTAATTCCAGTAACCGCAATTTGTTCTTCACCGGTAGTATGACAAAGTTCTTTATCACTTAGCGGATCAATTGTAGGTTTTTCGTTCACATCGTTAATCGTGATTACGAAAGTTTTCTCTAACCAAATATTACTTTGCGTGGTTGATCGAACACGAATATTAAATGTTGATTTTTGTTCAAAATCAAAGCTTCCTACTGTATTGATCGCATTACCATTAATAACAAATAATGCATTATCGGTATCGCCAGAACCCGGTACTAACGAATAAGTATACGTTGCAGCAGGATTTCCTGATGTACTGCTCAATGAACCGGCAGATGATCCTGCAGGTCTGTTCTCATAAAGAGTAGCAGTCGCTAACATAATATCCGTTGGTGCCGCAGCTTTTACCTTCATCGTACCACCCACATAAGTAATGGTATAGTTGGTTGATACTGCTCCATTAGCTGTAATAGTGTAATCACCCGTCAAGCTTGCTGACGTTGCTGTGGTCGAAACAGCAGGTTGTGCTGTTAGGCTATTATTATCATCACCGTTTGCAAAGCCATTATAACTAACAGTTAAAGCAGGAACTGCATCACCTTCAAACATTTCTTTATTATCAGCAGTAATTGTTAACTGTTTAGGAGTGATGGCAAAATTATCACCAACATAACTAATAGCATAGTTAGCGCCTGCACTTAAGCTTCCCTGGTTAATTGCATAAGTTGCAACATTTTCACCCGAAGTTCTAGCTAAAGCTCCTGTAAATGAATCTCCGGCAGCTAACGGGCCACCTGTAGTAATGCTATAAGCTAAAACAGGATCAGCTGAGCCATACTCTTTTGTTTGTCCGGCTGTTGCAGTTACTGTAATTGCTTTGGCTGTAATATCTCCGGAAGCAGTGAATGTATTAAGAACATAATTGTTATTATCAGCTCCAGATAAAACTAAACCATTAATTGTAACAGGCTTAGCAACACCTACATCCTTTGAATTATACCTAGCAGAAGCATACTGTACCTGAACATCATCCGTTCCGACTAAACCATTTGCTGCGGTGAAGCCATTAAAGTTAACTACCGCTAAATCAGTTCCATCGTACACTTTACTGATTATTCCTGCAGTCGCAGTAATAGGTTTTGCAGTGATTTCACCAGTAGTAGTTGCACTGGTAGTGGTTAAGGTATAATAGTCTTTTTGCAAACCTGAAAGAACAAAACCATTTACAGTTATAGTTTTGCCAGCCCCTGTATTTTTATTATCATACTGAGCCGTTCCGGTAACAGTTACATCATCTGCTCCTACTAAACCATTTAACTGATAATTTGTAACTACAAGACTAGCTTGAGCATCACCATTATATTGTTTTGTGATTACAGGAGCTGCATTTAACGATACTGTAATATCCTTACGGTTAATCGTTAACGTAGCTGTTGTAGATGCTGCAAGATGATTTGCATCAGCAGCCTGTGCAGCTGTTATCGTAACCACACCCGGTTTATGAATAGTAACGGTACTACCAGTTATCGATGCGATTGTGGCATCACTACTTGCATATGAAAATGCCCCTGTACTATTAGATGTTGGTGCATTTAGTGCAAAGTCAACATCTCCGTAGTTTTTGGTTAAAGTAGCAAATCCGCTTAATGTTGCTGGCTCGATAATACTGAATGTTTCAGTATGAATACATCCATTAGCATCGGTTACTGTTACCGTATAAGCTCCGGCAGCAAGACCTGATGCAGTTGCGCCAGTTCCACCGCTTGGTGCCCATGAATAGGTATAGGTTCCTGTACCACCTGTTACATTAACCGTTGCAGAACCATCATTACCACCTGCTGAACTAACATTATTTTGTGACGTACTTGCAGCTAATATAGTTGGCTCAGTAATCGTGAAGCTTTGGGTTGTAAAACAACCATTAGCATCAGTTACCGTTACCGTATAAGTTCCGGCAGTAAGACCTGTTGCTGTTGCAGCAGTACCTCCGCTTGGCGCCCATGCATACGTATAAATTCCGGTACCTCCGGTTACATTAACCGTTGCGCTTCCATTTGAACCACCATTACAACTCACATTTGTCTGCGATCCGGCAATAGCCACTAAAGCAGCTGGTTCGGTAATTGTAAAGCTCTGGGTTGCTGTACAACCATTCGCGTCTGTTACCGTTATGGTATAGGTTCCAGCGGCAAGACCTGATGCGGTTGCAGCAGTTCCTCCACTTGGAGCCCATGCATAAGTATAAGTTCCGGTACCTCCTGTTACGTTTACGGTTGCAGAACCATTGCTTCCACCGTTACAAGATACATTGGTTTGTGATCCTGCTGAAGCAACTAATAAAGTTGGTTCGGTAATGGTGAAGCTTTGAGTGGTTGTACAACTGTTCGCATCGGTTACTGTTACTGTATAAGTTCCGGCTGCAAGTCCGGATGCGGTTGCAGCTGTTCCTCCGCTTGGAGCCCATGAATAAGTATATGCTCCAGTACCTCCGGTTACATTAACTGTTGCGCTTCCGTTTGACCCACCGTTACAGCTCACATTTGTTTGCGCTCCTACTGAAGCTACCAACGAAGCTGGTTCGGTAATGGTAAAGCTTTGTGTTGTAGTACATCCATTTGCATCGGTTACTGTTACCGTATAGGTTCCCGCAGCAAGGCCTAATGCAGTTGCAGCAGTACCTCCGCTTGGTGCCCAACTATAAGTATAACCAGGTGTTCCTCCTGTTACGTTAACTTTTGCAGTTCCGTTTGCCCCTGCATGACAGCTTACATTCGTTTGTGTACCAGCTGAAGCGATTAAAGCTGAAGGCTGCGTAATGGTGAAGCTTTGTGTATCGGTACATCCGTTTGCATCGGTTACCGTTACGGTATACGTTCCGGCAGTAAGACCTGTTGCTGTTGCAGCAGT
>RCUQ01000506.1_pt1 | contig 17557 bp, 11 predicted proteins | sample 2166351 | NCBI WGS metagenome assembly RCUQ01 (sample SAMN09932597, study PRJNA488358) | compost metagenome | feature: garden; material: soil; isolation source: compost soil in acetonitrile-enriched culture | place: Germany: Experimental Botanical Garden Goettingen | collected 2016-01-27
GTAAGGAACTGTATTTAATCCAACCGATTGTAACGTTTTATCGATACACCAGAAAGATTTTGGTGCAACATACGGTGAGGTAGACTGGATAACCACAATACCTTCGGGTGAAAGCAACTTCTCGATTTCTGAATAAAATCGATTGCTGTATAATTTTCCGATTGAGAAATTAGAAGGATCAGGGAAATCGATCACTATAAAATCATATTGCTCGTTTTGTTGTTTTTTCGCCCAGGTAAAAGCATCAGTATTGATTACTTTAACTTTAGGAGAAGAAAATGAATGTAAATTCAAAGCCGACAACATGCTGTTATTGGTGAACATGGAGGTCATTTCTTTATCCAGGTCAACTAAAGTTACCGATTGAACATTCGGATATTTCAGGATCTCACGTACAGCAAGTCCATCGCCACCTCCTAAAACCAATACTTTTTTTGCGTAGGGTAGCGCTGCCAATCCCGGGTGAACCAATGCTTCATGATAACGATATTCGTCTGCCGAACTGAACTGTAAGTTTCCGTTCAGGAAAAGTCGTAATTCACGTTGGTTTTTAGTGATTATGATGCGCTGATAATGAGTGGTTTTTGAGTAAATGATCTTATCTGGGTAAGCCATCGATTCGGTAAAGCTCATGATCTTATCCGCATAAACAAAGCCAGCCAGCAAAACAACCATGCATAAAATGGCCTGCACCTTAAGTTGTTTTTGCCAGCTAATTTCTTTCTTAAACTGCCACAACACAATTATTGCCACAGCAATGTTCAATAATCCGAAGAAATAAGAGGTACGGATAATTCCTAAATGGGGAATCAGCAGTAAAGGAAAAATTACTGATGCCAATAAAGCACCGATATAGTCAAATGTGAATACTTTAGAAACCAGGTCTTTAAATTCAAACCTGTTTTCGAGAATCCGCATCAGCAATGGTATTTCTAAGCCTACAAATGTTCCGGTAAGCATAACCATCATGTACAATAACAGTCGGAACGATTCGGTTTGTTCAAATAAAAAAAACAACAGGGTAGAACTGGTGCCACCAACCAACCCAACCAATAACTCAATTTGAATGAACCATGATAGCAGATTCTTCTCAAAATGTTTTGATAACCATGAACCAATTCCCATGGAGAAAAGGTAAACCCCGATAATTGTTGAGAACTGGGTTACGGAGTCGCCCAAAAGATAACTTGCCAATGTACCTGCCACCAGCTCATAAATGAGGCCGCATGTAGCAACTACAAAAACAGACAGTAATAATAAAATGTGAAATCGGTTTTGGTTCACTGTATTAACTAATGCTTAACAGAAAGATCAATTAGATCCTTCAAATGAAATATTGTATTGTTTGGCCTTTTGATTAAATAAGTCGAGTTTATTTTTCTCTTTAAGTGTATTGTAGATTATGGCAATCAATTTTTTCCCATCTTCCACATAAGGTGATTTGTTTTCACTGTAGATCCGGTAAGCCCTGAATGCGTTATCCAAAGCCTCTTCATATTCTTGAGCTTCAAAAGATACTTTAGCAATGCCAAAATAACCCTCAGCATTATGAGGATGATAAAATCGCAACTGTTTAAAATATTCCAGGGCTTTTTCATTCTGTTTTTTAAACAGATAGATGCCTGCAATATTTAACAAGGCCACATCTCCCTGTGGAAAAACCTGCAGTGATTTTTTGTAATACTTTTCTGCATTGGTGTAATCCGAAGTTTTCCGATAGCAGATGGCTGTATTGTCAAGGGCAAAAATGAACAGAGAATCTATCGCAATTGCTTTTAAGTACTCTTTAATAGCTGCTCCATATTCCTTTACTTCGGCATATGTATTTCCTTTCAAGTAGGCCTTGTTCGCATTTTCGTCCTTTGAAAGGGTATAATACTCCACCGTTTTAATATTTATAACGGCGTTGCGATAATTTGGACACTGCTCAAAGAGTACCTCCATCGATGACTGCAATAAGGATTGTATCCCTTGAACTGTGGTGTATTTCTTTCGTTCTTCATCAGGTCCATTCAGAATTACGGAAGCAGATGCGCTACTAATGCATTGGTTGATTTGAGCCTGTAAAGAATCGGGTTCAATTGTGCGCACCGATTCAATGCATTTACAGGCATTTTCGGCTATTCGAACAGCGGTTTCCTGCGCTTTGGCAAAGAAACCTCCTGTTAATAGAATTCCGAGCACTAGTATTCTTTTCATTTCGATGAAAATTTAACCGTGTATTGCCGAAGCAATGATAATTGCCAATGCGATCATGTAGGCAGAAGCCATTAAAGCCAGCGCCATATTTCTTTTTTCAAGGATTTCTTTCCAAAGATTTTCTGGAGTGATTTTTTCAATTATCCAGAATGAAACTAATAAAATTAAGATACCCAGGCCCGAATATAAAATGGAAGCCACAACATATTTTACGTTAATAAGTTCAGATAAAGTCATATTAGTAGTAGTTTAAGTTTTTTATTTGTGATAATAACTACGTGTATAGCCACTCCGGTTTTCTTTGCTTTGGTTATCGTCGCCCAATAGCTTAATTCCGTTAAGTGTTAACCACGTATAGCCTCCCAATGCGATCATAAGCAGCAGGATGTAATATTTTAGTTCTTTTAAATTTTGTAGCATAATCTAATTGTCTCTATCATAAGGAGAATAATCACTGTTCGACCAGCGTTGACGATCGAAATAGGCCCTTCTTACAAATTGAAAAATAGGATAAACTGCAATGAGGAGTAAGAAAATGAAAAAGTTAGACCACAGTATGGTGTTTTGAGTGATCACCACTTCTAGTCCTTCATCTCCGCGTCCATCGGATGCAGGTTCAATGCTTAGGTGATAATAGCCAGAAGGAATATTACTTAGTACAGCATTGGCATCACGGCTGCCTTCCGTCCATGATTCGCCATCTTCATATCCATGATAAAATTCAATGGCTTTGCTGAAATCATAAAACTGACCGGTTTTGTCATTGATGAGTGTTATTGGAACTTCCATCCATTCATTACTCACATCCGAACGTAACTCAACATTCAAAGCTGTAGGGCCATCTACTTTAAAGCTGCCTGTATTAATGGTCTTATAACTTCCGCCTCCCCAACCGGCAGAATCACGTTGAGGAATGTAGTTTTCATGAAAGACCTCTTTTTCGGGCTTATTAAAATTGAACGCCCATAAGATCGCAAACATCAGAATAACTGTAAATGTAGTTACCATCATTAAGCCGTTGAATTGTCTTTCAAATGCTGCAGGTTGATTAGCTCCGACACCAAAACGGGTAGGGAGTACGTTTCTCTTAATTTTGAAAGCCTCAGCCACCTCTGAAGGAGTATTATAAGTTGCGAGGAACCAGTCGCCTGACTTTCCCTGGTTTTCGCGAACAAGCATACAAGGAGGCGCAATCAGTTCTCGTGCATTAATATGCTCATTAACAACATCCCAATCGAACTCGCCTGCTGCATAAAGCAACTGTGGCTCATATTTATTAAACAGCTTATATTCCTTGTCCTGATAAGTAACCGAATAGTTATTGCCTTTTACTGAAGTTAAATCAGGGTAATGATTAGTACCAGCGATAAAGTTCCAGTGCCCGTCAAATTCTGATAAAAACGCATATCCTTTTTCGGCATTAATTAAGAGGTATTCGCGCCATTTATAATTATTTCCTTTTTCCTTTTTTACCATAAATCCGGCAAGTGTATACGAATTGCCTTCAAATGTTCCGATACTGCCTATCGGTATGGCAGGTTTTGCCTCAAAATCCTTTATGTTAAAGGATCTGATCTGCATACGGAAAGTGAAAAAGGTATGGCAGTTTGCACATCCGAAATGATTGCTATTGGTATAATCAAATACCTTAAACTGGGTGCCGCAATCAGGACAATTTACAAACCCGGTGCTGGTTAAATGCTTATGATTCAGTAAATCTCCCATTAGCGTGCAATTTCATGTTTATTCATTTCAGAACCACCAAAAAAATCAAGTGTTTCAGCATAGATCGCCTTTACCTTATGGTTGTTTACCTGTTTGAAATTGGAGAGAAAAACATCAAACGTTGCCAGGTTAAACTCAGGCCATGTGTGGATTGAAAGATGTGATTCAGTTAAGCAAATTACAGCTGTAAACCCTCCGTTTTCGAAGTTATGATACACTTCGCCCACTTTTGAAAGTTCAAAACGGTTGATCAATTCATCAAAAAAAGGTTTACAAAAAGTATGGTCAGAGAGCAGATTGTTTTTGGCAGATGAAAATTCGGCAATAATGTGTAAGCCGGGCTTATAGCTCGTCATTAATTTAGTGTAGCTGATTAGTTGTCGGGCAAAGATATTTGTTTTGATGATATTTAAAAGTACGGACTGATATAAATCAAAAATGTCAAATACCTACCTTTGCGCCATGCCTCAATTACCTGCATTGAATCTTCCTCCATTTCCTTTTCAGCTAAAAGAAGAAGGAGGGAAGCTGTACATATTTGATGAGATCCGCAAGAAACATTTGATTCTTACGCCGGAAGAATGGGTGCGTCAGCATTTTATTCAATACTTAATTAAAGAACGTAATTATCCAAAGGGGTTAATCAATATTGAAGGAGGTTTAAAAGTGAATGAACTGGCAAAACGTTCTGATATTTTGTTGTTTAACACACAAGGAGAAAAATACTTATTGGTAGAATGTAAAGCCGATACGGTAAAATTGACCCAGAAAGCCTTTGATCAACTGGCGCAATATAATATCACTCATAAGGCGAGAATCATTGTACTAACAAATGGGTTGGAGCATTATTGCTGTGAAATTGATCACGAAAACAAAACCTACCAGTTTTTACAGGAAGTGCCGGTTTATACCACAGAGACGCTAAAACGCTAAGATTATTCCCGATCATTTCAGGGAATCTTATTAGTTTAATTTGTTATAATTCGTAACTCGAAACACGCAATTTTTAATCTTTTTTCTTTGCGTCTTCGCGACTTTGCGAGCATCCTTATAAATCTTACTTTTACGAAATGACTGCTTCGGAAATCATAAAAGAATTAAAAGCCAAAAAATACCGTCCGATCTATTTTTTACATGGGGAGGAAGAATATTATATCGACCTAATCGGTAATTATATTGAAAATAATGTGCTTTCTGAGGCCGAAAAAGGTTTTAATCAAACTGTTTTATACGGTAAAGACACTGATATCATTACTATTTTGAATAATGCGAAACGTTATCCGATGATGAGCGAACATCAGGTGGTAATTGTAAAAGAGGCACAAAATATAAAGTTCGGGAAGGATAAAGGAGATAAGGATCAGGACCCATTTGCGGCATATATTGAGAATCCTTTACGATCTACTGTTTTGGTTTTTTGTTACAAACACGGTAAAATCGACGGTCGTCTGAAAATGTTTAAAAACATTGAAAAAAACGGTATCCTGTTTGAATCCAAAAAACTTTACGACAACCAGGTTCCAGGGTGGATCACGGAACACGTTCAGGAGCAAGGCGTACGAATAAGTCCTCAGGCAACCGCCTTACTTGCAGAATATTTAGGAAATGATTTGTTAAAGATTTCCAATGAATTGGAAAAACTGATGATCAACATTTCTAAAGGAACTGAAATCGGTACAAAAGAGATCGAGGAAAATATTGGTATCAGTAAAGAATATAATGTTTTCGAATTTCAGAATGCATTAGGTAAACGAGATGTTCTTAAAGCAAACCGCATTGTTAACTACTTTGCGGCTAATAAAAAAGAAAATCCTGCAGTGGTGGTATTTGCTACGTTAGCCGGATATTTCAGTAAGATATTTGTTTACCATTGTTTAAAAGATAAGTCAAAACCCGCTGTAGCTTCGGCATTGGGAGTAAATCCTTTTTTTGTGGGCGACTATGAAATTGCTGCCCGAAATTATCCACAAGGTAAAACCATGCAGATTATCAGTCTTTTACGTCAATACGATTTAAAGAGTAAAGGCGTTGGAAGTACCGGCAACACGGAAGAAGGTGAGCTGATGAAAGAACTGGTTTGGAAAATACTACATTAATAATTTAAATAACCGCTAAGACGCTAAGGCGCAAAGTTTATTTCTTTGTGTCTTAGCGTCTTTGCGGTTGATTCTAGAATTTATCTCCGGCGCCGCCGCCGCCAAAATCGCCGCCGCCGAAGCCTGTTTCACCGGATGGTTGTGTTTGGGCAGGACCGAACGTTTGAGCGATAACAACTGCTTCCACATTTAACTTATCCATAAAATGCTTCTCATCTGAATCTTCGTAAGTAAAACCATTTTTAGACGGTGTTAAGTACTTTATAATACTGTATGCAATGCCTATGGCCGCTATTCCGCATAGGGTTAACGTAACTTCAATTGGCATAACGTGGTAGTAATTTCTGAACGTAAATGCTGCAATGGCTATTAATAACAATCCCATCCTGATTAAAACCACATCCTTTTTCTTAATTCCCCAACCGATATAAACAAAAGGAATAGCGATTGTCCATAACCAAAAGAACCAGCCTAATGGTAACGGAGCTTCTTCAGGTAGTCCGGAAATACTGCTTCCTAATTCGCGGACTATAAAATAGTTTCCGGAAAGGTATAAGGTGGTTAAACTTGCAATTTGTAAAATGATAAGACAAATGCTGTAATTCATTGCCTTTTGTTTTTTATCTGTTTTAGCAGCCCAAAGGTAAACCAAGGCCGAAATCAACATTAAAAAGAAAGGAGCGATTGCTATTCCCCATGATGAACTCTTTATGATAATGCTATAACAGCAAAAGAAAAAAGATAAATAGGCGATCGTACACATTAATGAATCGGCAAATCTGAGCGTGAGAAGTGCCGCAAAAACACACAGCAAAAAGGCAGGTATTTCCGGATATACATCCAGATTATCATTCATCATTTTATAAAGCAAAATATAAACACCTGATGAAATTAGTATCGCACTGCAATAGAGTAAAGCATCATCAACCCCTGAGCGATAATGATGTTTGTCTTTTATCATTACTCTTTCTAAAATTGCATAAATGCTTATACCTCCAATAATAGCTAACACAGCAAAACCAGTTTCAGAGTCAATGGCATCAGCCAGTATCAACCCGATCAGGCCGCAGGAAAAAAGTATGATGATGCAGGTCAGAATAAATAAGCCTATTCTGATAAATAAATTCGGAGTGTAAAACCCAACCGGATATTTCTGTTGAATGTTTTTTAGTTCCTCAGCAGATATGTATCCGTTATCGTTGGCTTGTTCAGCTTCCTGCTGTATTTTTAAGTTATCAAGCCAGGTTTTATTGTAGACGATCATGCTGATTTAAGTTTTTTGTTAACGTTAATTAGAAATAAAACAATACCTACTGCTGATCCAATAAAGTACATAAACGCCATGTACACAGCTCCAATGTCGTCCATTGCCATAAATACTCGCACCGCTAAACAACTGATAGCAATATAGCTATAGAGGGTAATAATCAATAAGAAATAAAACGATTTGCTTTTTACTGAATCTATATAATATAGGTAAGCAAGAGCACCTAAAATTAACAGCCAGGCAAAAGCAAAAGGTTGGTAATAGGAAAGTTCCACTTCATAAACTGATAAATAGTAATAGAAGTAACCAGCCAGCAAGGCTATAAAAGTGATATGTAGTCCAAAATTCTGATAGGTAAATTTGAAATGTTTTTTGATGTTTTGCCGCTCAGAAAAATAGGCTGCAAATAGTAAAATCACCCCTAAAAGTAAAGCAGTATAAATAATACGTTCACTATCAAAATCATTGTCTTGCAAAAAACGGGTAGGAGTGATGGATAGGCCCATCCACAAAGCGAGGTTGGTTATGGCTAAACTTAAAACCCCTAAATGATCAAAGTAATAAGCCACAAAAAACAATACGACCATCGGAATGAATGTGGCCATTCCGTAGTTAGTGCCGAATACAGTATATACATATTGAAGATAGCCGACAAAGGTTAAAAAAGTCAGACATGATAGCAGTAATACGTAATCAAAAAAGGAGTTGGGTGAGTTAACTTTTTCTGTGGAGAATGGCGCTTTCTTTTTGAAGCAATACCAAAAACCAGTACCACATACCATCGCTATAAAAGCTAAAATGGCCTGGTGACCAATGGTATCAATGTTTTTGTAAACCAAAACTCCAAGTCCGGAGCTCAATAACATTACCCCGATATACAATAAGGATTTTAATTCCCAGTGAACTGAAAATAGGGGATTACTGTTGCGTTCATTAATCTTGCTAAAAGACGCATCATTAATCAAGCCTTCAGCATGGAGTTTTTCAGCAAGTTGATTATTCATTGATGTGTTAAAATTGATGTTTTCAGGATGTTTATTAAAGTAAATGTAAGTATATTTAAGTAAAACCATAATTTCTACTCCATTATGGATAATATCCAATTAAAAATCAATAAATTGTAGGTAATCTGTACTAACAGCTATGTATGATCAAGTTTTTGAGGAGTTACGAGTGCTTGTCTTTGATAAACTTTCGAAACTGGACGAGCATTTAACTTATCACTGCAAAGAGCACACAACCGATGTATTAACTCAAAGTGAACAGATCGCTAAACGGGAAGGTGTAACCGATAAGCATCAACTTCATTTGCTAAAAGTTGCCGCTTTGTATCATGATTCTGGTTTTTTAAATACCTATAAAGACCATGAGACTTATAGCTGTAGCCTTTTTTTAATGGATGCAGATCGTTTTGGTTTTAGTAAGGAAGATAAGGAGCAGATAACATCGTTGATTATGGCGACTAAAATTCCGCAGCAACCCCATAATTTATTGGAACAGATTATTTGTGATGCCGATCTTGATTACTTAGGCCGGGATGATTTTTATAAGATAGGGGAAACTTTGCGAAAGGAGTTTTTGCATTACTCCATTGTAAATTCGGATGAGGAATGGGAGACATTACAGATCAAATTTCTGCAAAATCATCATTACCATACAATTTCATCTCAGCAATTACGGGAACCCATTAAGCATCAGTATTTGCTTCAACTGGGATAGGTTTTAGGCAGAAACTTCAATGTTTCGCACTGTGACTTTCTGCTTAACAAAATACATATCTATTTCACCAGCATTTTTAGCAAGAATTTTTCCCCGGTACTCACATTCATATTCATGTTTAATAAGTTCATAGTGTGCTGCTGAAATATTGATCTGGCCGGGTTCTCCATTACTCTCCATCCGGCTGGCAATATTTACCGTACTGCCCCAAATATCATACGCATACTTTTTCTTGCCAACAACACCGGCGACCAACGGTCCGGTATGAATACCAATGCGAATTTCCCATGGTGTGGCACCATTTAACTTTCGTCTGTTATTGATCTCGTTCATGAAGCCAAGTATTTCAAAAGCAGCCTTCATGATATTGATGGGGTGCGTTGAATTAACTGTAGGGATACCGCCGGCGCACATATAAGAATCTCCGATTGTTTTTATCTTTTCAAGATTATTCCGTTCAATGATCGTATCGAACATCGTAAAACACTCACTAAGTTCAGCTACCACCTGTTGTGGAGATAATGTTTCGGCAATGGCTGTAAAGCTTTTGAAATCTGTAAATAACACGGAAACACTCTCGTAATAGCGAGGTGTTGCCTGTCCCTTTTCCTTGAGTTCTTTAGCTACTTCTTCCGGTAAAATATTAGCTAACAGATTTTCAATTTCAACCTTCTGCTGGTCGAGTAGCTTATTTAGACGGATTTTATTGCGGTAATCACGGTACAAAATTAAACCAATAATGCAGATCAGACCTAGAACAGCGATTAACGAGTTTTTAGCAATTTTTTGTCGTTCCAGTGCTAGCTGTTGTAATGCCTTATCTTTGGTAAGAAGATTGATCTCGCCTTGTTTTTTTTGCAAATCGAAATCAAATTGCAGGTTGCCTAATTTTTTATCACTTTCAATATTATAAAGAGTGTCTTTAATGTTGGCATAAAGAGACTGGTATTCAAATGCTTTCTCATAGTTATTGGTTTTTGCATACACTTTTGAAAGCACCTGGTAAATATCTTTTATCTCATGCTTGGCCTGGATTTCTAGCGCCGGAATTTTGGCACGGTTAAAAAAGTACAGTGCCGTTTTAAAATCACCTTTATCAAGGTACACATTTCCCATTCCTATTAATGACTGAATGATGGAGATCTTAATATTCAGATTTTCGGCCAACGCCAATGCTTTTTGGTGATTTTCTAATGCTTGGTCATATTTCTTTTCACGCTTATACAACTTGCCCATCGCATTGTAGGCATTTAGGCTGCCTTCGGAATTTCCATAAGCCTTTAATGCTTTGTTAAAGTAATGTAAGGCTTTAGTGTCGTCATTTTTATCAAAATAGATAGAGCCAATATTTACGCTAATAGCCCCCAACTCTTCCGTACGATTTAACTCTTCACATAAGGGTAAAGCAAGTAAATAATAATGCAATGCTTTATCGTAAGTAGCATCTTTAATATTATAAACACCTCCCACGTTATTTAAAGCAGAAAGAATCCGTAGTTTATCTTTTGATAGTTCAGCATATTTTAATGATTGAAGATAATTTTCGAGTGCTTTGGCATCATCCCCCTGGTCATAATAAATAACGCCTATGTTATTATACAAATTGGCAATACCCACATTGTCTTTTATTTCTTTAAACTGGTTTAATGATTGGGTATAGTTGTCCAATGCTTCCACATATTTACCCTGGAAATAATAGGCGATTCCGATGTTTTTCAACGCATAAGCCCGCCCCTTAGGGAATTTTATCTTCTCAGCCAGTTTCTTTGCTTCAATGGCTAAACTGATTGCTTTTGCAGGGTTATCATTAAATCGTTCCTTGCTTTGCTGCAAATAGTTATTAACCTGAACGGTGTCAGCAAGATTTTTAGTGTTTTCAGTTTGTGAAATTCCATAGTAAGGAACACTAATCAGTAATGCGCAAATGATGATCTTGTTAAACTTCATATAATATTTAGTTACCTCACCTACCTCACCCTAAATCCCTCTCCTCAAGGAGAGGGACTTTTGGGCCAGTGCAAAGTTGTTTCAGTTATACTTCATCCTAAATCCCTCTAAGAAGAGGGACTTTTAGACAGTGCAAAGTTGTTTAGTTATACCTCACCCTAAATCCCTCTCCTTCAGGAGAGGGACTATTCCGAGGACTCCCTTCTCCTTCAGGAGAAGGGCCGGGGATGAGGTGTGTTACTCCTTAATAATCCTTCCTGTTTTGTAACCATCAGTATTCTTTACAAGAATATAATACAACCCATTCCTTAAATCCGACACATCCAGTTCAAACTCCGAATCAGATATTTTCTTTGTAATTCTAACAGGATAAAACTGACCGTATAAATCATACAATAAGCAATTAGAACTGCTGACGGTTAAAGTGCCGTTTATTGCTTTTACTGTAACATTTCTTGCAGCCGGATTTGGAAAAACGGATAGACTTTCACCTGCTGAAACCTCATTTTTAAAGATGTCAGCTCCGCTCGATTGTTGAGCTGTTGTATTGTTATAAACTTTGGTACATCTAGCGGAAATAGCGCTTGCATTTGAAGCTACAGCCGTTTTCTTACCACTTTCTATGGTTTTAATTTGCCATGTCAGTGTTTTTCCATCAAATGGAACACTAAAGCGAGTGGTTCCTGATACAAATACAACCGGTAACTGGGTGTCATCAAATGAACCGCTTGATGTCAGCACATTGTCTTCTCCTTTATCGAGGTAAACAGTTTCACTATTTGGGTTGATACACGAGAAGTGTGCAATGTATTTATAGGTTGAACCTTTTACCTCTTCAACACAATCGAGGTATATTCTTAACTTTTTAGTTTGAGGACAATCCGGATTTACATAAAGTGTTCCGTTCTCATAATTAATGGTATAGTTCTTTGCATTGTAGAAATCAACCAGCAATGGAATAATAGCATATTCGCCAGGATTACCTTTATAATAAGGGTAAACCGTAAATTTTACTTTCGGACTTTCATTTGCTTTTAGGGTGATGAATTCTGCTTTAAATTCAGGGAAAGGGTCCTTTTGAGTAATCGTTTCATCAAGTGCCTTAACTGTTAGAGGGGCTTGTGTGATAGTAAGCAAACAGTTTTCATTAATAAAAGTAAAATCATAATTAGGCGACGATAATGATCCCAATGATACCGTGATTGGATATGTACCAGCATCGCTAAGCAAATCTGCCGTTGTAGTAAAATCCGGCTGACCTGAAATTTGGCTGGTTTCAAAAGTATCTCCGTTTAAAAATCCGGTAAATGTGGCGGTAAATGGTGGATTTGGATCGCCATATACTTTGGTTGCATTATTGGCTTTTACAGTGAGCAATCCTTTACCTACCGTCAATGTTCCGTTTTCATAGTTTATCAGGTAATTATTCAAATCCGTATTTGCACCTCCGATAGCAGTGCTCGGAACAATTGGATATTGTCCGGCCCCGGCTGATGCAGAGGCGCCGTTGCTGGTCAGCGTAACTGATTTTACCGAATCTTCAAACATTAGGATTCCACTGCTAATCGTAAAGGCCAGTGAATCCAGTTTTAGTGCTGCTCCATAAGCCTTGCTGGTATCATTTGCCTTTATGCTGAGTGCGGCAGGTAAAATGGTAAGCTTTCCGACTTCGTAAGTAATGTCAAAGTTGTCGTTTTGTAATGATCCAGGGATAATGTAGTTAAGGCCGATACTTGAACCGGTTATCATATTTAATGATTTAAGCGGACTTGTTAATCCTTGTCCGATTTCGGTCGAATCAATTATAACTGCATTTTTTTCCTGGCTATTCACAATCGGAATTGCCTGACCATTTACAATCGTCACAGCCTTGCCATTCACAATAGTAACCGCCTGGCCATTTACTTGAGTAATTTCTATTCCGTTTACAATTGCAACGGCCTTTCCATTTACAATCGTCACAGCCTGTTTATTAGCAAAAGACTCATCATCAATAAGTCCCCGCGGACTAACAGCCGTAATTGAGGTTAACATGGAAGTTTGAGCCGAATTGACGTTAAAATCTAACACCGACTCTTGTGTAATATCAACAACATTACTGGTTTGGGTAATAACACTGCCATTTACCAGCTTTTTATTGGTTATTTGTCGTGCGCCCTGTAATGTTTTTTCTGTAGCAAGAAAACTTAGGCTTTGTACTTCGCTTTCAGAAAGGTTATTAACAATAGGAACAGCTTTCCCGTTCACAATTGTGATAGCTTGTCCATTTACTATTGGCACAGCTTTCCCGTTTACAATTGTTACCGCCTGACCATTTACAATCGTTACCGCCTGACCATTCACGATAGGTACCGCTTTACCATTTACAATCGTCACAGCCTTTCCGTTTACCAATCCTATAACATCTGTTGCTAATTGATTATGATGAAAAGTATAGATGCTGTCGAGAAGATCAATTGAATCGTCTAAATTAATTGAATCCGGCAGTTGGTAAGTATAGCTGATATCGCCAATTTTCTCACCGTAGGTAAGCGTGGTATCTCTTGCAGTTATGGTCAAAGGCATTTTTTCGATAGAGAGCACACCGTTTTCAAAAGTATAAGTATACAACTCCGTGAACCCCGCATCTACAGGATTATTGAGATCGAATATCCTCTGTGGTATTACAATGTAATTGTTAACATTACTGGTACTTGTTGCCGGAGTGTTGTAGGTAATACTATCCAAACCAAGGTCAGTAAGTGTTAAACCTGAACTGTCCAGTGGCTTATTATCCACAGTGATTATTGACGTAAATACGGGTAGTTGTTCACCATAACGTATAATTTTGTTTTCCGCTTTGATTTTGACATTCTTTTTCTGAATCTCAAAGAAAGTTATGGAATTGGAAACACCACCATCTCGGCCCGTTGGCGATTTGGAAGGAGTATACGCCCTGATGGACGGGTTGCCTGTAAATTCAGGGATAGGAGCTGTTGCGGTACTATCATTCACATAATTGGTGGCAAGCGTATCATCTCTGAACAACACCTTTGTAGTAGCGCTCAAATAACTGGCCCTCAGCGTTAGGGTAAAAGGCTCATTTCCGGGAGCCACATTTTCAGGAACCAATAATCGTATAAGTTCTGGCTTAGCCGCCGCTAAAGATTGAATAGCTACATCGGCTCGTATAAAGCCATTACCGCTTATAAAATCAAATCCGGGAGTATTCATATCCAGAGCGGTACTGCTGAGTAATTCTCTTAATTCAGTGTTGTTATAGGGTTGATTATAGTATTTTTTACGAGCCTGTTTGAGGAGTGCAGCAACAGCAGCTGCATGTGGAGCCGCGGCCGATGTTCCGAAGAAATTTGGGATTCTGTCGCTCTCAAGATCAGGTGCATCAAAATTAACGGATGTGTTAATGCCATCGGGAGCAGTAAAATCCGGTTTTTGCCTGGTTTGACCATTAATAGGAGTACCTCCCCAAGAAGAGAAACTTTCAATCAAAGGAGGGTTTACACCTGCAGCAGGAGTTTGAGTATAACGAACCGCACCAATGCTAAAAGCTCCGGCAGCATTTGCTTGTCCGACAATGGTGGAATTGCCTGAATTATACTCATTAATGGTACCATCACCTCTAAATATTATGTATTTAAACGAAACCGATCCTGTTCCAGATGGACGAGTAATCAGAATGTTAGTGGTTGTTGGAGAGATAACGGTAAAAGGCAGTATTTCGATAGGATCACCGCCAAGATTATTGCGGTTAAAGCCAAATAAGGTGGAGCCGTTATCGTCTGTGAGGTAAATATCCAGGTCGTTTACGGTTCCGGTTTGTGTTTGTCCAAGCGAATAAAATGCGTCTTGCCATTGCAATACAATCGTATAATCTCCAGGTTGCAACGAGATATTTTGCAGCACGTCTCCAGTTCCGCTAAAATTATGTGCCTGTCCCGAAACCCCAGCCGGAGGGGTAGCAGGAACAAAAACACTTTGATAGGATTTGTTGCCGAAATTACCTGCTGAAGTAAAATAGGCGACCCCTTGTGCACTAACCTGATCTACTGCTTGGGAGACCACCCCATCCTGAAAAAACGGTTCGGTGATGAAGGTCACATCATCAACAATAACATCACAGTTAGTCGCTGCAAGTTGAAGTATTCCCTGCGCCAGATCTCCCGGACTAATAAATCCGGTTCTGAATGCCAGCTGTGCCTTTGGTGCAATATCATGGATAATCTGGAGCATAGCTCTTCCTTCATCCACCCTGCGTCCGAAAGGAAATTCCATTAAAACTTGTACCGGTACAGGATAGGCTGAATTATTTAATCCAGGAAGATCGCCATTGGCTACATCTGTTTGTGCCGGGTTGCCCGGACGAGTATTATAGCTATCAGATAATACACCAACTTTTATACTATCTCCATCGAGCTCATATCCATTTCGGAGATAATTGGTCCGCATCACTATATCTCCTTGGGAAGTGGTAATTCCTGCACTACCTACTGGAGGAAATAACGGGCGACAGTAATTAATCAGTTGCGGTAACTGATTTAATTTAGTGAGATTATCAATCGGTATGCGACCCGAAACAATGAATTGAGACTCACCATTGTCAATAAGGTTGGTAAGGCCGTATTCGTTTGTTTGCAATAAGGACTGTAGTTGTTGAAACTGCCCCTCAATCGCAATTACTTCTACCCAAACACTATCACCACTAAGTACAAATATTTTCTGTTCAGGATCCTGAATCGAGTCGCCATATACTGCCAGCGACGTCAGTTCGGCACCTATAAGACTACTATCTTTGCCATTTACAGGAGGAGGATAGAATGGTAAAATACAAGATTTATAAGTGACGATTACAGTATCTGAAGCCGAACAGCCATCTTTAGTTGCTGTTAATACATATGTTCCTTTTGAATTGACCGTTGGCGATAAAGTGTTTTCTCCCGTAACGATATGTCCACCGTTTAATGCAGTCCATTTAATTTGTACCGGAGCTGTAGTGCAGGATCCGTTTAAGGTAACTTGAGTTTGTGGACACGTAAATTCAACATCATCACCTGCATTTACCTTTGGCGGAGTACATTCAGTAAAAGGACAATAGGTTATTTTTACTCCACATTGAATATTAACAACTGTACCACTTAGTAATGCACCTTTTACACTTGAAGAACTGGAACCACTTCCAATATTAATGCCGCCGTACGGAGCCCAGATTGTTCCAAACCACTCTGAACAACGATTATTTGCAAGATAATTGGTCATGGTCCATGCATAATTACCTAGTTTGCAACTATTACCGGTTCCATGTGTTTCTGCATAAATTCTTGACGCATCACCTCCATTAATGATATCTACATTGCTGATATTTAAGTCAACATCCCCATGAATGTATAGTTTAATAACACCGGTTTTATCACCTTTGAAATCAAAAATAAACTTGTTGGGACTAGCGCCTGAATTCTTAATATAACTGAAAACATAGGTTCCGGTCCCTGAAAAAGTAATGGTTTTACCTCCCGTTAATTCCATGGGCCCGTAACAATTCGGAGTAAGTTCTTGGGTTTCGGTTATCTTTTTATCTCCTGCTTTTGGAAATTCAGTAATTGCAGGCATCTGAGGTAATATGGGAAGCTTAGGACTCGCGTACCTCTTTCCTCCTGAAGGTGAAGGGCCATAATATGAACTTCCTTTCGGTATAGTTACCGTCCCCAATACGCTTCCGCTTCGGATGTATACTGAACCTTTAACATCAATATTTCCCTTTAATTGCTGCGAAATTCCGGTTTTTAAAACGTTTCCAGATTCTTTTCCTGAATTGGCTGCAGCAATTGTCCCCTTTACTAACGTGTAATCACCAAGATAGATAGTGCCATTGCTGTATAAATTGCTATATATCGACGCTTTTCCAAGTACTTTAATGAGTTGATCACTACCAATCGAGCCGCCAGTTATACTGGAGCCTTTTCCGATAACAACCGCATGGGAAGGAGTAGCTGAATAAGTTTGAGGAGAGCTTTGATTGAAACCTCCCGATACGACAAAGTTTTTAACCTCAAGTTGTTGACCCAATAGGTTAAAGGGTATTAACAACAAAAAATGAATACAAACAACGCCTACATTAAATAAAATACTACCTCCAGGTGAATTTTTCATAAGAATTGAATATTAAAAGTGTGCTAACAGAATCTTTTTGATTCTTGTCTAGTCTATTTATTGGTACGGAGGTAAGAGCTAATTCGGGAAAATCAGGAAAAATATATAACGTTTGTAACGTAATGGTAGTTAGAAGGATATAAATGGTAACAACTATATTAAATTAACAATTTTATGGAGTTTATGAAATAGGAAGTTCAAAAAAATGTTGAAACAAGGATTTAAGGTTATTATACATTAATAAGTTTAAAGGATTTTCGATTATACCCCATTAATGTTGCGTATTTATTTGTTAGGATACAGTATTGTGTTTTTGTTTTCAGTTTTTTCTTAAAAACAAAAAGTAGGTACTTAATTAAATGTTACGAATAGTAATTATAAATAATATTTGACATCTTTGGATCTATCTATGAAACAATATCAAAGCCTATTTTTTTATTATTAAATAACTATTTGACAT
>RCUQ01000507.1_pt1 | contig 17536 bp, 16 predicted proteins | sample 2166351 | NCBI WGS metagenome assembly RCUQ01 (sample SAMN09932597, study PRJNA488358) | compost metagenome | feature: garden; material: soil; isolation source: compost soil in acetonitrile-enriched culture | place: Germany: Experimental Botanical Garden Goettingen | collected 2016-01-27
GGTCATGGAGGCTCCGCGGTCTTGGCCGGCACCCAGGCAGGCTGAACATTTTCGAACGCTCCAACATACCGGATCCGACGCCCCGTCGTCAAGGCAGCAAGCGGCTTTGAGGGCCCTCGTCAGGCCCAGGCGGCGCGTGAAGGAGCCTGGCGACTCCACGTCGGCGCGGGGGCCGAGGCGGCGGCCTCGAGGCGGGCCTGAAGCCGGGCGATCGCCTGCTCCGGGCCGGGGGCGATGCAGCGCACGCCGGGGTCCGCCGCGAGCGAGGCCACATGCACCGCGTGGCCGCCGACCCACTCCACCACGAGCTCGTAGCGGACGGGGGTGCCCTGAATCTGGAACTGGCGGCCTTGCATGGGACGGGTCCTCCTCCGGTCGTCTGGTTACGAGCGTAACACCGAATTGTGACGATTTGTTTGAAGTTCCGCTGTCGGTAAATGAAGCCTGGCTGAAGCCTGGCGGGGCCTCGGCGACAGGCGGCCGAGCACCCGGCGGTCGGCCGGAAGTGCCTAGCCCGCCTTGAGCTGGTCGTCCTCGACCGGCCGGGGGGCCACCCCGGTGCGGCCGACCTCGACGATGTCCAGGGGGCGGCCCAGCGAGAAGAAGGCCTTGGGGTTGTGGTAGAGCAGCTGTTCGACCCACTCCGGCGCGAAGCCGAGCCCCAGCAAATGCCGGGCGACGCGCGGCACGGCCAGCGGGTCGCCGCCCAGCCGTCCGGCGGCGCTGTGGAGGGTCAGTCGCTCGGGGCCACGAGACGCGACGATCTGGACCGCTTGCTCCACCGAGACGCCCTCGTTCACGCCGACGGCCAGCCCGGCCCAGCAGCCGATCGCCCGCAGAGTCGGCAAGACGTCTTCCAGCGCGCCGTTGACGAGCACGCGGCCGGGCGCGAGGCCCTCCTCGCTCAGGATCGCCACCACGCGCGCGAAGATCGCCGAGCGCTCATAGAGCGGCAGCCGCACCACGAACGGCAGCCCGTGGTGGCGCGCGAGGCGGGCCTGCAGGCGGAAGATCGACTCTTCGGCCGCGCTGCCGCACGAGAGGCCGGCCTCGCCGATGGCCGCCACGCGCTCGTGGCCCAAGAACCGGGGCATGCGCTCGAGCACGCGGCGGGCCAGGGCCTCGTCCTCGGCTTCTTGCGGCGGCACGCCGAGGCAGGCCGCGTAGCCCAGGCGGACCGTGAAGGCCCGGCGGGCCTCGCCGGTGATCAGCCGCTCGAAGTCGTCCAGGTGGCTCTCGGCGAAACGCCGCTCGATGCCCTGCCACGTCGTCGGCTCGACCACCGCCATGGCCCCCGCCGCGGCCAGAAGCTCGAGTTCGGGCAGGCCGCGGCGAGAGGCGTACAGCGTGGGGTCGATGAAGCGCATGGGCGGATCTCCTTTGATCGGCGGGGCCATCGTATCCGAAACGACCTTTCGTTAAAACATCCCGGACGCCAAATCGCCTTGGCCAACGCGAAGGGGGCCGACCACATCCGGTCGGCCCCCACGGGGTCAGGGGTCTATTCCTCGATCTCGAGCTTACGGCCCTGCGGCTTCTTGAGCTCTTCGGCCAAGGGCGCCCGGATGGTCAGCACGCCGTGCTTGAAGCTGGCTTTCGCCTCGGCGTCTTTGACCCGGGTGGGCAAGGGCACCACCCGCTCGAAATGGCCGTATTGCCGCTCGGAGCGGAAGTAGTTGTCCTCTTTGACTTCGGACTCTTGCTTGAGCTCGCCGGTCAGCATGACCTGGTCTTCGAGGATCTCGACGTGCACGTCTTTGGGGTCGAGGCCGGGCAGCTCGGCCTTGATCACGACCTCGTTGCCGGTCTGGTAGACCTCGACGTTGGGCGTGAACGCCCGCCCGAAGTCCAATTGGGCCATGCCGGGCATGCGCCCGCCATGCGTGCCGCCGAGGACCTGATCGAACATGCGGTCCATGACCCGGCGCATCGACTCGATTTCAGAGAATGGTTCCCAACGCATGAGTGCCATCTGGTTGTCCTCCTTTCACTCACACCGATTCTTGCGGCCCCGCGGCCGCCGGCTTCTCGCCCGCCGCCGGCTCGATGCTCACCTCGTGGTCGCGCTCCTCGCGGAAGAAGGTGAAGGTGCCGTCGGCGAAGTCCACCCGGATGCGATCGCCCGGTTGAAACTCCTGCTCCAAGAGCAGCCGGCTGATGCGGGTCTCCAGTTCCTTTTGGATGGCGCGGCGCAAGGGCCTGGCGCCGTAGGTCGGGTCGAAGCCCTTCTCGGCGATGGCCGCCTTGGCCGCGTCCGAAAACGCGATCTCGAGGTGCTGCGCGTGCACCTTCCGGCGCGTGTGCTCGAGCATGAGATCGACGATCTCGCTGATTTGGGCCTGGTTAAGCGGGTGGAAGACCACGATCTCGTCCACGCGGTTGAGGAACTCCGGCCGGAAGTTGGCCTTCAGGGCCTCCATCGCCGCCGATTCGATCGCCGCCCAGTCCTCGCCCTGCTCCTCGAGCTCGAAGATGCGGTGCGCGCCCACGTTCGAGGTCATGATGATCACGGTGTTCTTGCAGTCCACCGTCTTGCCCTTGCTGTCCGTGATGCGGCCGTCGTCCATCATCTGCAAGAGGATGTTGAAGACGTCGGGGTGGGCCTTTTCGATCTCGTCGAAGAGCACCACGCTGTAAGGCTTGCGCCGAATGGCCTCGGTGAGCTGCCCGGCCTCCTCGTAACCCACGTAGCCCGGAGGCGCGCCGACGAGGCGGCTGACGGTGTGCTTCTCCTGGTACTCGGACATGTCGAAGCGGATCAAGGCGTCCTGGTCGTTGAACAAATACTCCGCGAGCGCCTTGGCGAGCTCGGTCTTGCCCACGCCGGTGGGGCCCAGGAAGATGAACGATCCGATCGGCCGGTTGGGGTCTTTCATGCCGGTGCGGCTGCGCCGGACGGCCTCGGCGACGGCCGTGATCGCCTGTTCCTGGCCGATGACGCGCTGGTGCAGGTGGCTCTCGATCTCGAGCAGGCGCTTCTTCTCCTCTTGCACCATCTTCTCGGCCGGAATGCCGGTCCATTCGGAGACGACCTTGGCGATGTCCTCCACGCCGACCACCGGCTCTTGCTTGCCCTGCTCGGTGCGCCAGGTCTTCTGGGCCTCGTCGAGCTCGGCTTGCAGCGTGTCGATCCGGCCCTTGATCTCGCGGGCCCGGTCGTACTCCTCGCCCCGCGCCGCGCTGTCTTTCGCCGCGTTGAGCCGCTCGATCTCGGCATTGAGCTCGTTGATCCGCCCGGGCTCCCGCCGGGCCGCGAGGTGCTTCATCGCGCAGGCTTCGTCGAGGAGATCGATCGCCTTGTCCGGCAAGAACCGATCCATCACGTACTTGTCCGCGAGCTCGACGGCGGCTATCAGCGCCTCGGGCTCCACCGTCACGCAGTGGTGCGCCTCGTAGAGGTCTTTCAGGCCCTTGAGGATCTCGATGGCCTGCTCGGGCGTCGGCTCTTCCACCAGCACGGGCTGGAAGCGGCGCTCGAGGGCGGCGTCTTTCTCGATGTGCTTGCGGTACTCATCCAGGGTGGTCGCGCCGATGGCCTGAATCTCGCCCCGGGAGAGGGCCGGCTTGAGCATATTCGCCGCGTCCATGGCGCCCTCGGCCGCGCCGGCGCCGAGGATCGTGTGAAGCTCGTCGATGAAGAGGATGATCTTGCCCTGGGCCTTTTTGATCTCGTCCATCATGCCCTTGAGGCGCTCCTCGAACTCGCCGCGGTACTTGGTGCCGGCCACCATCCCGCCGAGGTCCAAGGCGAGCACGATCTTGTCTTTGAGCAGGTCCGGCACGTCGCCCGAGATGATGCGCTGGGCGAGGCCCTCGGCGATCGCCGTCTTGCCCACGCCCGGCTCGCCAATCAGCACCGGGTTGTTCTTGGTGCGGCGGCTGAGAATGCGCACGACCCGCTCGATTTCGGTCTCGCGCCCGACCACCGGATCCAGCTTGCCGGCTTTGGCCAGCGCCGAGAGGTCGCGGGTGAACTTGGCGAGGTTCTCGCCGATCTCGGGCGAGCGGTACTCCGCGTCCACCACCTCGCCGGGCTCGCCCATGCCGGCCATCGGCGAGCCCTCGGCGCCGAGCGGCGCGCGCGAGACGCCCTCGGCGAGCACCTGGGCCGCGACGCTCTCGCCCTCGGTCAGGATGCCGGCCAGCAGGTGCTCGACGCCGATCTCGCGGGCACCGCGGGTCAAAGCGGCGTCGTAGGCCACTTGCAAAGCCCGCTTGAGCCGGGCCGTCAGGCGCACACGCTCGGGCCGCTGGCCGTCGCCGGTGGGCAGGGCCTCTTGCAGCCGGGCTTTGACGTCCCCGACGTTCAAGCCGAGCTGGCGGCCGAGCGTGTCGGCGAGCCGCTCATCCTCGAGGGCCGCGAGCAGGACGGCCTCGGGGCCGACCTGGGCCACGCCCGAGGCCGCGGCGCGCTCGGCGCCGGCTTCGAGGATGCGCCGGGCGTCCGGCGTGAGGCGATCGAGCAGGTTGGCCGGGCTGCTGCGCCGGGGCCGGGAGCCGAAGACGCTCTCGATCAGGTTGTCGAGCCCCATCTCCCCGAAGCCGAGCGCCCCGAACCCGCCCACGTTCTGCTCGGCGCGGAAGTGCTCCGCGCAGTGAGCGCACAAGTTCACGTCCCGCCGCCGCCCGTTGACGGTCTGGGCATAGTGGAAGGTCGCCGGCCGTTGTTGGCAATTCTCGCACTGCATAGCCCCCTCCTTCGATCGAATCACTGGGTATGCACCATGGCGATCCTAGCGAGATTGTTAAGCCATGTAAATGTCCGTACGTCCGCTGTGCACCTGACTTTCGGGCCATGGCAAAGGCCCCGCCAGTCACCTGGCGGGGCCTTATATTGCGGGCAGTGAGCGCGCCGAGACTCGAACTCGGGACCCACGGATTAAAAGTCCGATGCTCTACCAACTGAGCTACGCGCCCGTCCGTCCCCGCTCTCACGGGGACGGCCCATCATACATCAGGCGTCCGAAAAGGCGCAAGGGGACGCCCCCGGCCTGAAGGCCGGGGGCGCCACCGAATGATTCAGCCGGCGTGGTCGTTAGACGGCCACGTTGTGCTTGACGTCGTGCTCGACCATCTTCTCGATGGCCTTCTCACGGCTCTTGGCGCCGAGGTAACCGGCCAGGGTGGCCAGGCCCAGGATCAAGAGGCCGCCGAGGAACACGGTCCAGGCGTTGTCGGCCGCGAGGACCATGGCGTTGCGCACGCTGGCATCGACGGCAGGCGAGGTGCCCGCGGCGATGTTGTTGGCGACGCCCTGGGCCGCGCCGGTGGCGTTGGTGGTGTCAGGCAGGTTGGTGCCGGCCACCGCCGCGGCCGTCGAGGCACCGAAGATCGCCAGCAAGATGGGGGTGAAGATGGTCATCACGCCCACCATAAAGCCGTTGAGAATGCCCTCCGCCTTGGAGCGCAGGTTGCTCACGTAGCCGGTCAGGTACGCACCGATGAAGACGCCGAGCAGCGAAATCACCACAGCACCCCAGCCGACCTCGGCGCCGGTCAGGCCACCGAAGACGCCGTATTCACGCTCGAAGCCGAGGCCGAGCGCCAGGGCGCCCAACAGCAAGGAGCTCACCAGCGTGGTGATCAGACCCGCGAAGATCGGGCCCCAGTGAAGCACACGGTTGACGGGCGCGGCCGCCAGCACGCGGGGCGTGCCCGTGTAGTCCAGGTCGCGGCCCATGATCATGGTGCGGCGGATGTCCACGTCGCGATCGACATCGGTCCCCACGTCGGTGGTCCGCCCCGTCCGAATGTTCCGTTCATCCATCCTCTCGCTCTCCTTTCGAAAGTGCCCTCACCCCAGTGGGACAGGCCCATCTTAAAGTTCCGTTACAAAACTTCCAACAGGCAACAAGGGTTAGACATCGGCTTCTCCCGGCTAATCGCCCGCCAAACGGGCTCAGAGCCCCACAAGTGGCCGTTTCGGCCAAACGATCGGCACTTTCGCTGGGCGCTCGGGCCAATCTCCGTGAAGATGGCGCAAGCACATTGCCCAATCGATCCGCTCGATTGTCAGCAAGTTGGACAAACTTAGGTGAAATCAGGGTCTTCGGCCATCCGAGTGATTTACAGCCCCCCCCCACCGTGCTAACCTGGCTTCATAAAAGTTCATAATGACACATGCATCTCGATTGCTGTTTCGAGAGAATTCGGTGTCACGGCCGGGGCGGCCTGGGTGGCGGAGTATCCCCGGCAATCGAAAGGAGGGCCTTCCATGGTTGGTAACAAGCCCGGACCGGCTAAGGGCGATCCGCGTATGGTGGAGGCTGGTCGCCGCGGTGGCCAGACGGTGAAGGAGGAGCGGGGTCGCGAATTCTTCCAGTCCATCGGTCAAAAAGGTGGCCAGGCCACCAAGGAGAAGTACGGTCCCGAGTTCTTCTCTCAGATCGGCCGCAAGGGCGGCGAATCCGTGAAGCGGGAGCGCGGGGTGGAGTTCTACTCGTCCATTGGCCGCAAGGGCGGCTCCTCTTCCCGGGTCGGGAAGGGCCGCAAGAAATCCACCTAACGGTTAAACAATCCAAGCGCGAGGGGGTCCTTCATCCAGAAGGGCCCCCTCGCTTTTTGACATGGCCCGACCCGGCCGGTAGAATCCAGAACCCGCCGGTGCGCTAACTTTCACCGAGCGCCCGACCCCACAGGAGATGCCGCCGTGTCCTTGCACGAACAGACCGCCCACCAACTGAGCGCCCTCCTGGCGGCCAAAGAGGTCTCCGCGCGGGACCTCGCCGAGGCTCACTTCCGCCGCATCGACGCCGTCGAGCCCCGCGTGAAGGCCTTTTTGACCCTGACTCGCGACGAGGCCATGGCCCAGGCCGCCGCCATCGACGATCGCCGCGCCAAGGGCGAGACGCTGCATCCCCTCGCCGGGCTGCCGCTCGCGGTCAAAGACAACCTCAACACCGAGGGCGTGCGCACCACCTGCGCCTCCAAGATGCTCGAGCACTACGTGCCCGTCTACGAGTCGACCGTGACCGCCCGGCTGAAAGCCGCCGGTTTGGTGGCCGTCGGCAAAGCCAACATGGACGAGTTCGCCATGGGCTCCTCCACCGAGAACTCGGCTTACCAAAAGACCACCAACCCCTGGAACACCGCCCACGTGCCCGGTGGAAGCTCGGGCGGCAGCGCCGCGGCCGTGGCCGCCGGCATGGCGCCCCTGGCCCTCGGCACCGACACCGGCGGCTCGGTGCGCCAGCCCGCGAGCTTCTGCGGCCTGGTCGGCATGAAGCCCACCTACGGCCTCGTCTCGCGCTACGGCGTGGTGGCCTTCGCGAGCTCGCTGGACCAGGTGGGCCCCCTGACGAAAGACGTGCGCGACAACGCGCTGTTGCTCTCGGCGATCGCCGGCCACGACCCGATGGACTCCACCTCGATCCCCCAGCCCGCCCAGGACTACACCGCCAACCTCGAATCCGGCGTGAAGGGCCTGCGCATCGGCGTGATCGCCGAGCTCTCCGGCGAAGGCATCGACCCCGAGGTCCAGGCCGCCGTCAACCAGGCCGTGAAGACGTTGGAAGGTCTCGGCGCGAGCGTCGGCACCGTCAGCCTGCCGCTCTCGAAGGCGGCGCTCTCGACTTACTACATCGTCTGCACCGCCGAGGCGAGCTCGAACCTGGCCCGCTACGACGGCGTGCGCTACGGCGTGCGCGCGGACCAGCCCGCGGACCTCATGGACATGTACCTGCGCACGCGCACCCACTTCGGCGACGAGGTGAAGCGCCGCATCATGCTGGGCACCTACACCCTCTCGGCGGGTTACTTCGACGCCTACTACAAGAAGGCCCTGCAGGTCCGCACCCTGCTCAAGCGAGACTACGACAAGGCCTTCGAGCAGTACGACGTGCTGGTCTCGCCCACCTCGCCGGTGACGGCCTTCCGCCTCGGCGAGAAGACCAGCGACCCGCTCAGCATGTACCTGGCCGACATCGCGACCATCCCGGTCAACCTGGCCGGCGTGCCGGCGCTGTCGCTCAACTGCGGCTTCGACGCCGCCGGGCTGCCCATCGGCCTCCAGCTCATCGGCAAGCCGCTCTCGGAAAAGACCCTCTACCAGGTGGCCTACGCGTACGAACAGGCGACGGATCACCACACCAAGCGGCCGAGCCTGAACTAAGGAGCCCCCTATGGCGAACCAGAAATACGAAGCGGTCATCGGCATCGAGGTCCACGTCGAGCTGTTGACCAAGACCAAGATCTTCTGCGGCTGCCCGGCCGAGTTCGGCGGCGAGCCCAACAGCCACGTCTGCCCCATCTGCGCGGGCATGCCGGGCGTCTTGCCCGTTTTGAACCAGCGCGTGCTCGAGTTCGCGATCAAGACGGGCCTGGCGCTCAACTGCCGCATCCCCGACGAGAGCAAGTTCGACCGCAAGAACTACTTCTATCCGGACTTGCCCAAGGCCTACCAGATCTCGCAGTTCGACCAGCCCATCTGCGAGAACGGCTGGCTCGAGATCGAGACCAGCCAGGGCACCAAGCGCATCGGCGTGACGCGCGCCCACATGGAAGAGGACGCCGGCAAGCTCGTCCACCAGGGCGCGGCGGGCCTGGCGGGCTCCACCCACTCGCTGGTCGACCTCAACCGCGCGGGCGTGCCCTTGCTCGAGATCGTCTCCGAGCCGGACATCCGCACCGCCGAGGAGGCCAAGGCCTACGTGCAGGAGCTCCGCAACATCGTGGTCTACCTGGGCGTGAACGACGGCCGGCTGGAGCAGGGCTCCTTGCGTGCCGATGCCAACATCTCGGTGCGCCCGGTGGGCCAGGAGGCCTTCGGCACCAAGACCGAAATCAAGAACATGAACTCCTTCCGCGCCATCGAGCGCGCCGTCGAGTACGAAATCGCCCGCCAGATCGAGGCCGTCGAGAACGGCGAGCGCATCGTGCAGGAGACGCGCCTCTGGAACGAGGAGAAGCAGGCCACCATCTCGATGCGCTCGAAAGAAGGCTCGGCCGACTACCGCTACTTCCCGGACCCCGACCTGATTCCGATGGCCATCGCCCGCGAGCTGGTCGAGGAGATTCGCGCCACGTTGCCCGAGCTGCCCGCCGCCAAGCGCGCACGCTACCAGAGCGAGCTGGGGCTCTCGGCTTACGACGCCAACGTGCTCGTGAGCGACAAGGCCATGGCGACCTTCTTCGATGAGGCCGTCGCGCTTCACCCGACGAACGCCAAGGCGATCGCCAACTGGCTGATGGGCGACGTCAGCGCCCAGCTGAACCTGGACAAGCTGACCCTCGCCGAGACGCCCTTGACGCCGGCTCACCTCGCGGAGCTGGTGGCGCTCATCGACGCGGACGTCATCTCGGGCAGCATCGGCAAGAAGGTGCTCCAGGCGATGCTGAAGTCGGGCGACATGCCGAAAGCCGTCGTGGACGCCCAGGGCCTCGCGCAGATCTCGGACACCGGCCCGATCGTCGAGGCCGTCCAGGCCGTGCTGGCCGCGAACCCGAACCAGGTCGCCCAGTACCACGGCGGCACCACCAAGGTGCTCGGCTTCCTGGTGGGCCAGGTCATGAAGGCCACCGGCGGCCGCGCCAAGCCGGATTTGGTGAACAAGCTCCTCGTCGAAGAGCTCGAGAAGCAGAAGGTATAATCAGCCCCCCCTCCCTCTATCCAAGCCGCACTCGCTCGTAGGGTCGGCCTCCGTGCCGGCCCAATTCATGATGGGCCGGCACGGAGGCCGACCCTACAAGGTGAGCAAGGGGATCGTGAATATGGCGACCACCATTCAACAGCTCGAGTCCATGAAAGCCGCGCACGAAGCGCGGTTGCTCGACGCCGAGGCGCGAGGGCAGGTCATGGACCCGCTGCTCTTTCCGCGGCGCTACGCCGACCCCGCCGACCAGGAGGTCGCCGCTTTTATCGCGCAGGGCTTGGCGTTCGGGCGCATCAGCCTGTTCGCGCCCAAGCTGGAAAGCATCTTTGAGGCCCTCGGCCCGTCGCCGAAGGCTGCCGTGCAAGCCTTTCCGGCCAGGGGCGAGCTACTGCCCGGCTTCGTCTACCGGTTTTTCAAGGCCGAGGACCTCCATTGCTTTCTTTACCTCACCGGGCAGATGCTCCGGCGCTCGGGCTCGATTGAGGCCTTCTTCCTGGAGGGCTACCGGCCGGGCGACATGAAAGCCAGCCTGGGCAGCTTCGTCGAGCGCGCCCTGGCCTTGCCCATCGACGGGTACTACGACTCCACCCACGTGCCGCCGGGCGCCCGGGTGCGCTACTTCCTTCCTCACCCGCGCACCGGCGCTTCCAAGCGGCTCTGCTTGTTCCTGCGATGGATGGTCCGGCGCGAATCGCCGGATCTCGGCGTGTGGCAACGCGTCTCGCCCGCGGACCTCGTCATCCCGCTCGACACCCACATCGCCCAGCAGGCCAAACGTCTGGGCTGGCTGACCGGCAGCAGCCTGAACTGGGCCGCGGCGGTCAAGGTCACCGAGGCGCTCCGGCCCTACTCGCCCGACGACCCCCTGCGCTACGACTTCGCCCTCTGCCACGACAACATCGTGCAGGCCCTCAAGGGCCGATAGGCGGTTCGCCTTCCATCTCCGCCACGCCCTGCTGGGCGGTGGGCGCCGACAGGCCGCGCCCGCGCAACAGCTCGTTCGAGAGCGCGCTGATGACGTAGACGAAGACCACCATGGCGTAGAACATCATCGCCACAGCCAGCAAACGCCCCAGGCTGGTCTGCGGGTTCAGGTCCGAGCCGATGGTGGTCATGAGCGCCGCGCTCCACCAGAGGCTGTCGCCGAAGGTCACGAAGCGCGTGTGGGGCATGTCGCGCTCGAGCAGGTAGGCCCCCACCGCCCCGGCGACCATCACCAGGCACGAGAGCACGAGCAAATACCCCAACCGGTAGTGCCGGAAGAAGCGACGCGTGCCCCGGAGCCCCATGCCCATGAAGGCCGCCAGGCGAAAGAGCGGAAACGCCCGGGTGACCTGCAGGATGCGCAGGGCCCGCACCACGCGGAACATGGGCACGATCACCACCAGCGCGTCGAACCAGTGGATGCGCATGTAGGCCCGCTTGTTCGGGGCGACGGCGAACTTGAAAGCGAACTCGAGCGCGAACACGCTCCAGATGGCCCAGTTGAGATGGTTGAGCCACGCACGGGCCTCCGGCGGCACGTGGACGAGCAGGTCCGTCAGCACCAGCACCAGCATCACCAGCGACAGGAACGCCATCGGCAGATCCAGCGCCCGGTTGATGCGGTTGACCAATTGGTTCCGATCCACAGCCATCGCACGGGTCCCCCACCCGGTTGTAACCGGCGGGCGTGACGGAGGCAACAGCCAGACGATGACGGCCCTGTTATGGTAAGGCCACGGGCCGCATCGCCCTAACGAATTATCAAGAGGTTAACCTCTGGTGAACGTTTGGGGCACGCATTGTGGTATGATCGCTGGCCAAGCCAGTTCGCCGCCTTTTCGCCGCCCACAGCTCCCTGACCCCTCGCCCTTTCCGCAGCAGAGAGTTCGAACACGAGATGAGCACGCCGTCCGCCACCACCTTGAAGTGGAAAGTCGCCCTCCCCGTTATCTTGATCACGGCTGTCTCGCTCGTGGGCCTGGCGACGCGGACCCTGACCTGGTACCAGGCGATGGCCATCGGGCCGTTGCTCTACAGCATGACGATGTTCACCATCGGCGCCTTCGCCTACCGCGGCAAGGCCGCTCCGGACGCCGAGCCGATTCCCGACTCCGAGCTGCCGATGGTCAGCATCCTGATTCCGGCGCACAACGAAGAGATGGTCATCGCCAACACCGTGGGCTCCATGCTGAAGCTGGACTACCCGCGCTTCGAGGTGATCGTCATCGACGACCATAGCTCGGACCACACCGGCGACATCCTCCGCCAGCTGCCCGTCACCACCGTGACCCGCCGCAACCTGCCCAACCGCGGCAAGTCCGAGGCGCTCAACGCCGGCCTCGAGTACGCCCAGGGCGACGTCATCTGCGTCTTCGACGCGGACAGCGAAGTGGCCCCCGACTTCTTGCGCCTGGCCGTCCAGCCGATCGTCCTGGACCCCGAGGTCTGCGGCGTGCAGACCCAGGTGCGCATGTACAACCGCCGCCACAACTTCCTGACCGCCGGCCAGGACGACGAGTTCGCCCTCTACAACGAGCTCATTCAGATGGGCCGCTCGACGCTGGGCCTGGCGTCCGCCCTCGGCGGCAACGGCCAGCTCACCCGCCGCTCGGCGATCGATGCCGTCGGCGGCTGGAGCCCCGCGTCGCTGACCGAGGACCTCGACCTCAGCATGCGCCTCTTGCTCGCCGGCCGCGGCCGCATCGCCCACGTCAGCGAGGCCAGCGTCTGGCAAGAAGCCGTCGTGAACACCAAGGCGCTCATCCGCCAGCGCACCCGCTGGGCCGAGGGCATGCTGCGCTGCTTCGGCGACTTCGCCGGCCAGGTGCTCCGCTCCAAGCAGCTGCGCCCCGGCATGCGCCTCGATGCGATCTTCGTGTTGATCTCGGCCTTCTTCCCGCTCATGAGCCTCTCCGGCCTGATCTTCTCGATCGGCGCCTTGCTCCCCGGCTTCATCCAGGGCGGGCTGCCCACCGGCGTCAGCATGGGCGTCTCGGCCGTGTCGCTCCTGACCATCTGCGCCTGGTCCGCCTCGGTCTCGTGGAAGCGCGAGCGCATCATCGACCTGATGCCCGGCTTCCGCTACGTGGTCTACGCCCTGCACTGGGTGCCCGCCGTCATCACGGCCTTGCGCAACATCATGGTGGATCAGCCGGTCGTCTGGGAGAAGACCGTCCACCACGGCCACGGCGGCCTGGTCTCGACGACGGCGCCCACGATGCCCATCGCGGCCGCGGCGGTCGCAGCCGAGCACAGCTGATTCCTGATCCCCTAATCCCGCTCCCGGCGCCCGGTGGAAGTTCCACCGGGCGCCGTTTTCTTTGGCCGAAATGACCAGCGGAAGATCCGTCAACCAGGGGTTAAAATTCGTGAGGCGGGGTACAAAATCCATAACGCCAGCTTGCCGAGGCAGCTGGGACGAGACCGCACCGAGGTAGCCCTATGTACGATGTTCTGCTTCACCAGCCCACCGCTTTCTTTCAGGACCGCAAGGTCGTGAACACGGTTTACCTGTTGGTTCCGCCGATCGGCCTGCTGATGATGTTCCTGAGCCCGTTCTACTCGACCCGCGAGCGCATGGTGCGCACGGTGATGACCGCCAGCTTCATCGCCTTCTTCGCCGTCATGGGCCCCGACCTCCGCGCCTACCTGGCCGCCCAGGTGGCCGCCCTCGCGGTCTAACCGAACAAGATTGAAAAAGCGCCGGCCCCTGGGGGCCGGCGCTTTCTTGTATGAGACAACTCGAAGGGGCGCTGCTTGCTGCGCCCCCACGTCAGTGTCGGTTAGCGGTCTTCGATCTGCAGGGCGCGCTTCTCGGGGTCCCAGACCACGGCGCGACGGCCTTCGAGGATGCCCATCAGATCCTTGCCGACGAGCTCGCCGCGCCAGCCGGTGACGACGGGGTTGTCGTCGGCCTTGCCGGCCATGTGCGCTTCCACCAGGCGGTGCAGCTCGCTGGAGGTGGCGACCAGCGTGGGCGCGACCAGGCGCTCGGCGGCGATCGCCTGCAGCACCGCCTGCAAGAGCGAGGCGAGCGGGGCGGCATCGTCGTCGAGGATCGGGCCGGGCTGGCCGGGGGTGGGGCACTGCTCGTTGGGGACGGCCTTGCCGGCTTTCACCGCGGCGACCAGATCCTCGCCATGGCGATCGAGGTCGCGCGGCTGCAAGCCGCGCAGGGCGCGCAGCTGGCCGGAGTGGCTCGGCGAGCGGCGGGCGATTTCGACGAGCATCTCGTCTTTGAGCACCGAGCCGCGCGGGCGGTTGCGGCGGAGCGCCTCGTCCTCGCGCCACATAGCGAGCTCGCGCAAGACGGCGAGGCCGCGGCGGTCCAGGTTGTGCCAGCCGCGCACGCGCTGGTAGAGCGTGGTCATGTCCGAGCGCACGGCGAGCGTGGCCTCCACGCTGGCGCGGGCGCGCTCGCACTCCTCGTGGGCCCACTCCAGGCGGCCGAGCTCCTCGAGCTTCTTGACCTCCAGGTCGTAGAGCGGCAGCAGGTAGCGCACATCCTCGATGGCGTAATGGAGCTGCTCGGGCGTGAGCGGGCGCTGGGACCAGTCGGTCAGCGTCTCGCCCTTGACCGGCTTGGCGCCCAACAGGTTCTCGGCCACCGCGGCGTAACCCAGGCGGCCGGTGTAGCCGAACAGGCCGGTCACGAGCTGGGTGTCCCAGATGGGGCCGGGCACGAAGCCCGCGATCAGGTGGAACATCTCCACGTCCTGCTCGGCGGCGTGGAAGACCTTGAGCACGGTGGGGTCGCGCAGGATCTCGACGAACGGGTCGTTGTCCATGCGGCCGAGCGTGGCGTAGTCGATCACGGCCAGAAGCCCGTCGCGAGTCGCCACCTGGACGATCTCGAGCTTGGGCACGTAGCTCTTCTCGCGGATGAACTCGGTGTCCAAGGCCAGCTCCGAGTGGCCCTTCAGGCGCTCGCACAGCGCGGCCAGATCCCGGCGGGTGTCGATGTAAAGAGGCTTTTCGGGCGCGGCCATGGCGGGTGCTCCTGCTGACGAGAAAGCCCCGCCGTCGCGGGGCCAGGGTGTGCGATAATCGGCTCGTCGAGCGGCGCTCCGACAAGGCTTCCGCCCGGAAGGCGGGAATGGTACGCTAACTATACCAGACGCTCGCTTGCCCCGCAACGGGGCTGGAGGCCCGCATGACGGAACCCTTGTATTGCGCATTCTGCCACGCCGAGCTCGTCCATTACGGGACGGGCCGAAGCGAGTTCGAGTATCAGTGCGACGCCTGCAACGCCGCCTTCGCCGTCGACGAGGCCACAGGCATCGCCCGCTCGCGCGTGTGGGACCGCAAGGCCGCCAAGGGCGTCCACGACGAGCTCCCGCTCGCCAAGCTCAAAGAGAAGCCCCCCGAGGCTCCGGCGGAGTAGCGCGGGCCGTTCAAGCTCGATTGGCCGGAATGCGGTAAAATACCGAGACGCATGCCATGACGTCACGCGACAGGTCGCGAGGAAGCGAGAGCCCATGTCCACGTCCACCCAGCCCACCCGGGAGATGACCCCGGCGTACCTGCAGCAGGCCTACCAGCGCCTGATCGACGCGCTGCCCAAGACAGGCGCCCAGGCCATCGAGTGGGAAGACCTGTTCTGGCGCTGGAACGACCTGAAGTGCTGGATCTCGGGCGAGTTCTCGCGCCGTCACTTCAAGGAGATGCAGGACAGCCGCGACAAGGCGGCCGAAGACGCCATGCGCTTCATGCGCGAGCAGATCCTGCCGCTCGCCGAGACCTCGGACGCGACCCTGCGCGAGGCCTTCCTCCAGTCGCCCGTGCGCGGCGCCCTCGAGTCCGCCCTCAGCCAGCACCTGTTCACCAAGCTCGAGCTGGACCAGGAAGCCTTCGTGCCGGACAACGTCGCCCTGCAGACGCAAGAAGGCGAGATCAGCTCCCAATACGAGCGCGTGCGCGGCGGCGCCGAGGTGACCATCAACGGCGAGACCCTGACGCTCACCCGCGCCCAGGCCAAGCTGACCGACCCCGACCGCGCCGTGCGCCAGGCCGCCTGGGAGGCCACCAACGCCTGGGAGCTGGACCACCGCGCCCAGATGCACGGCATTTACGACGAGCTCGTGACGCTGCGCCAGCAGATGGCCGTCAACAAGGGCGAGGCGAACTTCGTGCCGCTGGGCTACCGCCGCATGGGCCGCACCGATTACGGCCCGGCCGAAGTGCGCGCCTTCCGCGACGGCATCCGCCAGCACGTCACGCCCTTGCTGAAGCGCTTCCGCGAGGCGCAGGCCCGCGACCTCGGCACCGAGACCGTGCGCCCCTGGGACGCGGCCTACTACCCGAACCTGTCGTTGGGCCCCAACGTGGTGCCCGTCGAGAACCAGCTGGCCCAGGCCCAGAACCTGTTCGACAGGCTTCACCCGACCCTCGCCGGCCACTTCAAGGCCATGGTCGACGGCGGGCTCATCGACCTCGAGAACCGCCCCGGCAAGTGCGCCGGCGCCTTCGCCACGGCCTTCGAGGACGAGGGCAAGGTGGTCATCTTCTGCAACAGCACCGGCACCGACGGCGACGTCACCACGCTGACCCACGAGATGGGCCACGCCTTCCAGGGCTGGGAGTCCCGCCCGATCCGCTCGGTGGATTTGCGCTGGCCCACCTCGGACGCCTGCGAGATCCACTCGATGGGCATGGAGTTCCTGGCGCTGAAAGAAATCACGGCCTTCTTCAGCCCCGAAGACGCCAAGCGCTTCCGCCGGCTGAAGCTCATCCGCACGCTGACGCTGCTGCCCTACATCGCGGTGGTAGACGCGTTCCAGCACTGGGTCTACGAGCACCCCGGCCACAGCCACGCCGAGCGCGAGGCGGCCTGGGTCGAGGCCTGGGACACCTACAACCCCGGCATCGACTACGCGGGCCTGGAAGACGCCAAGGCCACCCGCTGGATGCGCCAGCCCCACATCTTCGTGATGCCCTTCTACTACATCGACTACGCGATCGCCGAGGTCGGCGCGCTCCAACTGTGGCGCATGGCCGAAGAGGACCACGACAAGGCCATGACGGCCTACCTCGAGCTCTGCCGCATCGGCGGCACGCGCTCGGTGTTGGGCGTGTTCCAGGCCGGCGGCCTGAAGTCGCCCTTCGAGCCCGACGTCTTCAAGCCGCTGATGGAAGCGGTGGCGGCGGAGCTGGGGGTCTAGCGCCCGCGCCACTCGCGGGCGAGCATGCCGTAGACGACCAGGTCGACGTGGCGATCGTAGAGCCACTCGACCTCCCTGAGCGTGCCTTCCTGGGTGAAGCCCAGCCGCTCGGGGATGGCGCGGCTCTTGGCGTTGCCCGTCGCGCAGCGGATCTCGACCCGGTTGAGCTTCCACTCGAGGAAGGCATGGTCGACGAGGGCCTCGACCGCGCGGGTCATGAGCCCCTTGCCCTGATAGGGCGCCGCCAGCCAGTAGCCGATGCTGGCGGCCCGGTTGGCCCAGCTGACGCCGTGGAAGCCGATGCGCCCGGCGAACTCGCCGCGGTGCCAGATGGCGGCCTGGAAGCCCTGGTTGGCGGCGTACTGGCGCATGGACTGCTCGACGTTGGCGAGCGTGTCCGAGGGCCCGCGCGTGGCGTCCACCCAGGGCAGCCACTCGCGCAAGTGCTCGCGGTTGGCGTCGATGACCTTGTACATCGCCTCGGTGTGACGCGGCTCCACCAAGGTCAGCTCGGATTCATCGTCGAGGCGGCGCAAAAACATGGGCTGGGTCTCCTGAGGGTGACAAGGCAATGGGCCGGCACAAAGGCCGGCCCCACCAATCGGTTGACGGTCAGATCGCTTCGGCGAGCTCGGTTTTGCCGCCAGCACCCTGGAGGAAGTTGCCGATCTTCTTCACGTACTCCGGGTGGTCGATGAAGGGGTTGCGGTTGGCCTGGAGCTTGAAGACGGCTTCGTTGCGGGCCTTCTCGAGGGTGCTGACCGGGTCGGCCGCGTGCCACTTCAGCATGGTCTCGTACTC
>RCUQ01000509.1_pt1 | contig 17500 bp, 15 predicted proteins | sample 2166351 | NCBI WGS metagenome assembly RCUQ01 (sample SAMN09932597, study PRJNA488358) | compost metagenome | feature: garden; material: soil; isolation source: compost soil in acetonitrile-enriched culture | place: Germany: Experimental Botanical Garden Goettingen | collected 2016-01-27
GGCGGTCTGGCCGTCGGCGAAGGCCATGAGGCCATGTGCGAGGTCCTGGACTACGCCCCCGAGTTCCTGCCCAAGGACCGCCCCCGCTATCTGATGGGCGTCGGCAAGCCGATCGACCTGGTCGAGGCGGTCTATCGCGGCGTCGACATGTTCGACTGCGTCCTGCCGACGCGGGCCGGGCGTCACGGCCAGGCCTGGACCTGGGACGGGCCGATCAACATCAAGAACGCCCGCTTCGCCGAGGATCAGGACCCGCTGGACATGGGCGTGCCCTGCCCTGCCTCCAACGACTATTCAAAGGCTTATCTGCACCACCTGATCCGCGCCGACGAAATCCTCGGCAAGATCCTGCTGAGCTGGCACAACATCGCCTTCTTCCAGGCCCTGACGGCGGCCATGCGCGAGGCCATCAGCGAAGGCCGGTTCGAGCAGTTCCGACGCGACTTCCGCGCCCGGCACCTGAAGGCCTAGTTGCGCGTCTGACTACGGGTCGGGCGCGGCACGAAGCCCGCCGGGGCCGCCGGCGGGGCGCAGTTGCGCTGCATCCCCACGCCCTTCAGGAAGGACCGGCGGCGCAGGCCTGCCTGGATGGCCGACTGCACATGCTTGCTGTGCGCCTCGGCGCCGCTCAGACGGCGAACCCAGCTGCGCGCCGGGATGAAGTCGGTCACGGCCCCGCGCACGGCGTCCAGCGTGGCCCCCGCCGCCGCATCCGCCGCCCGCTCGCTCATATAGGAACCGTCTTGCGACGGCGGCGCGTCCGTGTCCGGCCCCAGGGCCTCGTCCAGACGGGCGATCTCGGCGGCGATGGTGCGGCAGTGATTCAGGTTGCGCAGGTCATAGGGATTGCTCTCGGCCTGCAGCAGGATCGTCGGGATCATCTGGCGGCGCAGATTCAGGTCATCCAGCGGCGCCGTCACCGCATCGCCCAACCCGGCCCCCACCTGTTCAGCCCCGCCGCGCGCCGAGGCGCCGGCGTTGCAGCCAGCAAGGATCAAGGACGCGGCGACGACGGAAAGAGCAAGAGAACGCATGCCCCCTTAGATCACGAGGCCGCCGCCCAAGCCAAGCCGTATGCTTGCACGCCGCGGCCGAGGCTTCCTGGCAAGTCAGCAGGTCATCGACACCGTCTCCGCCCCGCTCCATTCGATCTGGCGGCTCTCGCTGGCCACGGCGAGCCAGGCGGTCGGATCCACGACGACCGTGATAATCGACGTCCAGGCCTAAACCGGAGCCTGGGCCGCCTGCCGCCTAGCTTCTTGCGAAAGGCGGGCCAAGCCTTCGGCGCCCTGAGCCGCGACCAGAGAATAGCCCAGCCCGCTATCGGCCCAGGCATAGCCTTCTGTCGCTCCCTCCACCCGTCGGCGCATGGAAGCCGTCTTGTCGATCTCCATAGGCCGCACGAGCATCGCGACACGCGCGCCGCCATCGGCCTCATAGAGGAACATGCCCGCCGGCCCATTGGGCGTGGCGACCAGTCGCCCGCCCAGCAGATGGAAGCCGGAACCGCTGAGGTCCGGCGCTCGCACTGGACGACCGATACGGTGCGACACCCATTGATCCAGGACGGCAAGATTTGACGCCGGAATCTCTATCGGCCGCTCAAGGTCCGGCGCATAGACAGCATAGCTGGCGGCCGCCTCCTGGGCGAGAGCGTCAATGCCGCGCCCCGGCGCGGGGCTGTTCCATCCATGCAGGGTCCAGCCCACCGCTCCGCCGACGGCGAGCAGCAGCACGGCGGCCGCTGCGAAAGCGCCTCGCCGATCTGCTCGCCAAAATCGCCGATCAGCGGCCAGGTTGCGGATGTTCAGCCGCGCCGGCGTCGGCTCTTCTGCAACCGCCGCCAAGGCGGCGCGCAGATCGTCGCCCTGGCGGCGCCAGGCGTCCACCCGGACGGCGGCTTCCGGATGATGGTCCAGCCAAACCTCGACCTCAGCGCGACGTGAGTCGGCCAACTGGCCATCGATCAGGGCGTGCAGATCATCTTCTGTAATCGGCGCGGTCACTTCACGATCCTCAGGTTGGGTTGAGCCCGTTCAGGCTCTACCAGAAGGTGACGCAAGCGTTCACGGGCACGCGACAGTCTCGACATGACCGTGCCGACCGGAACCCCCGTGATCGCGGCCGCCTCGGCGTAGCTTACCCCCTCCAGAGAAACCAGCAGGATGATCTGTCGCTGATCATCCGGCAGGCGATCCAGGGCCGCCAGAAGATCCCGTCCCCGCATCGCCGCCTCCTGATCCCCCTCTCGGCTGAACGCGGCAGGATCGACAACATCGAGCGGGACGACGTCGCCTCGTCGCCGAAGGCTGCGAATACGGTTGATGGCGAGGTTATGCAGCATGGTCAGCATCCAGGCCCTGGCGCTTCCGTCCGGCCGGCGCTGAGGCCAACGCGTGATCGCCCGCTCGAGACAATCCTGCACCAGATCGTCAGCCGCCTCCCGGTCACGCAGGAGGGCACGAGCATAGCGCCGCATGGCCGGAATTAGCGGCTCCACCAGTTCAATCATGTCCGGGGCCGGCGTCATGCAAGCAGAGAGACATCACGTGAGCCCGGATTATTCCATCAGAACTTTTTCGCCCACCCTGGAATACCGGCGACACGACGGCTGTCCTACCAGCCGTCACCTTCAGCGGAGCCCCCATGAAACACCCAAGGCCTGCGGCGATCGCGGCTGTCGCCGCCGCTCCCCTCGCCCTCATCGCCGCCTTCGCCTGGGCGGGGGGCTGGATCGGCCCCAAACGTCTCGGCGGCGCCGTGATCGCAGACGCCCTTGAACACAACAGCGGCCCGCATCCAGGCTATCGTCGCGCACACGCCAAAGGCCTCTGCTTCACCGGTGTCTTTGAATCGAATGGAGCTGGCGCAGCTCTATCTCGCGCCGCCGTATTCGAGGCCGGACGCTATCCGGTATTCGGCCGCTTCTCGACCGGAGGCGGCAACCCTTTCGCCACAGACGGTCGCAACGTCTTCCATGCCATGGCGCTGCAGATCACTGCGCCAGGAGGCGAGATATGGCGATTAGCCATGGATCACACCCCAATCTTCCCGGTCGCGACACCGCAAGCCTTCGTCGAACTGCAGCGCGCCAGCCGACCCGATCCCGCGACCGGCAAGCCAGATCCTGCGGCGATGAAGGACTACCTGTCCCGCCACCCTGAAACAAAGGCCTACCAGGACTATATCGCCGAGGCGCCGCTGCCCGACAGTTTCGCCAACGGGACCTACTACAGCATCAACGCCTTCCGCTTCATCGACGGGACCGGCGAGCCCCGAACGGTTCGTTGGTCCTTCGAGCCGAACACGCCGTTGACGGTATTGGACAAGCGCCGGCTCATGAATGTGCCCAAAGACCATCTGTTCGACGAGATGCGCGCCCGGTTGACGCGTGGCCCTGTGAGCTGGCGCATGAAGGTCGTCGTCGCCGCCCCGGACGATCCGGCCAGCGACGCCACCATAGCCTGGCCTTCCAACAGACAGACCGTCGAAACCGGCGTGCTCAGGATCGACCGAGCCGCTCCGGAAGAAGCTGGCCTGTGCCGCGACGTCACCTTCGATCCAACCATCCTCCCCAGCGGGATAGGTTTGTCTGACGACCCCCTGCTGCCGGCGCGTTCAGCCGCCTATTCCTCGTCCTTCCGCCGCCGCGCAGTGGAGACGCCCGGGCCCAGCGCGGTCGGCAAGACCCTCAGAGCTCCTTAATGGCGAACCGTTTTCCACTAATGATCCGCTTGCTGCACTGGACCATGGCGGTTCTGATCCTCGCCATGCTTTTCATCGGCGTTGGAATGCTGTCGACTGCAGGACCAGCCTATACGGCCCTACTCTCCCTACACCGGCCGCTCGGAGCAGCCCTGTTCATGCTGGCGGTCATTCGCCTGTCAATCCGCCTTCAGACCCGGACGCCGCCTCTGCCCGACAACGCGTCTTCTCTCCTGAAGGCCGTAGTTAAGGCGTCTCACGCCCTACTGTATGGCGCGATGATCGCCATGCCCCTGATCAGTTGGGCCATGTTGTCGGCGGGCGGCTATCCAGTGAAGCTCGGCCCTGGACTTTTCCTGCCCCCCTTGGTTCCACAGGACTTGCACCTGTTTGGCGTCTTGCGTCTGGCGCACACGCTGGCGGCCTTCGCCTTCTTCATCCTGATCCTCGGGCACATTTCAGCGGCCATGATCCATGCCTTCATTCGGCGCGACGGGGTGCTATCGGCCATAGGGTTCGGAAAGCCCAACGCATAAGGTCGGCGGCCGCATCGTGGATCACGCCGCAGCCCTCACCTTCGTCCGTCGTCACTTCGGAGAGCCAATGCACGCGCCCCCGTCGGGTCCCGCGCCGTCCCGACACAGGCGCGGATCGGGCAAGACCCCCACCTCTTCCGTCAGGCGATTGGAGCCGTCCGCCTGACGCGTCAGCTCGAAGGCGTCATAGAGATCGCCCGCAGCCGTATAGGCCCGGAACTTCAGGCGGTTCGACGTCACGTCGATGGTCTGATACAGCTGGGTGTCGGCGGCGACGCGGTCCGGCTGGGTTCCGGCGCGGTCGTTGAGGCCATACATCTTGGCGCCCGTGACGGAGACCAGATAGACCGGCCCCTGCGCCGCCCCGGCCTCGCGGTTGCGGTCCGAGGCCGCCCCGCCGGCGGCGTCGGTGACGCGGCTGTAACAGTGGTCGTGGCCCTGAAGCACCATGTCGACGCCGCGCGCGCGATAGATCGGCTCCCACGCCGCCTTCAGCGCCTCGGTGTCGCGCGGACGGGCGCAGGTGTAGATCGGCTGGTGCTGGACGACGATGTTCCAGCGCGCCCCGCTCGACGCCAGCGTCGCGTCCAGCCATTGCGTCTGGGCGTCCAGCGCCGCAAGGTCCAGCGCCGCCGTGCCGTCCAGCACGATGAAGCGCACGCCTTGATAGTCCGTATAATAGCTGGTCGGCTGGGCCGCGCCGGCGGCCACGCCGTTGGCCGGCAGGGCGAACTGGGCCGACCACAGCGGGCCGAGGCGACGCTGGCCGTTGTCGTCGTCGCTGTATTCATGGTTTCCGGCGGCGGGAATCTGGGGAAGCATGGCGAAGCCGAAGCCGCCGGCCGCCGTCCACTCGCCCCATTCCCAGTCGCGCGACCGCCCGGTCAGGTCGCCGGCGTGGACCACGACATCGGGCGAGGTCCGCATCAGCCCTTGGCGGATGGTGCGCGCGCCCTTGATCAGGATGTCGTTTTGGGTATCGCCCAGATAGAGGATTCGGAACGGGGCGACGCTCGCCTCGGCCGCGCGGACGGTCAGCCATTCGGACCAGCCATCGGCGCCCTTGACCCGATAGACATAGGCCTGGCCCGGCGTCAGGCCGGTGAAGCGGACGGCATGATACCGGCCCTGGCCGCCCCGCTCCTCGCCGGACACGGTCACGCCAGACACTGTCCGGGCGTTCATCTCGACGGCCGGACTGCCGATGGCGGGGGCGATCTCCGCCACGGCCTCGGCCTGACGGGCGTCGGTGCGCCAGGCCACCGACAGGCCGGTGGCGGCGTCGGCAGCCGGGGTCAGGACAATGCGGTCGGGCCAGCCCGAGGGGCTCCAGCCGCGCTCGACCTTGGCCGGCTGTGGGGCGGCCGGCGCCGCTTCCTGGGCGTGAACGGCGTCAAGCGCCAAGACGGAGACGCTCAGCGTCAAGGTCAGTGCAAGATGAAGAGGCTTCATGTCGTCCGATCCGAAATCGAGCTCGACGCGAGGCCGAGTCAGAGGTTCCGCCGTCCAGGCGTCAAGAAGGCGGTCAGTTGGACGCGCCCGCGTCCGCCTGCCAGCCGAAGGCGTCCATCATCACCTGGAACAGGTGAGTATTGGGGAAGTAGCCGCGCACGCCCTCGGCGCCAGCGCCGATGGCCAGGGCGGGCACCTCTTCGGCGGTGTGGGTGGCGTTGACCAGCACGTTCTTGAGGCGAACCATGTCCTCGTCGCCGTCGGCGGCCTTCCAGGCCTCATAACCTTCCAGCAGGGGCTCGCCGCGCTGGCCGCCGTCGACCTGAAGGCCGAAGGAGTGGTCGGCGGTGAACAGCAACAGGGTGTCGTTCAGATCGACGCGGCCTTGCACCTCGGCGATCAGCCTGTCGAAGTCGACGACGTTCTGCAGGCCGTCGCGCGGGTCGTCGGTGTGGGCGTCCCATTCGACCACCAGAAGATAGCCGTCTTCAGACCGCTGCAGGATGTCCAGCGCGCGCAGGGTGGCGGCGCGAACATCCATGTCGTCGCCTACGACCACCGGACGCAGGTTGTCGACCGGCGCCTGGTCCAGAGCCGCATAGATGGGCCGGTCGTGCGCCCGGCTCAGGACCTCGAAGCTGGAGCCCCGCTCGGCCAGTTGCTCGCCGATCTTGCGACGACCGGCGCCGAACAGCACGTCCACCCCGTCGCCGAAGCGCGGAGCGAAGGCCTGAGGGAAGATCTCACCCCATTTGCCGCGATCATTGGAGTGGGCGTAGTTGGCCGCCGGGGTGGCGTCGGCGATCGACTGGCTGGAGATGACGCCGGTCAGAAGGCCGCGCTCCTCGGCGTATTCCAGCAGACTCTTGGTCGGGGTCCCATCCTTCTGGCGGCGCACCACGTCCGGCCCCTGGCTGATGACGCCGTTGCGCGTCTTCACCCCGGTGACGATCGACGACATGCCGTTGGCCGAGTCCGAGACGAACTGGTCGACCGGCGAGGTCTCGCTCAGCCCCAGGTGCGGCCACTGCTGGATGTGCAGCTTCATCGGCTCGCCATAGGCCATCAGGCTGGCCGCCGAGAGGGTCGAGACGCCCGCGGCGTCGGCCAGGAACAGGATGACGTTCCGGGCCTTGGCCGGTTGGGCGGGGGCGGTCGCCGGAGCGACGGCGGTCGCGGCCTGCTGGGCCAGAGCCGGAGCCCCGGACAGAACCAGCGACGCCGCCAGGACAGACGCGATCAGGGAATGCGAACGTTTCATGATGAGCCTGCGCCTTCTTAGAACTTGTAGCCGAGGCCGACGGTGAACTTGCGGCCCGACAGGCTGGCGTCTTCCACGAAGCGGCTGTAGCCCGAGTATGAGAGTTGGGCCTCGTCGGTCAGGTTGGTCCCGGTGGCGTAGAGCCTCACGCCATTGGCGAAGCTGTAGCTGGCCTCGACGTCGACGTTCTGCTCAGCGTCGTAGAATTCGTCGGTCTCGATGCTGTCGCCCAGGCCTTCGATATAGGCGTCGCGGTAGCGATAGTCGCCGCGGATCTCGAAGCCGCGCCAGGCCCATTCCAGCGAGGCCGTGAACATGAATTTCGAGAAGCCGGGCAGCGGCAGGTCGCGGTCGTCGTCGCGGTTGGGATAGGTCGCCTCGCTGTCGGCGAAGGTAGCGCTCATCCCGGCGCTGAGGCCGCGCAGGGCGCCGGGCAGGAAGCCGAAGCGCTGGCGGGCGATCAGTTCAACGCCATAGTTTTTGGCCGACGAGCCGTTGCGCGGCGCCTCGTACTCAAAGTCGCCTTCCGGGTCGAAGATCGGAACGCCATTCGCGTCGAGCGTGGTGAAGTTGTAGGTCTGAATGTAGGAAAAATCCTTGATGTCCTTGTAGAAGACACCGATCGAATAGAGGCCGCCGTTGTCCGTGTAATACTCCAGCTGCGCGTCGTAGTTGTCGGCGACGGCGGGTTGCAGGTTGGGGTTCCCGTCGGTGATGTCGCCGTCTTCGTTGACGAACCGGCCCTCGGTCAGCTCGCCCAGGCGCGGACGGCCGTAGCTGCGGTTATAGCTTTCGCGCAGGATCAGGTTGTCCCCCAGCTCGTGCCGGAAATGCAGGCTCGGCAGCCAGTGCGAGTAGGAGTCGCCGCTGGCGACCTCGACTAGGCTGGCGACTTCATCCAGATAGCTGACCTGATAGTTGGTGTTTTTCCAGTCGACCTGCTCATAGCGCACGCCCCCCAGGATGGTGTGGATGCCCGCCCGCAGGGTGCCCATGACATAGGCGGCGGCGGTGTCCTCGGTCGCGTCATAGTCTGCGAAATTGCTGTCTTCCAGAGAGTCCTCGGCCTCGAACTCGAACAGGCCGGGCTGGCTGTTCAACAGGGCCACGCCGTTGGCGGGGATGACGTCGAAATACTTCTGGCCGCCCATCAGCACCTCGTCGTTGAGCGTGACGACCTGGGCGTAGGGGAAGGCTTCGTCCATCGAATAGACGTTCGCCACCCGATCGAAGCGCGGCGCGCTGCGGTTGAACTTGGCGCCGGTCTTGAAAGTGAAGACATTGTCGCCCAGGTCGAAGGTGCGCTCCCAGTCGGCGCGGGCGCTGAACACCTCCTCGACCTTGACCGAGTTGGTCAGGATCAGTTCGCCCTCGGTCACCTTCGACAGGTCGGTCGGGTCGCCGCCCAGTTGGTTGATCACGACCTCGCCGCGCGACACGTCGATGATGTCGTATTCGAACACCAGCCAAGGGTCGTTCGGCTCCATCAAGAAGTTCAGCTCATTGTCGCTGACCACGTTCTGACGGTTCTTCGAATAGAAGAGGTCATAGGTCAGCAAGCTGTTCGGGCGTTCGTGGCGGCCGCCGAAGTTGATCGAATACAGCTCGTTCTTACGCTCGTCCTCGGTGCCGATCCAGCCGCGCGACCCGCGCGAGCCCGAGGACCCCGGCGTGCCGCGTCCGTGATCCGGCGTCAGCTCGGCATAGGTCTTGCGCCCGCCGACGGCGTCCTGAAAGCGGGTGTCGATGTCGATGTCGGTCTCATAGGCGATGCCGTGGCGCTCGGCCTCGCTGTACATGGTGCGCAGGTAGAAGGAGTTGAACTCGTCGGTGCGGAAATCAAAGGCCGCGTTGATCGTGTTCGTATCCGTGACGCGCGTATTGTATTCCCAGTGTGAGGACTCCATGAACCAAACTGGGTGGTCATAGCGGTCCAGTCCCAGCGACGGGTTGTTCGCTGGCGTGACCTGCACCCAGTCCATGTCGCGGTTCAGGGAGTAGCGGTTGGTCTTGTAGCTGCCCAGGGCGACGCTGACGCCCAGATTGCGGTCGCCGCCGCCGATGCTGAAGATGTCCGAGTATTTGGCGTCGAACTGATGGCCCCACTTCTCGGGCAGGTCGCTATAGACGCCGCCCGCCTCGACCTCGAACTCGCGGCCGGACCTCTGGAAGGCGCTGCGGGTAACGACGTTGATGATGCCGCCGATGGCGTCGCCGTCGCGGTCCGGCGTCGGGGCCTTGATCACTTCGATGCGGGTGATGCCGCCGGCCGCCAGCTGACGCGTGTCGAAACCGCGACCGCCGCCCGAGGTCGGCATGCGGTTGCCGTCGATCTGGAAGGAGTTGTAGTCGCCCTCGACGCCCCGGATGTTGATGCCCGCCGCCGAACCATCCTGGTCCATGTCGACGCTGAGGCCCGGCAGGCGCTGCAGGGCGGCGCCGAGGTTGCCGTCGGGCATCTGGCCGAAGTCTTCCTCAGAGACGATGTTGACGATGCCGCTGGCCGTCTTCTGCTGGTTGATGGCCAGGGCCTGGCCGCTTGCGGCCGCCCGAACCACCACGTCGCTGACCTGGAAGGCGCCGCTGGTCATGCCGACGTCCGTCGCGACGTGCCCGCCCTTGGGCAGCGAGACCGTGACCAGCACCGGGTCCAGGCCGACATATTCAACCCGCAGGACGACGTCACCGGGGGCGGTCACGATCTGGAAGCGGCCGTCCGCCGCAGTGTAGGCTTGGCCGGAGCCGCCGACCACGCGCACCACGGCGCCCCGCAGCGAGGCCCCGGTGACGGCGTCGAACACCCGCCCCGTCACCGAGCCGCGATCCGCATCGACCGTCGCGACGGCGGACGACACGCCGCTTTCCGCATGGGCAACGCCGGCAGACAACCCGACCAAAGCCGTTGAAGCCATAAGCAAAAATGATCTTGAAACGGAACGTTTCATTATGACAGACCCCCGAGACTATAGATACGAATCCAGCTGCGCTTCCCACTCAGCTCGTCGCGGAGCGGTTGATACCAGCGCAACTCGGAGACCGTTCGTGAAGTTATCGAGAAACATTTGAATCAAGTCTCTCGTTACTAACTAAATGGCCTCACGACTCCACCCATACTTGGCAAACCCGCCAGGGCGTCAGGGTCTTCCCTGCGGGCTATCGGCGGCCGATCGACTGAACGCCCCTCCGAAACGCGTCAGCGCTTGGCGGACGTCTTGATATTGTCGTCGTTTGCACGGCGCCCCTGTCGTCGAGTGCGTCCATCAGGCGCTCCGACGCGCCCCAGGACCGTCAGGAGCGACGATGGATCCCTTCTACTGCCTCATCCACACGCCTGAAGCGATCACGCCGGAGCTGTGCCTTCTGGCCGCCCGCACCGAAACGGCGGCCCTCCCTGAACTCCGCCGTATCGCGCAGGAATGGCCCAGGCTTGAGCGCCTGGAACTCTATCGCGGCGACGCCCGGCTCGGGACCTTCACCCTGGCGGACATCATCGCCACGGCCTGGATGCAGGCCGCCTAGGCGTCCACGTTCCGCCCTGGCCGCTCGCGACATCGTTATGCCGCGGGCAGAGGAATTTCGCGACACTGCACGGACCGCCTGATGTCGAGGATCAAGGCCACGACCGTGCAGAAAACAGCCTCCGAAACCGTCCTGACAGGTCCGCCCGGGCCATCGCTGCGGGAAGCCGCCTACAGGGGATGCCCGCGCCCATCTACAACTGTCGACGCAGGTGACGCAGGGCATCCATGACCGACCTTGGGACCACGGCCGAATTCCAGCGGGCCCTCGTACTCGTGCTCGACCTGTGCGGGACCTTCGCCTTCGCCATCAGCGGCGCCCTGGCGGGCGTGCGTCGACGCCTCGACGTGTTCGGCGTCCTGGTGCTGTCGTTCGTCGCCTCCAGCTTTGGCGGCATAGGCAGGGATGTCCTGATCGGCGCCACGCCGCCCGCCGCCCTGGTGGACTGGCGCTACCTGGCCGTCTCTCTAGCGGCTGGCCTGGTCACCTTCTTCTGGTGGCCGCTCATCGAACGGCTGCAGACGCCGGTGCGGCTGCTGGACGCCGTCGGCCTGGCCTTCTTCGCCGTCGCCGGGGCGGAAAAGGCTTTAGCCTTCGGGCTGAGCCCGGTCATGGCCGTGCTGCTCGGCATGCTCACCGGGATAGGCGGCGGGATGGTGCGCGACATTCTCCTGGCAGAAATCCCCGGCGTCCTCCGCTCGGACCTCTACGCTGTCGCCGCCCTGCTCGGCGCCGCCATGGTGGTCGGCGGCCATCTGCTGAATCTGCCGGTCGTCGCAACCGCCATCGTCGCTGGGCTCGTCTGCTTCGCCCTGCGCATGATCGCGATCCGCCGGGGCTGGGGCTTGCCGATCGCCAGAGCCGGCAAGGGCTGAACGAGAGCCGCCGATCCGCTCCAATCAATATAAATGCCAATTCAAATCATTTATGCTACCATGCATAATGATCACAGGCCCACGAGACCGCTTCGGCATCCGTTTCTCCGTCCTTGCACGACGGTGGAGGACCTATATCGACCACACCCTGGCCGCATCCGGCCTGACTGACGCGACCTGGGCCCCCCTGGTCCACCTCGATCGCACCGGCGACGGCGTTCCACAGAAGGTTCTGGCCGAACGCATCGGGATCGACAGCTCCACCCTGGTGCGACTGATCGATATTCTGGAGACCCGCGACCTGGTCGAGCGGCGCACCGATCCCGCCGACCGGCGGGCGCGACGGCTCTACCTGACTCCGTCGGGGCGGCAGGCCGTTAACGCCATCAAGATCGCCCTTGTCGAGGCGGAAAAGCGGATGCTGGCCGGCGTGAGCGACGCCGAAATCGAGGCGGCGCTGGTCGTCTTCGACAAGATCGACCGCCGGTTGGGCGATACGGACGAGGGCGCCGAATGACTCGCCAGACCGCCACCTTCCGCGTCGGGGCCCAGATGGCCCGTCTGGGCTTCGACCTCGCCGCCCTGCCCTTCACCATGCGCACAGCCCTGGCGGCGTGCGCGGCCCTGTTGCTGGGCTGGGCGGCGGGCCTGGATCACCCGCAGTGGGCCGCCATGACGGTCTGGTCAGCCTCCCAGCCGCTGCGCGGGCAGATTATCGAAAAGAGCCTCTTCCGCATGGCGGGGACCGTCGCCGGGGTTGTCGCCGGGGTGGTCTTCCTGCTGGTGTCCAAGGGCGATCTCGTCATTCTGGTGCTCGCCGTTTCGCTGTGGACCGCCCTGTGCGCCGCAGCGGGCAATCTTCAGCGAGGCTACCTCGCCTATGGCGTCACCCTGGCCGGATACTCCGCCGCCATGGTCGCCCTGCTCGACTACAACCGGCCCGCCCACATCATGACGCTGGCGACGGATCGTCTGCTGACCGTCCTGCTCGGCGTCGTCGTCGCCATGATCGTGGGCCTGCTGTTCGCGCCCCGCCGCTCGGAAGGCCTGGCCGCCGGCCATGTCCGCCGACTGTCAGCCGTCTTGTTGCGCGCCATGGCCAAGGACCTGCGCGGCGATGCGGCCGGCGACCGCGAGGCGCAGACCCTGCTGGCCGAGGCCGCCCTCATCAACGATACGCTCGAACCCCAGGCCCCCGGATCGCCCGGAAGCCGCAGGGAGGCGCGCAGCCTGGGACGCATTCTCGCCGCCCAGGTTTCGGCCATCGTCTGGCTGCGGCGGCCGTCCCAGAGCCTGGGTTCTTCCAGCGCCTCAAGCACGACCGAAACCTTGGAGGCCGCCGCCGCCGCGCTCGAAAGCGCCGCCCCCCCGGCCGAGGTGCTGGCCAAGCTCGAAAAGACATCCCTCGCCGCCGTCGGCGACCCGGCGCTGCAGGCTGTCCTGCTGGACCTTGAAACCACCGTTCGCGACCACCTGCAGGGCAAGCGAGCGCCAGGCGAGCGCGCCCGGCGCGCGCATCCGGGCGTCCTGCATCGCGACTGGATCGGCGCGCGCGAGGCCGGGGTCCGCTCCCTGGCCGTCATGCTGCTGATGGGGACGGTCTGGGTCGTCACGGGTTGGAGCACCGGTCCCTATCTGATGCTCGGCGCCGCCGTCATGACGTCGGTCTTCTCGTCGATGGACTTTCCCGCCCGCACCATCGGCTATGTCTTGCGCGGCACGGTTCTCGGCGTTGCTGGGGCGCTGATCTGTCGGTGGCTGGTCTGGCCCCTGGCCGCACAGCCCATCGACCTCATCTTCCTGACCCTGCCCTTCATCCTGATCGGCCCCTTCGTGATGGCCCACCGCAGGACGGGCGAAGGCGCCTTCGACTACAATATGCACCTGCTCCTGCTGCTGCCCCCGATCTTTCCACTAAGCGGCAGCCTCAATCATTCACTGGCGGTCGCCCTGGCGGTCGTCGCCGGTCCGGCCGCCGCATGGCTGGGCTATCGCTACATCTACCCGGCCACCCTGTCCCGTCGGCTCGACACCCTGATCCTGATGATGGTCCGCGAGGTCGAGGCCATGGCCGCCAGCCCTGACGCCGCCGTGCGCGAGCCCGCCTGGCGCGCTCGCCTTCGCCATCGGATGCTGCGCCTGTCGCGCTGGGTCGAGAAGAGCGGTGATCGCGAAATCTCCGCCGTCGGCGGCGGCCTGGCGATCCTGACCCTGGGTCAGGCGACGATCGCCCTGCACCGGCTGGAGCAGGCCCCGGTCCTGCCGCCCCGCGCCGCAGACGCGGTGCGTCAGACGCTAGGACGCATCCGCATCCTGTCCCGCGATCCCGACGCCGTGGTCACCGCCCTGACGCGGACGGCCAACGCCCTGCCGCGCGGCCAAGCCGATGAGGCCCGGCTGATGCTGGACGCCGCCGCGGTCGTGGCGCAGCATCAGACGTCCTTCTTTCCTCGCAGCGCGTCTTCATCGACCCGCCCGCGACGACGCCCGTAGACCAGATAGACGCCGACGCCGACGAGGTTCCAGATCAGGAACCAGGCTTGCGTCTTCTGGGGCAGGCTGGCGAGCAGGTACAGGCAGCCGGCGATGGCGATGGGGCCCACGACCCAGGCAAGCGGGGTGCGGAAGCCGCGCCGCATGTCGGGCGCGCGCCAGCGCAGGATCAACATGCACAGGGCCACGGCGCTGAACGCCACCAGGGTGCCCGCATTGGCCAGGGCGATGATTTCATCCAAGGGAAAGACCAGGGCGATCGTCCCAACCACTGCGCCTGTGAACAGGGTGATGCGCACGGGTGCGCCGCCCTTGGACACCCGGGCCAGGCCGCGCGGCAACAGGCCGTCACGCGCCATGACGAAGAAGATGCGGCTCTGACCGTAGAAGAAGGCCAGGATCACCGTCGGCAGGGTCAGCACCGCCGTCACCGCCAGGAAGTGGGCCGCGCCGGGCTGGTTGATCTCGCGCAGGATCAGGGCCAGCGGCTCGGGGCTGTTGGCAAAGCGTGTGAACGGCGTCGCGCCCAGGGCCACGGTGGCGATGACGGTGTAGATGGCCGCGCAGGCCAGCATGGAGCCGACGATGCCGATGGCCAGGTCGCGCCTGGGGTTGCGGGTTTCCTCGGCCGCCGTGGCGATGGCGTCGAAGCCGTAGAAGGCCGAAAAGATGATGGCCGCCGCCGCCATGACGCCGCGCTCCACCCCGTCCTCGCCCATGTGACGGGCGAAGCCGTAGGGGCTGAACGGCTCCAGATTGGCGGCGTTGAAATGCGGTAGGGCGAACCAGACGAACAGGGCCAGGGCCGACAGCTTGATCACCACCAGGATCAGGTTCAGCGTCGCGCTCTTGCGCGTGCCGACCAGCAGCATGCCGCCGACCGCCAGGATGATGACCAGGGCCGGAATATTGGCGACCCCGCCGGCGTGCGGTCCCTGCATCAGGGTCATCGGCAGGCCCAGCCAGTCATGCAGCAGAGGCGCGGCGTAGCCCGACCAGCTGACGGCCACCGCGCTGACCACCAGGCTGTATTCCAGGATCAGGCTCCAGCCGATGATCCAGCCGACCGTCTGGCCCAGCACGACGCGGGAATAGGCGTAGGCGCTGCCCGAGGCCGTCACCGTGGTCGCCATCTCGGCGTAGCACAGGGCCGCGCAGGCGCAGACGAAGCCTGCGATCAGGAAGGACAACAGCACCGCCGGCCCCGCCTTGTCCGCGCCGATGCCGATCAGGGTCAGGATGCCGGTGCCGACGATGGCCCCTACGCCCATGGCCACCAGATGCGGCCAGCTGAGACTGCGCGCCAGGCCGCGCTCTCCCGGCTCCGCTGCCGAATGCTGCGGCCTGCCTCCCATACGGTTCTCCAGTGAACGACGCCGATCAGGCGGGGGTCAGAAACTCGAGGACGGCCGACGCAAACTCATCGGGTCGTTCCACGTTCGACAGATGGGCGGCGGCGATCCCCGTCAAACGGCCGTCCCTGACGCTCTGCGCCAGCCAGCCGCCTTCCTTTACCGAGGTCGAAGGGTCCTGCGAACCCGCGATGACCAAGGTCGGCGGGGTGATCAGGGGCGCTGTCGGACGCAGGTCCATATCGCGAATGGCGGCGCAGCAGCCGGCATAGCCCTGCGGATCGCACGCCAGCAGCATCTCGCGGATCGGCGCGATGGCCTCGGGCGCCTGGGCCGGAAAGTCCGGCGTGAACCAGCGGGCGATGGAGGCCTCGGCCAGGGGCGCCATGCCCTCCCTCAACACGCCTTCGATGCGGCTCTGCCACCCCGACGGCGGTCCCATATAGGCGGAGGTGTTGGCCAGGATCAGCTTGCCTATCCGCTCAGGCGCCCGCACGCCCAGCCACTGGCCGACCATCCCGCCCTTGGACAGGCCGCAGAAATCCGTCCGCTCGACCCCGACCGCGTCCAGCAACTGCACCGCGTCGCGGCCCAGGCGATCCATCGAATAGGCTCCGGCGGGCGAGTCCGACTGGCCATGCCCCCGGCTGTCGTAGCGCAGCACGCGGAAATGCTCGCTGAAGGCCGGCATCTGGGGGTCCCACATGTGCATGTCGGTGCCCAGGGAGTTCGACAGGAGCAGGACCGGCGCATCCTCCGGGCCGTCGAAGCGGTAGGCGATACGGCAACCGTCGTCGGTCGTGAAAGACTGAACGGTCATCAGACCCGCTCCACTGCGACCGCCAGCCCTTGCCCCACGCCCACGCACAGGGTCGCGAGACCGTAACGGCCGCCGGTCTTCTCAAGCTGATGCACCAGGGTCATCAGGATGCGCGCGCCCGACATGCCCAGCGGATGGCCCAGGGCGATAGCGCCGCCGTTGGGGTTCACGCGCGGATCGTCGTCGGCCACACCCAGGCCGCGCAGCACGGCCAGACCTTGCGAGGCGAAGGCCTCGTTTAGCTCGATGGCGTCAAACTGGTCGATGCTCAGGCCATGGCGGGCCATCAGCTTCTGCGTCGCCGGAATGGGACCGACGCCCATGACGCGCGGCGCGACGCCCGCCGAAGCCATGCCGATGATCCGCGCGCGCGGGGTCAGGCCGTGGGCTTTCACCGCCGTCTCGGAGGCGACGATCATGGCGGCCGCGCCGTCGTTGACGCCGGACGCATTGCCCGCCGTCACCGTGCCGTCGGGACGAACGATGGGCTTCAGCTTGGCCAGGGTTTCCAGCGTGGTGTCAGCGCGCGGGTGTTCGTCCGTATCGACCACGGCGACGGCGCCCTTCTTGCCGACGATCTCGACCGGGACGATCTCCTCGGCGAAATAGCCCGAGGCCTGGGCTGCGGCGGCGCGCTGCTGGCTGCGGACGGCGAAGGCGTCCTGATCGGCGCGGCTGACGCCGAAATCGTCGGCGACGTTCTCGCCGGTCTCGGGCATGGAATCGACGCCGTAGGCCGCCTTCATCGCCGGATTGACGAAGCGCCAGCCGATGGTGGTGTCATAGATCGCGGCCTGACGCGAAAAGGCGGTCTCGGCCTTGGCCATGACGAAGGGGGCGCGGCTCATGCTCTCGACCCCGCCGGCCAGCATCAGGTCGGCGTCGCCCGCGCGAATGGCCCGCGCCGCATCGCCCACAGCCTGCAGCCCCGAGGCGCACAGCCGGTTGACGGTATTGCCGCCGACGCTGTCGGGCAGGCCCGCCAGAAGAGCGGCCATGCGCGCGACGTTGCGGTTGTCCTCGCCCGCCTGATTGGCCGAGCCGAGGATCACGTCCTCGATCGCCGCCGGGTCGAGGCCCGGATTGCGCGCCAAAAGCGCCTTCAACGGCAAGGCCGCCAGATCGTCGGCGCGCACCGAAGCCAGCGCCCCGCCATAGCGGCCTATGGGCGTGCGGATCGCGTCGCAGATGTAGGCGGAAGTCATGCGAACGCTCCTGCATCAAAGGCGGCGCCGGTCTTGGCGCGCACCTCGTCCAGGGTCACGCCCGGAGCCAGTTCCAGCAGGGTGAGACCGCCCTGCTTCTTGTCGACGGCGAAGACGCACAGATCGCTGACGATGAGATCGACGACGGCCTGCCCCGTCAGGGGCATGGTGCAGCTCTCCAGAATCTTGGGTTCGCCGTATTTGTTGCAATGCTCCAGCACCGCGACCACGCGCTTGACCCCGGCGACCAGGTCCATGGCCCCGCCCATGCCCTTCACCATC
>RCUQ01000510.1_pt1 | contig 17497 bp, 18 predicted proteins | sample 2166351 | NCBI WGS metagenome assembly RCUQ01 (sample SAMN09932597, study PRJNA488358) | compost metagenome | feature: garden; material: soil; isolation source: compost soil in acetonitrile-enriched culture | place: Germany: Experimental Botanical Garden Goettingen | collected 2016-01-27
AGAAGGCGCATCAGGTCCCATGTTTGGACGAGGGTTCGAATCCCTCCAGCTCCACAAAAAAGAATTGTTTTAAACGCTAAAAGCCTTGTTCATAACTGAATGAGGCTTTTTTATTTCCCCATGCTTCCGTTTTTTGTTCGTAATTTCTTACTTTCAGCGTCCACAACACTTACTGAAAATAGAATTAAGCACAATCTATATTCAGCCAAAATACATCTGCTTTTAACAAATTCGGACATTCGGAATAAGAATATAAACGGAATTAATAGAGCAAAAACTTTTACCTGGAAAAAGCCTGAGCATCGGATTCCAACTGATAAAAACAGCATGAAAAAAATAGTTACTCTTCTAGTTTTATTATTTCTCTTTAACAGCGCTGACACTTTTTGTCAGGCGGTTGTTAGAAATTTAAAAGGTCAGGTTATTGATGAGCATAAAGCGCCGGTGCGATCTGCCAGTATTACTATAATTGACAAGGATAAAAAAGATGTCTTGAAAGCCACCACTGACAGCCTAGGGCATTTTAATCTGTCAAAATCCATCAGAGGAAATTCCACTCTTTTTATATCGCATTCCGGGTACAATAATTATATTTCAGAGATAGTTGATTCGGTAGATAAGGACTTTGGCGTGATTGAGTTAGCACCAGCCCCTAACATCCAGCCGACCACAAAAATCTTACAAGGCCGTGTCATAGATGAGACAAAGGCTCCATTGACATTCGCAACTATTGCTTTACTTAACACAGAGAACAAAGGCGTTTTCCAAGCTTACACAGACAGCCTGGGAGAATTTAAAATGTCTTATTCTGCTGCAGGGAAGTATACTTTAAAAGTATCTTGTTTTGGATATAAAGATTTTACGGCAGCACCATTTGATCTTCAAAATAAAGACTTTGGAGTGATTGCATTAGCACCATCAACCCATAATTTAAAAGAAGTAGTAGTTCAAGGCCAAAGAGATTTGATAACCATTGAACCAAATGCCATTGTTTACAACGTAACAAAAAGCATAGATGCTCAAGGCGTTAGCGCATTCGAGGCCTTGAGGAAGGCACCGGGCGTCTACATTGACAATGAAAGAACTATAATGCTGAATGGTAAAGCAGGCACAATGATTACGATAGATGGCAAGCAAACCTATCTGTCAGGAGCAGAATTGATCGACCTTCTTAAATCTATGCCATCGTCCAGTATCAAATCTTTCGAAATGATTAATAGCCCAAGCGCAAAGTATGATGCATCTGGCGCGGCGGGTATGATAAATATAAAAACCACTAAAACACAATTCAAAGGTTTCAACGGAACGTTAACCAGTGGACTTACCTATGGCGAAACATTAAAACATGTTCAGGACATTTCATTTAATTACAGAAAGAACAAAACCAATGTATTTGGAAGCTATAATCATTTTTTAGGATATCGGACATATGTCTATGATTCATACCGAATCCAGGAAGACAAGATGTTTGACAGCCATACAGATGATACCGATAAGCGCATGACTATGGGCTCACGTTTAGGGTTCGATTATGACATCAACAAAAAGAACACCATCGGGGTATTATTAAATGCCTCCTCAATTTTTGGAGGAGGGTTAACTCAAACCAAAACGAATATTGGACAGGGTACGGTTAAGGAGATCGACCAGGTTTTAGATGCTGAAAACGACTATTACCAACAGAAAACCATGCGGTATACTGCTAATGTAAACTATAAATATGAAGATACCATTGGCCGCGTAATTAATTTCGATTTGGATTATGGGACGTTTGATAAGGGTAATGCTAACCGACAATCAAATGTTTACACCAGTAATATTGATATTGTTTTAAGCGAGAATCTTTACCACTCATTAAATGATATCGACATAGATCTCAAAGGTTTGAAGTTTGATTACAATACCAATTTATTTAATGGAAAACTTGAGACCGGAGCTAAATATTCAGATATAGTGTCTGATAACGACGCTCGATTTTATCGTAGGACGCCAACCGGTGACGTAGTGGATGAGGGCAGGACCAGCACATTTAAATATACTGAACGAGTTACCAGTATCTATATTAATTATAAGAAGAGTTTAGGGAAGTGGGCCCTTCAGGGAGGTTTACGTGTGGAGAACACATCATCAGGCGGAGTATTACGATATAGGAAAAGCGAGATAGAGAACATGGAAAAAATTCCAAGAAATTATACCAATTTCTTCCCGTCCTTTAGTGTATCGGTTCAAGCAAATAAAAACTCTGGAGTTTCCCTTGCGTACTCCAGACGAATTGATCGTCCCTCTTATCCGGATCTGAATCCGTTTGTTTACTTGTTGGATGATGTCTCTTACTGGCAGGGAAATCCTGACCTTCTGCCTCAAATGACTCATAGAGCGACCCTACAATATGTTTATAAAAGCTCATCCATCGTCGGACTTACATATGCTCATACCGACCAATACAGCACTCGTGTAAATGATGGTCTTCCTGGTAGTTCAATAGTTATTTTTAGACCATTAAATCTGGGAATTCAAAAAAACATTGCGCTATCCCTGACGCAAAATTTGACTGTGAATAACTGGTGGAATCTGAGTTTTAACGGTACTGTTTATCGGGTACATAACATCGTCGCGTTTGACCAGTTCAGAAATTTCAATTTGAAGCGAACTACCTCTCGTATGAATCTACAGCAGACATTTAAATTACCTTATAAATTCACGGCAGAACTTTCAGGATCTTTTAATAGTAAAAGGCTTATTGGGGCTAATGAAATAGCCCGTGCGGTCAGCCAGGTGGATATCGGGCTCCAACGAAAGTTCATGAAAGAAAGGGCAACATTTAGAATGGTTGTAAATGATATTTATAAAGGAAACCAATCGAACTCTTTGCAAAGCTATGAAGGCTTTTACTTAAGGAACTATGGTTATTATGAATCGCGCCAGGTGAGGCTTAACTTTACCTACAGGTTTGCGGATAGTGCGGTGAAAGGACCACGGAGTAGAAATTCATCTCTGGAAAATGAAAATAGCAGAGCCAGGTAGAAATGACATAGTGACTTTTAGGCTTTACATTTTTATAATTTTAGCACTTTTCCCAGCAATACATTTTCAATGAAAAGAATAATTTTAGTTATAGCCTTAATAACACCCTATTCATCATAGGGACAAACACCTAACTGTAATTGCAATCAGGCACTTGAGCAACTGATACAAAAAGTTGAAACGGAATATCAGTAATGACTGGGCAGCATTTGCGGTCGATTATCTGGAACAGTAGTTAAGTCTTAATCCACCAAAAAATGTCTTTATTATGCTTTCCGACATTTTACACAACTCAATAAAAATAAAATGCCCTGACAGCGTTAAAGCTATCAGGGCTTGTACGAAAAAACTCCTTAAAGAAAGTAAGGAGTTTTTTATGTCTTATACTGTAAGAATTAGCAAATAGTACTTTTCATTATTTCGTGGATTTATTTCAAGACTGTATCATAAATTTGATTCAACAGGTTTTGTCTCATTTTTGAGTTCCTCTGGTCCAGAAGTATTATAATACCCCAATTTTGAGTTCTATTGTAACATATAATCGAAGATTGTCCCATAGAATCTCCTGTTTTTAAATAAATTGTATTTTTCTCATCCGTTACGATGTTTGTTCCTAATCCCATTTCTCTCTTTTCATCTTTATAAAAGATTTTTTCCGTAATAACGGCTGCTTTACCTATTGCTGTTTCGTTATTTAAGACTGCTTTTAAATAGGTAACCATATCAGAAGCATTCGATTTTACTAGTCCGGCAGATGCTGTAATATTCCATTTAAAAAACTCCTGAATACCACCATTTGGATTATGACCAACTGTTCTGTTTTTTACATTAAAATCTTTTGTTAATGTATTAGTCATATTTAGCGGCTTTATTATTTTGCTTCTGATAATTTCATCATAACTCTTGCCATACACCTTTTCTAATATTTGTCCTAGCAAAGTATATCCAATCGTTGAATAACGATATTTGCCATAATCTTTTAGTTCAATACAATTATTGATAATAGCTGCCAGTGTTTGTTCAGTTACGCTATTTACTGGCTGTTGCGGATCTAATTCTATTAACTTTCCAAAATCTATATCAGGTAAACCTGATTGATGAGACGCCAGGTCCGAAATTTTTATTTTGTTTTTAAGATTTGCATGTAATACATACGCTTTGGGAAGAAAGTCGTCTATCTAATCATCTGTTTTTATTTTATGATCAATAACCGCTTGTGCAATTAAATTTGAGGTTAAAATTTTAGTGATAGAGGCAATTTCGAATAGGGAATTTCTATTAATTTCCATTTGACTTTCTGCATTCAACTTACCGTATGCTGTATAGTATTCTTCACTATTTTTAATAAACCCGACGCTAATACCTATATCAGGATTTTTCTGATAACTATCCTTTATTATTGAATCAATCTTTTTGGTGATGTCTTGTCCAAAAGAAAAGGTGCTTATTAATAAAAGCACTGCTAAAAAGTTTAATGAAGTTTTCATTGTATCGTGTTTTTTATTTCGATACAAATATGTGGAGGGTATAAATGCTATGCGACCGAATAAAAATAGTCGAACGCATTTGTTTCAAAAAATGAGTACGAGTAATTTAAAGAAGAAGTACGAATAATTACAAACTATTGTTTTACAAACTTTTACGGTAAGCAGTTGGTGTATTACCCGTATGTTTTTTAAAAGCCGTATTGAAAGAAGATTTTGAATTAAAACCTATGTGATATAGAATTTCTAAAACAGTTAACTTACTTTTTGTAACATCTTTTAAAATATCCATAGCACTCTCTATTCGATAGGCATTAATAAAATCGTAAAAATGCTGCCCTAATTTATGATTAATTAAAAGAGATAATTCTCGAACAGGAATTTCAAGGTCATTCGAAATATCTTGAATTGTTACAGAAGGATTAAGAAATGGCTTTTCTTCTACCATATACTTCTTTAATTTCAACAATTCTTCATCATTTACTGCTAATTGTTCACTCTTTTTTTCTTCAGAAATTATATCCTTTACAAGTTTTAGTTTTGAATCGATATTCCTAAATAAACCGGGATTGTTTAATGCTTTAAATAAATACCAACAAAAAATAAGGAGCTGAAATACCAAAAGTCCAATTTTTATCCATTCAGAGATGTATGGGTAATCAGAAAATTTAAAGATGTTTTTTAAAAAGGCGACTAAAAATAAAATAGTGAGTACAACCGTAAATTGAAACAACCAATTATAGGAATTAACACACGCGCCTGCATAATTTTCAAGATATAGTTTTTTTGCTTTCCTTAATAACATAAAGACAGCAATAATATATACAACTACCTGAATATGAAAAAGAATATGATTGAACTGCAGTTCTATCATACTTTGATAATTTTTAAGAAATTTAATTTTAGAAGCGACATCTACAGTATAAAAACGAGGTAATAAAATTACATTCGCAATTAAAAATGGAAGCAGATGTATTAAATATTGGGATTTAAACTTAAAATCGGAATAACAAACAGATAATATATATAGATAAAAAACAGGAAGTTGTAAGAAAGCAAATGAATTTCTTAGCATTCCCAGATTTGAAGGACTATCAGCTATTAAGTTGAATAAAGTTCCGCTAACATCTATAGCAGTTATTATTAGAAAAATAGCAAAAAGAGAATTACTTATCTTGTGTTTTGTTTTAACTGTAAGCAGAAAAAATGCAAGAAATAATGAAATGAACAAGGAGATCACAGTCACAATAATTAATAAATTAATCTTATCCATTCATTCTAATTCTTTTGGTAATTAGTAAGGTTTATAATTATTGAAGCTCCTTTACGTCAGACATAAAATTGCTTCAATACAACTTTTTGGGGTTGGATTTGTGCAATTAGTTGGCTTTTCTTCAGGCGAAGATAGCAATACTTTTACTCCAATTTATTTACTATTATGATTGAAATGATTTCTCAGCGTTATCTCAAATAGCCAATGGAATGCTTATAAATTAATAGTTGAGGATCGTGAATTGTCTTTATTAACTTCAATACTCAATAAAAGTTCGACCTCATACCCTCCAGCTCCACAATAAAACAAAAAACACCCTTGTAAATCAGTTATTTACAAGGGTGTTTTGTTTTACGGACCATCTTTCAGATAATTATTTTTATTATTCCTCTGCAAAAAAATCACTCAGAATTTTTTTCGAATAAGTAATCATTTCCTCGGAAGGTATAGTTGCTCCATCCGACAGCCATTTAAACATCATGCGTATAATACCACCAGCAGCAGCTTCTGCTTTATAATGAAGCATTTGTTGATTTTTTTCCTTAAAAGAAGGTTGTCGATTCAAATGGTCAATGATCTTAGTAGAGCAGAGTTCCATAAAATAATTGCCCAGAATATCAATGCTCCTGTTGCCTGACATTGCTTTATAAAGAAGTATATGCTCCTTGGTATGGTTAAATAAATACGAAATATTAATTCCCAAGGGGTAGTTCTCATCATCATCCGGTGTGTTATTAAGTGTCTCCTGAAAATTAATGTTTCCTACTAAAAGTTGCTCTTTACTTTCGTAATGCGTATAGAATGTGCTGCGGCCCACATTTGCCCGGTCAATAATTTCCTGGATCGTGATTTCATCATATTCTTTTTCCAGTATCAATTCTTTTATCGCATCTGCTAACGACTTTTTTGTTTTCTGTGTACGCCGATCTTCTCTCGAGGGCACATTGCTATAGCTTTTCATTTTCTGAACTCTTTAATAGGTTTTGTACAATTTCAGACAGATCATCGTTTTTGTGTCTTGTCTGTACCAATAGATCATCGTTATATTTGCCAAAGTAAACATTTATTCATTAACGAACAATTGTTCAATAAAACAAATTTAGTTATGGACTATCAATTAGCAACCGCAAACTCTCAAAGCAGTCTTATACGAACTTCTTTCTTTGCTACATCAGCAGTCTTTATTGTTACTGCCTTTCATCATTTCTACGGGGCTGAAGTTTATAATACCCCATGGAGAAAGGATGTTGGTGTAAATGGAGGTATTACTCTCTTGATCTGTCTGATTTTCTTGTATTTGTATAACCGGTATAAGAAACGGATTTTTCTTATTCTTTACACCTTAATCGACTTCATCTTTTTTGGATTAGTCATAGGAATATTTGAGGGCTTATACAATCATGTACTAAAAGACATTTTGTACTTTTCAGGAATGCCATTCGATACATGGAGGCACTTTTTTCCTGCTCCTACTTATGAAACCCCTAATGATTTCATATTTGAAAGTACAGGCGTCCTTCAATTTTTTGTAGCTGCTGCCCTAATTTACTACTTGATTAGAGTGTATAAAATGCCTGCAAAGGCTACAGTATAACCTGTGCTAAACTGCTTTTAATAAATTTTCACATTCACTATTAAAACTGTCAATAATGGAACCTTATATAATGATAAAAAGCGGACTTGTCCTGCATCTGGCAGGTATTACCCTGATGATAGGTATTACAATAGCAAGTCTTGTTGTTTACCTGCATTCTTTTGAATTATTGTCCTGTAAAAAAGATCAAGCAAAGATGATCTTAGAAGCTACTGCGAGGTATCCTATGTTGCAATCATAGGAGCAATAGTAGTCATCATAGGAGGTGTTGTCATGATGATTGGCTATCACGGCACAGTGATGCACCTGCCTTGGTTTACGCTGAAGCTCATACTGATTGCGCTTATTATTTTAAACCAACTGCTCATCGGCAGACCCGCAATGATTAATTTTCGAAAAATACTTTCGCTGCAACAGGTTGATCAATCAACAATAATGAAGGTTAAGAAGCGATTACTGTCTTTTAACGGGCTGCAATTGTTTTTCTTCCTGTTAATATTCATACTGAGTTCATTTCGCTTCGGGTAACGGATTAAGAACTATTTAGAAATTGATAAGAAACAAATCTGCGGATTATCAATAACAGTAATGGGCGAAGTCGAGCAAGTGCTAAACACCTCGACTCCGCTCAGCATGCTGATTCGAATATTAAATCGCACAATAAGGAGTATCCTGCTATGATTTCACTTAAGTTAATTCAATCTATTTTCTTCTTCAATTACTCGTTTAAAAAAGCGATTCTGATAGCTGCAAGAAATCTTCCGGATGCAAACGGGAATCGTTTGATAAAAGAATACCAATTGATGAAAAAAATTAAAGGCAGTCAACGGATACAATCATTTGGGCATTGGTTTATGATGAGATTGACGAAAAAAAGCCTTCTACTTTTCATGGCGGCTCAAAAAGCTGGACTCACAAAAGATGAAGCCTATCAGCTCACTGAAAACGTGGTATGGAAAATAGCTCAACCTCTGGGAATTGCACTCAATCAGCTGACGTATTTTGTCCGTTCTACACCGGCAAAAAGAATTGCTTACATCAATCAAATTCTTTGGAATCTTTTGTGGACAGCACCCTTCAAACGGGAAAATATAAAATCAAAGGGTGGTGTGTACTCATTTGATGTAATTCAATGTCCGGTAAGTGACTACCTTAAAAGAAACAACGCCGCTCAATTATGCACAGTAGCCTTTTGCAATGCCGATTATAAACTGGCAGCCCAATGGAGTACAGTATTTAAAAGAGAAAACACCTTAGTCACGGGCTGTAGTAAATGCGATTTTAAGTTTATTACCCACTCCTAATAGGCAGAGTGCAGGGTATTACATGTTGCTGTTACAGGCAGTAGATACCTGATTCTCCATCAGTAGATTGGGATAATTTAATATTTAAAAAATATGAAAAAGATTCTGCTCTTAATATTGGTATGTCTGACCATAGACATAAATGCGCAATCACTTATTGATGACACTATCACGGGTACCTGGCTAACAGCTGACCAATCAGGTCAAATAGTTATTTATAGAAGAGGCAATAAATATTATGGAAGTATTAAAGGAGGAACTGGCAAAGAACAGTATGATATTAATAATCCGGAACCCATTAGAAGGAAAAACTCATTAATCGGATTAATTATCCTCAAAGAATTCAAATTTGATGGTGAGAATCAATGGAAAGGGGGCATGGTGTATGACCCCAACAATGGGAAAACATACAATTGTATTCTTTCGCTTACAGACAAGAAAACTCTAAAATTGAGAGGATATATTGGATTTAGCTGGCTTGGAAGAACAGAAATATGGACAAGAATTAATTGAGGTCAAACGCACTTCTGGTTTATTTGATAATACATTTTACTCCTTCAGCGTGATAATTTCTATGACGTTGAAAATTTAGTTGTTCAACTTCCTTATCTGCCTTTTTGAGACAAGAATACCACCCTTGCTAATTATTCCTTTTTTCGTTAAATTATAAGGACTATCGGTCCTACAAAAAGATAATTCTTCCCTTTACTAGTATGCGTTTATAAAAGTATGAACACAAGGAAAGAGTCCGCAATTAACGGTAATGCTCAAAAAGTAAATATGGTACCCGAATGGATTTCATCCTATAGTAAAGCGTACCTCAAATATGATCTCACAGCCGGATCAATTACTGCTGCGGTGGTAATACCCAAGGCTATGGCTTATGCTACCGTTGCCGGTTTACCTGTTCAGATTGGTTTGTATACAGTATTGTTTCCGATGATAATCTATGCATTATTCGGCTGTTCACGTGTATTGAGCGTAAGTACAACAACAACATTGGCTATTCTTACCGGTGCGGAACTTTCGAATATAAATGCTGCAAATCTATCAGTAATGACAGTGTTAGTTACGTTAACATTATTGGTCGGTTTCATCCTTTTACTGGCCTCACTGCTACGCCTGGGCTTTATTGCTAATTTTATTTCAGAGCCTGTATTAATTGGATTTAAAGCAGGAATAGGACTTGTTATTATACTCGACCAGATCCCGAAATTACTGGGTATTCACTTCACTAAAGGAACATTCATACATAATTTAGTCTCCATTGTTGAGTTCATACCGCACAGTTCATTAGCTACCATTATAATAGGGGTAGTTATGATTTTTTTACTAATCGGTTTAGAACATTATCTTCCAAAGGCCCCGGCGCCCCTTATTGTAGTAGCGGCAGGTATTGCCGGAATGGGCATCCTTCATTTGTATAATTATGGTATTGAACAAGTGGGTTTTATTCCCCGTGGACTGCCAGATATTGAGTTGCCCAATTTTGCACTTGCTCAACAACTATGGCCTGGGGCTTTAGGTATTGCCTTAATGAGTTTCACTGAAACAATTGCGGCAGGACGGGCTTTTGCTAAAGGGGAGGAGCCAGTTATTTATACAAACAAAGAGCTATTAGCTACGGGTTTGGCAAATGTAGGTAGTTCCTTTTTTGGTGCAATGCCTTCGGGTGGAGGAACATCGCAAACAGCAGTAAACCGTATTGCTGGCGCTCGCTCTCCAATGGCTTCCCTGGTAACAGCTGGCATAACATTATTAACAATGATTCTACTTGCGCCCCTTCTGGGCTTGATGCCGCAAGCAACACTCGCTGCTGTTGTTATTGTGTATTCAATCGGACTGATACAACCTAAAGATTTTCGAGTAATTCTTAATGTAAGACGGACTGAGTTCATTTGGGCTGTGTCGGCACTGGTAGCAGTTGTGCTGTTAGGTACACTTAAAGGCATTATTGTGGCCATTATTGTTTCCCTTATTGCTTTGGCTCAACAAATTGTTGATCCTGCACTTCACGTACTTGGACGAAAACCGGGTACCAATGTTTTTCGTCCGCAATCAAAGGAGCATCCGGAAGATGAAACTTTTCCGGGATTGTTGATTCTGCGGCCTGAAGGGCGTGTGTTCTTTTTAAATGCCGCTCAGTTTGGAGAAAAAATCCGGCCATTTCTTGCAAATATTAGTCCTCGTGTGCTAATTCTCGATTTCAGTGGTGTACCAGACCTGGAGTATACGGCATTAAAAATGTTGATTGAAGCAGAGAAGAGGCTTAGCAGTGAAGGAACATCAGTTTGGTTGGCTGGGCTTAATACGGAAGTGTTAAATGTTATCAATCGTTCGGAGTTGGGAAAGAAGTTGGGAAGGGAACGAATGTACTTTAATGTTGAGCTCGCTGTAAAGAAATACCAGGAAATCACCAATGGTTAAATTCTGAATACAGATATTAAATTTTCAAGACATTTTAATAGATGAACTTATGAAAACTAAGACAAAGAAATCGAAAAACGAGGAAGACGAAAAAAAAGGGAAAAGTGTACCGGAAACGGAAAAGATGAAGGCTAAGGAATATGAGAAGGAGCTCTCCAGACTACATGTTGAACTTGTTAGACTGCAAGACTGGGTTAAAGACAAAGGGCTTAAAATATGCATTATCTTCGAAGGTCGTGACGGAGCCGGTAAAGGAGGCACGATAAAAGCCATCACTGAACGGGTAAGTCCGCGCGTTTTCCGGATAGTTGCATTAACAGCTCCCACAGAGCGGGAAAAAAGCCAGATGTATATTCAACGTTATCTTCCCTATTTGCCGGCAGCAGGGGAGATTGTGATATTCGATCGCAGCTGGTATAATCGTGCAGGAGTTGAGCGTGTGATGGGTTTTTGTACGGAAGAAGCCTCAAAAAAATTCTTAAAAGTGGTTCCTCTGGTAGAAAAGGCCATTGTTGATTCAGGTATTATTCTTATAAAATACTGGATGGAGGTTAGCCAGAAAGAACAAACGATCAGGCTCAAATCACGTATCGGAGATGGAAGAAAAACCTGGAAGCTTTCACCAATGGATCTAAAATCATACAGTCGTTGGTATGATTATTCCCGTGCCAGGGATGAAATGTTTTTGGCGACCGATACCAATCACGCACCCTGGTTTGTAGCGCATTCGGATGATAAAAAGAAAGTAAGGCTGAATATTATTACCCACCTGTTAAGTATGGTGCCCTATAAAAGTATCCACCATGCAAAGGTAAAATTGCCTAAAAGACAGGAGCCTGGAAATTATGTAGATCCCGACTATCCTTATAAATACATCCGCGAGTTATATTAAAATCTCCTCATGATTTGGAGTATTCTCTTGTAATTGTTTTTGAGAGGACTTGAATATGGACATTCCAAAGCCCCATTCATGTAGAATGAGGCTTTTTGTTGCGAAAAATCTTAAGCTCAGTTAAATAACCTTTGATTTTGTCTTAAAATTTTGAGGCAAATTGTTGAGCAAACTCCTCCAGTTTGGTTGCTCCCGTTACGGGTGAATCATTAAGCTCAAAATCGGCCTGAATTTTTCCGCTTCTGAATCCTGTACCCATTTCGGTGTATAGTTTGGCGATTTCTTCAGGCAATCCAGCTTGCATCAAACCTTGTAACGACTGCTCGTCAGTAAACTCCACCCACGGCAATTCAGATTTGCCAATAGCAGTACCCAAAACCTTTGCAAGGTCCGCAGGTGTACGAACATCACTTACTATATAGCGAACATTTTTGCCTGTGGTCGTTTTTTGCAATTCTTCTGCCACGGCAGCAGCAATATCATTGGGATGTACGAGAGGGATACGCGTAGTTGCCGGAAAGTTGGAACCTATAATGCCCATTCCTTTAATCAATGGTATATCATTGTAAAAATTAGTATAAAAGTAACCCGCACGCAAAAAGGTAATACTCACATTGGGTAGTTCGTTGTAAAGCTTTTCGATGTTGTGCAAGCTTGCGATAGGGCCGTTACCGCCAGGCAGGTCGGCGCCAACACTGCTCAACATCACTACCCGTTTTACACCAGCTTCTCGGATAGCTGAGGCAAGCGCTTTTCCAGCTTGTATTGTGTTGGCAATTACATCCTGACCGCCCATATTTGGAGGAGTCATCGCAAAAACTGCGTCAGCCCTATTGAATGCATCCTTTAAAAACAGCGCATCGCTAACAGAGCCGATAGCTGCCTGTGCACCTAACGCTTCTATGGCAGCTGTTCTATCCGCCGAACTGCTAACTACAATAACTTTATGTCCTGCAGCTACTAATAATTGGGTCAACGGATTCCCAATGTTTCCTAAAGAGCCTGTTATAGTAAATTTCATTTTATTTTTGTTTTGTTGATGAAAACAAAAGTATATTTGTACTTACTTTTTAACAAGTACTTACCCTGAAGTATGTACAATGACAGCAATTAAAGAATCTTCGACCATACAGGAAAATAAGCAATATGCTTTAGCCAATTGCCCGGTTACCTATGTTATGGAAAAGATTGGTGGTTATTGGAAACCAATCATTATTTATCATTTATCAACTGGCGATAAGCGCTATGGTGAATTGAAAAGAGCCATTCCTGCAATTACTGAAAAAGTACTTATACAACACTTAAAGCAATTAGAAGCAGACAGGTTAATCATCAGAGAAGCTAAACCTGTTGTACCTCCCTTTGTTACCTATAAACTTAGCAAAGCCGGAAAAGGTTTGCTTCCGGTAATAGAAGCGATGGCCTCATGGGCATTTAAAGATATGGATGATGCTTATAAAGAAATTGATACTAACGAGTTGGAAGCAAAAGTTAGCAAAGAAGAAATTAGCAGCACTAAATTGAAATAACATAGATAAAAACCTTTACCTAAGAAAGATGGGAGCCTCAGCGTTTACACAACATATAAAGAAGATTATACTTAGTCAAAATATTACCTTACCAGATGAAACCTGGAATGCTATTGCAGGTATTTGGGAAGTGGTAGATATTAAACGGAAAACGATTATTTCTGAACCAGAACAGGTTGAGAAACATCTCTATTTTGTTGTTGATGGGGTTCAACGGGTATATTACTTTGATGAACATAACAGAGAAGCCACCCTTATATTTTCCTACCCTTATTCTTTTTCCGGTGTGTTGGATTCTTTTTTACTTCAATCGCCCTCAAAGTACTATTTTGAAACACTGACTAATTCAGTACTCTTAAAAACAACTTACAACCAGTATAATGCAATGGTAAAACAATTTCCGGAATTTGAAGAGTTCACAAGAAGAGCCACAAATTATGTAATAAGTGGACTTTTAGAAAGACTTGTTGAGCTTCAATGTTTTTCGTCGGAAGACAAATTCAGGAAACTGTTAAAACGTAGTCCTCACATCCTGCAATATGTTCCGCAGAAATATTTAGCCAACTACCTGGGTATCGATCCTACTAACTTCAGCAAACTCATGAACACAGTTAAAATTTAATCTTGGTAATTACCAAGTTTTATCTTTTACATCCGACCTAGCTTTGTCTTAAGTAAAAATTTTAAGACAATGACAACACAAAAAGCAATTAAAATCGGCAACAATCTCTTTGTTGGTATTTCAATTCTGGGCTTAACCTCTGTAAGCCTTTTGTCACTTTTTAACCCGCAGGCTACTATGGATCTTGTGCGTGTAAGTTTAACAAACAATGATGCAATAAGCTCTATAAGAGGTATTTATGGTGGTGTTGGTTTAACAATCGTAATTAGTTTAGGTTATCTTTTAATTCATAGAGCGATAGTTGCGGTGCAATTTCTGACCCTGTTTTGGTTTTCATACGCACTGTCGAGACTAATTACCATTCTTGTTAACGGTCCACTTGGAGGGTTTGGGAGTCAATGGATTATAATAGAGTCCATACTTTTTATGCTTGGAGCTACGTTATTGATTTTTAACAGAAACCTGACGTATAAACAACGTTAACTACCTGATTAATATCTAAATAACTAAACACCATGAACAACAAACTTAACAAGACCCTCCTGTTTGGGCTACTTGTCTTATGCTCGCTCTTATTTAATGCTTGCAAAAAAGACGATGACAAAATTATTGATAAAGAACCCGAAGTTGAGGAACCTGTAGGTACAGGTGATCCCACAGAAATTGGCGCACCCAATGGAGCTGGGGTTACAGCAACAATTGGAAAAGACGGTGGGACGATACAATCAGAGGACAAGGCTTTTTCTTTGGTCATACCTGCTGGTGCACTTTCAGAATCAACTGAAATAACCATTCAGCCTATAACTAATAAATCTCCTAATGGTGTCGCAAAAGCCTATCGTGTTGTTACCGGAAAGGAAATAGCCAATTCCACCATTAAGCTAAAACTCGGCGAAAAAGAATTTGCTACAATGGCAGGCCCGAAACTTGCCTACCAGGATCTGAGTAATAGAATCTGGATTGCAAAATCAGGTGCTCAGATCGACGAAACTAACCGGACTGTTTCTATAACAATGGGCAAGTTTAACGTAAAAAGAGACTTTTCCGTTATTGCTTCGGTAGAAATGAATCTGGTAATTTCTCCAACCGACAACCATATTGTGCCATTACAGCCCATAAAGATCCAGGTTTGGGGAGTAGAAACATTAATGAAAAACAATTATCCGGAAGATACCTGGCTGGCAGTCGGAGGCTTAAGACCATTAAAACTTGAAGAAGGTGGTATTATTGCCTGGTTTGCAAACGACATAGAAGGAGGAGATGAGGAGGTTGGCAACATTTCTGACGCTGCCCATTCTGATCCTGCTTATTCCGGAATGTATCAGGCCCCACTCTACCTACCTTCAGAAAATCCTGTGTCATTAGCTGTAAACGTTAAGCTTGGAACAAAAACAGTCCGCTTAAGTGAATCGGTTAAGATAATTCAGGATAATTATATAAAATCGGCATTAGGAGCAAACTCTGCACAAGCTACTGCGAATACATCTCCAAATTCGCTCCATATTTCTATGATTGACTTTTTGGATGAAAATGATCCTTCAAATTATGCTCAAGGATTAATTGTAAATGTTAATAGGGGTTTTACCGGAGCAGAAGGTTCTTATAATTTCAGTTTTAATGAAGATGTTGAAGGAGCCTTTTTTGACAACCTTAACAGAAAAACTCTTGGTAGAACATACTGGTTTGATGAGGAAGGCAACAAGCACTTTAGTAATGGTGAGGTCAAAATCAGTTCATTTAAGAAGTCCGAAACCAATGAAGGATTTGCAATAATAGAAGGTACGATTAGCGGTACAGCTTATTTTCTGATACCTGGAACATTGGAATACGAACCGGAACCATTTACGGCGGCTTTTAAATGTGTATCCAATAGTTAATAATTTAAATAGGTTTAGTATAAATTTGAAGTGATTGCACCTGCGATCACTTCAAATTGTTCAACAGAAACATCATCCTACCAAAATCATAACAATCGTATAAAATAAACCCATTATGATGATGATCCATCGGTTTATTTTAGGTCTTAATGCCAGGGAAAGGAATACCATAAGAGAAGGTAGTGTCATTAGAATGGCAAACATCAGTATCTTTATCGGAGTAGTTGAGCCCGCTCCCGAATTACCATTCATTAAATTTTCGATACGCCCCGGAACAAATAAGGAAAAGAAATCACCATATATATAGCAAAACATTACAGAAACCCATAATGCTGATAGTTTAAACTTTACATTAATTTTGAAATCTTCTAAGATCGTAGGGTTTTTCATGGACATTTAAAGTGTAGGTAGACTATTAACTGATACTTGAGGCTCTTTTTTATGCTTTATTCCTATTATTAAAAGCCAAAAGCAAATTCCAATTTCTCCAATTGTAGCGGGTAGTGAAATAAAAGTAGAAATTCCGAGATCCTTATAATGTTGAAATAGAAATCCACCTAAGAAATTTATCAAATAGCCGAAACAACCCACCATCAATAAAATGCCTATTATTTTAGGCAGAAAACCTGATTTGAATACCAAATAACCAAAGGGAAGTAGCCAAAGACCCCAGAATATGGAGGTGATTTTAAGTCCATTGTTGTAGAAATCCAGATAGAGTAATACTTCTGCTTGTATTTTGCTAGTGTCAAATACTTTCATGTAATCAGCCCTTCGAATTAGAGTCAAGATGTTCACCTTATTCAATAGATTTACTAACGATAATGGTACGCTTATTATAGCCAGTACCACCATTGCTACAGCATAGGTTTTATTAACCGAACTAAGTAATTTATAAAGTACAAGGGGTAAAACCAGAAAAGCTGTATAACAAATTACACCAGCCACAATACCTAATCTGAAGAGAGATTCAGAATTTAAAATATTGGTATAAGTTGCTGACGGATCGTTCCAGACAATAACCTTAGATGGAACATACATTAAGCTGAATATGCCGGCAAGTACAACGATCAGATAAAGTAGTCCGGCAATTCTTGCAATCTTATTTTTTGACTCCATAATTAGTAGTATTGATTTTACAAGAAAATTGGTCGTAGTGATAAACTGTCTGTTTCCTTAAGTTTTTGGGTAGAATGTCCTTTGTAAACTCTAATATATTAAAACAAAAACAAATCTTTTGGGGAGAAATGCAGGGATAATAAAAAAACGTCCTTGTAATGACTCTACAAGGACGTTTTTTTATGAATTTTGGTGTAATTCAGGCTACTTCTTAATCCATTCAAAGTCACCTTGATTTCCGCTGCCATCGTACCAAGTACCCTTGATTCTGTTTTCGACAACTTTTCCTGCATAAACGGCTTTATAAGGTGGGTTTGTTTGAATCATGGCAATTGTGCCAGACTCTTTATCG
>RCUQ01000512.1_pt1 | contig 17389 bp, 11 predicted proteins | sample 2166351 | NCBI WGS metagenome assembly RCUQ01 (sample SAMN09932597, study PRJNA488358) | compost metagenome | feature: garden; material: soil; isolation source: compost soil in acetonitrile-enriched culture | place: Germany: Experimental Botanical Garden Goettingen | collected 2016-01-27
ACTATGGACTATGGACTATGAACTATGAACTAAAACCCATTCAACTCCCTCAATTTCTCCCGAATGTACTTCCCGGCATCTGTTAACTGATCTGTTGTCCAGTTTCCATTAACAGGGGCTCCCGGCATAAGCAAGGCTGTGGTTTCTTTTTTATCTGTAATGTTCCAGTTGGCCCAGCTGAGTTTATTCGACTCCATCCAATTAAGCCATTCGTTGGTTTTTACTCTGTTGAACTCACCATCGCCGTTTGCTTCGCCAACCCCCCATTCGGTTACAAATAAAGCCAGACCATTTTTAATAGCCAGATCGGCACGGGCCCTTAACATTTCATTATGATTTGGGTCAGAAGCATAAAAGTGAAATGAATAGGCAGTGTTATTAAAACTCGTTATAGGATCTTTGGAGGCAATATCCACATCCTGATCCCAACTCGAGCTTCCCACAACGATCAGCTTATTGGGATCGTTTTTCCTGATTGTTTTGATCACATCCACTGCATACGCTTTAATAGCAGGCCAGGTTTGACGTTCAGGCTCATTCCAAATCTCATAAATGATATTTGGTTTATCGGCGTAACGTTTCGCTACTTTATCAAAAAAGCCTTTAGACTCTTCCAGGTGCTGTTCGGCATTATGGTCATGCCAGTCGATCAATACGTAAATTCCTTTCGCTAAAGCATGATCAATCACTTTGGTTATCAAGGCATATTGTTGTTCGGGCTGCTGAAGATAGCCTCCATCATGCTGAATCGCCATTGATACTCTCAGTAATGATATTTTAAAGTCTTTGATCAACCAGTCGATCACTTCTGTGTTGTAATACTTCTGCCCCTGCCAAATGCTCCACGACAAGCTTATTCCTCTTAATTGAGACGGGACATTATTTACATCAACTATTTTTCCGTTTACAACTTTTAGTGCTCCGTGGTTCTTAACCGGAGCTACCCATTGTGCATTGGAACTACCTATTATGGAAATTAGAAGCAGCAAAGAAACCAATGCTTTTTTTGATATTGATTGAATTACCATTTTTTTAGTTTTTTAAGATAAGCTGTAAGTTCATTTGCGATTTGTAAGTGGTCCTCCAAATCCGGATGATCACCACAGCCGTTGTGATAGCGTTTAGAAAAGAAATAAGAATCGATATTCTCATCTCCGGATTTTTTCACCGCCGCAACAATACTTGTTAGTTGATTTTTAAGTACAGCTACCAGTTTTTCATCCGCCATAGGACTGGTCAGGCAAACGATTGTTGCTTTGGGATAATGAGAACGGAGCTGTGTTATAAATTTCACGTAAGCACTGCAAAATGTAGCTGAATCCTGAATACCATCATTCTGGCCCAGACAAACAGTAACTACATCAGGAACATAATTCTTGAAGTTCCATTTTATGCTATCCTCCCGCATATATATTTTGTCAAACACTTGCGGCATCTTAATAGTGAGGTTGCAACAGCTATGAATAAGTCCAATGCCTGAAACGGAACTTAATTGCCACTGTGCATTTAAAGACCGCGCTGTTATTGCTCCATAACTCAGGTAAGCATTATGCTGATCATACCACTCGCCTTTGTCGCATTTAATTACCGATTCGTCGCTACCCATACCACAGGTTATTGAATTTCCAATAAACTCAATTTTCCGTGAAGGAGCTGGTGCTAAAGGAAGCAACTTTTCACATTTTAAGCCTAAAAACTCCAGATAACCGATCCCAGATTCAGTGGTTTTACAAATAAGAATCTTGTGCGTTTTTTTATTCGTTTTTGCAGTAATAGTTAATGCATTTGTTTTTCCGGTTAGTTTAATCCGTTGTGGCTGCTCATCATCAATAACCACTGTGATGTAATTATGATACTTTCCGTAAAGCATTTCATCATTTAACTGTATTTCACAGCTTTTACCTTCAAAAGCTGCCTCAATATATACGCCGGACGCCCAGAAACGAGGTAGTTTTTCATTGGAAAAATCGATACGACCAGTATATCGGAATAATGAATTATCGGCGGGATAAAAATGTGGGGGTGTTGCCTTTGAACTAAAAGAAATCAACAGGCAAACAAGAATGGGTAGTATTCTTTTCACTGTTCGAGAAGGTTTAATTGTTTATACTTTAACCCAACCCTGTCCCCTCTCAAAAAGGGGAAACCTCATTTCAGAGCAGGGGATTAGGGTGAGTTACCTATTATTACATTACAAACTCGTTATTTTATTAATTCAAGCCTCAATACCACCACGTCACGTGCAGGTACTTTTGTGCTAAAAGGTTTCTTGGTTGTACCTGTTTTTTTCTTCGTCCATAAATTTTTTAGTGTATAGGTTGAAGTCTGCCCATTCAATTCCTTTCCAGAAAGTGAATCCTGAATAATCACTTTTTTCCAATCCAATGAAACTACTTTTTCACTTTTACTTCTGTTGAGAAAACAAATAGCCCAGTCCCCTCCTTTTAGCGGCTTTAACCATGTTTGCAGGCTATCTACAGAAGTATGCTTAAATCCTTGGATACCCAACGAATCTTGGTTAATGGCAATTATGTCTTTATTGGTTAATACTTCAACCGTTCCCTTATCCATGTTACGAATATCATTACCGGCAATCAGTGGAGCAGCCAGCATGGCCCACATGGTAAAGTGTGCCCGATCTTCCCTAGGGGTTAGTTTTCCGTTACCTACCTCCAACATATCAGGATCATTCCAATGGCCAGGCCCGACATATTTACGGAGGCCATCCTGCATATCTAAAATTTGCATGGTTCCAAACGATTTCCAGGTTCCATGATCTTCGATGCAATCAAAACAGTTATAGATATCACCGGTGGTACGCCATAAATGCCCAACCGTTTTACCCCATTCCCATGGCTTATCATTACCCCACTCACAAATACTCAACACAATTGGACGGCCCGCACGACGCAATGCAGCTGTAATTGTTTTATAAGCACCTTCAGCTTTTAACCCTTCGGTATTACACCAATCGTATTTTAAATAATCAATTCCCCATGCAGCATAGGTCATTGCATCCTGAAATTCATAGCCACGGCTACCAGGTCGGCCTCCACAGGTCTGCGAGCCGGCATCTGAATAAATACCGATTTTTAATCCTTTGGAATGAATATAATCGGCCAGCGCTTTCATGCCCGAAGGAAAACGTTTAGGATCAGGGTGAATAAAGCCTAAACTATCACGATCACCATGCCAGCAGTCATCAATGTTAATGTAGGTATAACCCGCGTCTTTCATTCCCGAGCTTACCATAGCATCAGCGATTGATTTAATCAGGTTTTCATCCACATTACAAGCAAATTTGTTCCAACTGTTCCATCCCATAGGTGGAGTCAGCGCAAGGCCTTCATACTTGGTATAATTCTGAACGTAGTTATTGCCTTGTCCGAAAGCAAAACAGGTTAGGCTTAGCAAGCTGAAGAGTGTAAGAAGTTTTTTCATTATCTATTTATTTTTCTAATGATTATAAAGGGACACACCTCTAACCTCTCTCGATAGGAGAATCAGGTTGTAGTTTCCCCTCTTGAGAGGGGTTGGGGGGGTGTTCTCAACTGTTCTTTCAAATCAGTATCCTATTTCAATTTATACATGCTTCCTATCTTATCTCCAAACATGATATAGGCATCATTCTTAAACTTTATAAAGTCGGATTCAGAAGCATGGCCCTTGTATGGGGTCCAAAATGCATTAGGCGTGTTAGTCCACACCATTGCATAGGCAAGTTCCACCTTTTGTTCTTTTAGTGCCTTTAAAAGCGTTTGGGTATACCAATCCTTTTTTGTTAGGTTTTGCAACCCTGTTTCTGTTAAAGCCGCCAGCTTATTCTGTTTTTTGGCATAATCCGAAATGATTTTAAGCTTATTTGCTGCAATTGATACAGAACCGTCCACCTTCATATCTTCATAATTATCCATTCCGACAAGGTCTACGAAGGCATCACCAGGATAACGCTCCAGGTATTCAGCTTCAGTGGTAAAGTTTCTGTCGGGCGACCATGCATATAGGAAATTATGTACACCTAACTCATCCCGTAGGTAAGTTACCGTAAACTGATACAATGATTTATAATCAGCAGCAGTGCAATGTGCTTTCCCCCACCAGAACCAATCGCCGTCGAACTCATGAAATGGCCTGAAAATAATGGGGACAAGCTTGCCATCAGCTCCGATAAGCGTTTGGGCAAAATCAGCTATTTCTTTAAGGGATTTTTTATAAACTTCATGGTAGGCTCCACCTGGTAATATCTGACTTACTGCCTCTTGCGGCGAATCATTCCAGTAAAAGCTTCCCTTTGAAACCGGATTAGCATAATGCCAGCAAAACGTATTAACTCCGCCTCTGTTATAGGCCTGTACAGCACAATCACGGGCTATTTGCTTCTCATAATCGAACCAGACCCCATCCGCAAAATTGGCTATATGAATAAAATCATGACCATAAACTGCGGGATAGGCTCCGGTAACTTCTTTCACATCCGACCGCGAAAGATCATATGGCATGTTATCTTGTTCATTTTCCCAAGAGTATCCTCGTTTGGTATCATCCTGATGGCCAAATAATACCTTGGTTTTTGAGCTTACTTTCAATTTATAAAACAGTGCAGTAGTTTCTTCTGTAGCTGATTTATCAACCAACCACGTACGAACGGTTGTTAAATCAGGAATTTCTTCAGGTACAACAACCTCTCCTCCATCACCCTCTGGTTTTGGTGAATCTTTTTTACAAGCTCCTAAAACAGTAAAGATGATTAATGGCAGTATCACAATTGCTTTTATCCTCATGATCTTACTTTGGACTTACTGCAAATTGCTTGATTATATTCCAAGTACTTTTATCACTGTCGAAGACCGTATTAAGTCCTTGTTCTTCTTGTGGTGGATCACCCATAAAGTCATCTCCTTCTTTCCAAAATTCCTGATGCGGAACTGGACGGGCGGTACCTCCAAATGCCCAGAAATTACATCCGGCAATTGAATGGTTTTGGAGTACACTGTTTTTCCATTGTGTAAACACGACAGAGTAATAACCATCACGTGCCGCAGTGGTAGTAGTAGGGTCAAACGAATGTTGATCTCTTGGTAAGCCAAATTCCTCTATCACCAATGGCTTATTAAGCTTATCTGCAATTTGTTTTTGTGTTTGAATGTAGCGGACCGTTTTGGCAATTACAGAATCAAGTCCTTGTTCAATTTCTTTACCCTTAAACCAACTCCAGTTTTTTGGCCAGATATGTAGGGTGAGGTAATCAATCTGTGAAGGACGATGAACCTCTTCAAATAATTCGGCTGATTCTTCTGTTCCCATTATCCCTTCTGTACCCAAGGTTACGAGGTGATTTTTATCCAATGATTTAATAAAAACAGCCATTTCTGAGGTCCATTGCTTATAGGCATCTACAGCTGTTGGACGCATTGGACGAGGCTCATTTGCCAACTCCCAGGCCATAATAGCGGGGTCGTCTCTATAGGCTTTTTTAGTATAGCTATTAACCCGGTTCACAATCAATTGAACCTGTTTTTTATAATCTTCAATGCAAGGCTGACATGAGTAAAATTTGCTGGTGTTATCACGCAAATCATCCCAATTCAATTTTCTTTGCATGGTTGAGTCGGTAATAATCTTGTTCCAGCTTAAATATTGAAGAAAACCACCGCTCCACTCCCAATTATTACTCAGAAATAAAACAGCATGCATCTTTCTTTTTCCTATCTCGAACAGCAGAAAATCAAGTCCTTCTAATAATGACTCATCAAATTGTCCTTGTTCTGCTTGTAAAGTCGGTTTTACACGCTCCACTCCATTAACCAACCCTTTACCTTCAGATCCGGCTAAGACACGAAGATTGGTTACTCCATGTGCTTTCAGAAAGTCCAATTCTTTTCTCAGCCTGTCTTTGCCATGTTTTTTATCTTTTACCAACGCCAGCAATCCACCATACCAATAATTAGTACCTATATAATAGTAAGGTTTGTTATTAAGAATGAATTGATGGTTTTTTACGCTGACAAAATTGGATTGAGCCTCGGTTTTGGAACCAAATAATAGCAATGTAAAGAGAAGTATACCAGAAAGAGTTATTTTCATTACAATAGATCATAAAAAAGCCTGATCAATACAGCTGTTGGTAGTTGATCAGGCTTTTAGTTAGTTAATTATTTCACAAAAATCACATCATCAAAATAGAATGACTCGTTTTGCTTATCCGGACCTTCTATCCAGAAACCTAATTGTTTAAATGTATTTCCTTTAGCCCATAGTCCTAATGACGAAAGAGGAATCTTGAAATAAGTCCAAACGTTAGCAGGAATAACTATCGGAGCTGATCTGTCAGAGTTACCATATCCACCCGCACGTTGATCGCCAGTAATGTATAAAACATAGTCAGCTGAAGCGCCTTTTACCCAAAATGATAAGTACTTAAAGTCTGGTGAATAGGCACAACCGGCATTCCAATTAGCAAAACCGTCTGCACTCCAATTTCCTTTGTTATAGGTTGCTTTGAATGATTTGCTACCAGATTTTATGTATTCAGAAGATACCTCCGCAGGGCCCCATGAGCCATTTTCAAAACCATTTTCATAGTTATCGGCGAATATTTTGAATGCTTTATCAAGGTTAACAAATTCCTGAGTAGTGGTTATCGGACCTGTAGGATTGGTTATCACTAAGGAAACAGTGTTTGCGTTTGATGCAGGCATTTTAATTACCAATTGTTTCTTATTTTTTGAAACAATAGTGGCCTCATCACTGCTACCGTTTAAAACAACTGAACTAACATCTTCCAGGTTATTTCCTGAAAGTGTTATTTGAGTACCCTCAACAAAGTTGTAGTTAGACACAGTTGAAACTAATGGCAACGCAATTACATTGAAAGGTACTGAAAACTGCTTACCGATTTTATTGGTAATAATGATATTTTGTTCACCTCCATTAGCAGTATCCGGAACTCTGAAAATAAGTGATTTATCAGTATTGTAAACCGGATTAAACGGTGCAGGAACATCTCCTTTATCAAAAACAATACTGGTAATTTCACCCAAACCGCTACCGGTAAGTGTTAACACTTCATTTCCTTTTGCCGATCCCGGATCTAATTTGTCTGCCTTAGGATTAGCAGAAGCTTCTGCCGCCGGTTCTGCTTCCTGCGTACATGATTGCATAACTGACACACTCGCTATTACAATCAGCAGGTTTCTTAAATATTTCTCTATTTTTTTCATAATCGTACGTGATTAGAATAGTGTGATCAATTATTTATAATAAGGTACTGCAGGTTCCAACAACGCAGGGTCTGATACCGTTTCCGACTGAGGAATAGGCAAGAACAACTGCGATGGAGAAGAAATAGACGCTTTGAAGCTTGTCAATTTTCCGTCTCCGCCAAGTGTACCGCGCTCTTGAGCAGCAATCATCTGCTGTGCTTTCGCAAAACCCTGACGCTGAATATCAAACCAATAATCACCTTCAAAAGCAAACTCTACTTTTCGCTCATGCAAAATGTTGTCAATTGTTAATGAAGTTTTATCTGCTGACACTCCAAAGCCGGCGCGATGGCGTACCATATTGAAATATTTAAGTGCATTTGCATCAGAAGTTGAACCACCTCCTGCTAATATTGATTCAGCATAGATTAATAACACATCTGAATAACGAAGAATGTATGTACACATACTGTTATGGCTATCAGGTGTTACAACTTCACCACTTCTGTTTGGACCAACCACATACTTTTGGATATTGGTACGTGTTGGAGTGAAGATGAAATGGTCGTTGGTAACTTTTCCTGTGGTGTCATAAGTAAATCCTTCAGGGAAGTTTTCATTTACCCATTCAGACTTATGAAATCCATGTTCCATAATTGACCAGCTACGTCTTTTATCGCCAACTTCATAACCTGTTGAAGTATTCAACACATCAAATGAAGGTACTGCCGCCGAATAACCATTACCTCCGGTTGGAAGCGGCTTTAACAAAGGCTGAGGTGCAACGTATAACTGGTAACGGTTTCCACCGTTCCAACCCATTGCTGCTAACCACCTTAATGAGAATAAAGACTCTTTATTATTATAGTTACCAATTACAGATGAGGTGAACATACCGTTGTAATCAGTCAGCAACCCAATTCTTCCGGTAGCTTCAGCATAATCAATAACTTCTTTAGCTTTTGCTTTGGCGTTCTCATAGTCTTTACTGTATAAGTAAATTTTTGCCATCATACCTTTAGCAGAATACCTAGTCACACGACCATCCTGGTAAGCTACTTCAGGTAAGTTTGCTTCAGCATATTTAAGATCTTCCAGTGCAAAACGAAGAACATCTTTCTGAATATAACGAGGAACGTTTCCGTTGCCAGGTTTTGTCAAATCCAAGGGATTATCAACAATCGGAGCATCGCCGAATGTACGTGCGATGTAGAAGTAGGCAAAACCACGAATAAATCTTGCTTCAGCAATACCTAAATTGAGGTACCCTGCATCCACTGCGGTTTTCTTTTTCTCCTCAAACGCCTGAATTAATACAGATGCTTGTCCGGCAGCTTTGTAACATGACTTCCATGTATCCATTACCAAACCATCCGTACTTTGAATATTAAAATTGTAGAATGAGTTATACTGAGCATTACCCTGCATACCGGTAACCGTTCCTCCTAATACGTCACCTACCGATATAAAGGCTTTATCTGACCAATCATTCCATACTGAATTGTACAACAATCCGGTAGCTCCGTTTACTTCCTCAGCATTGGTATAGTAGGTATCAATAGTTGGGTTAGTGGTTGATGGATGATTCAGAAAATCGTCCTTACAAGCACTGCCCATGTATGCTATAACTCCTAAAAGGAATATGATTTTTGCTTTCATGTCTTAATTTTTTCTGATTACTAAAACTCAATATTAGCACCGATTGTATAGGTACGAGGTACCGGATAATGACCGTTATCAACATTTTGGAAAGTAACAGAAGTGTTTACCAAACCAAGCTCAGGGTCATAACCCGAGTAATTAGTGAATGTATACAAGTTCTGAGCAGAGAAGTATACCCTTGCAGATGCTACTTTAATCTTATTCAGCAAATTTGTTGGCAAATTATAGCCTAACGATACATTCTGAATTCTCAAATAAGAACCATCTTCTATAAAACGATCAGAAATCCTAAGGTTATTATTGTGCCATTGGTTATAGCGAGGTAAGGTTCCATTTGGATTAGAAGCAGAATATCTGTCAAGAACAGTAGCAACCTGATTATTCCATGGAGAGTTCATTGCCTCTGTTGAACGACGAGTATAGTTGAAGATGTCGGCTCCGTAACTTGCGTACAAGAATACTGACAAATCAAAACGTTTGTAGTTGAAATTATTGGTAAATCCGGCAGTGAATTTAGGATTTGGGTTACCAATTACAGTTACGTCTTTATCATCAATTTTACCATCATTGTTTAAGTCTTTAAACTTAACATCACCGTAGTATAAGCTACCAGGACCAACAGCTAAACCATAATCAAGTGCATGTAAATCCTCTTCCGTTCTGATCAGTCCATCAGTTACATAACCGTAGAATGCACCTACCGGTTGTCCGGCCTGGCTTAATGCAACCAGCGTTCTGGTTCCATACTCATCATACTCGCCTTTAATAGTAGCGGTTGGGTTATTCAAACGGTTAAGAACGTTTTTATAATGGCTAAATGTTAAAATAGATTTCCAGATAAAGTCTCTTTTTTGGATGTTGTAAGTGGTTAATCCAATATCAAAACCGGTGTTGGTCATTTGACCATCATTTGTTACTGGAGTTTTAATATCATTCCATGCGGTTCCCAAACCTGAGAAGGCCGGTAACTGAGTAGGAAGCAACATTTGAGTAGAAATCTTTTTGTATAAATCTACAGTCAGTTCCACTTTACTATTGAACAGGGTTGCATCAAAACCTCCGTTATAGGTTTCAATGGCTTCCCATGAAAGGTATGGATTGGCAACATTTGCAGGTAAACCACCTCCACCAAATGGAGCTGTCGCAATAAGGTTAATATTTGAAGTATATAAGTTATTACCCGTTACCTGCTGACCACCTACTTTACCATAACCGATACGTAATTTTAAGTAATCAAGGTATTTGATATCTTTCATGAATGCTTCATTGGTAGCGGTCCATGAAGCAGAAACTGCAGGGAATGTACCCCATCTGTTATCCGGACCAAAGGTTGATGAACCATCACGTCTTACTGTTGCGCTAATTGAGTATTTACCATCATAGGTATAACCCACACGACCAAAGAATGAGGCCATACTCCAAGCACCTGCACCGGCACCAATATCCTGAGCATCATCTTTTGCTCCTGCATTTAATGAAGGAAGATTTAATACCAGGTTATTTCTGTTGGCATTGATATAATCATAAGTTGACTCCTGCGCTTCGTAACCGGCAACTGCATTAACTGCATGCTTACCAAAAGTACCATCATAGTTCAGGTAGTTTTTCCATGCCCAGTAAATGCTGTTATTTCTTTGTTCCCTTAATTTACTCGGACTTAAGATAACTGCGCCTGTTTCTGAATTCTTAAGGAAAGGTTGATAAGCTTTACCACTTGTAAGGTTAAAGTTATAGTTACCTTCTGTTCTGAATGTAATTCCTTTATAAATCTTTAAGTCGGCGTATAATGAACCTAAAGCCTGAGTTGCTACCGACTCTACATTACGCATAGTAGTCAACATCACAGGGTTATTGGTTAACGCCACCGAGTTTACCCCAATATTGGTGGTTTGCACAAAGTTTCCGTATGCATCTCTAACCGGAGATACAGGCGTGTTATACAATACGGTACTTGTTACTGCGTCAAAAGCATCGGTTAAACCAACGGTTTGATTGCTACGCGATAAGTTAGCACTAAAACCGGCTTTGAACCAGCTTTTTACTTGCTGATCGATGTTTGCACGCAATGTATATCTTTTAAAGCCTGTTCCGATAAGTGTACCTTTTTGATCTAAAAAGCCACCCGAAAAGTAGTAAGAAGTTTTTTCAGCACCTCCAGAGAAAGCCAACTGATGGCTATTCATTGCACCACTTTGGTAGATTTCATCTTGCCAGTCGGTACCATGACCTAATAACGTCGGATTTCTAAACTCACCAACACTATCAATATAACTACCCGGAACAGCTCTTATCTCATCTACAATTGAATTTGAATATTGCGCATACTGATTCAGGTTCATCACATCTAACTTTTTAGGAATGGTTTGAATACCATAATAAGTATCGTAAGTAACCTTACCTTGGCCCTGACGGCCTTTTTTGGTATTGATTAAAACAACACCATAAGCACCTCTTGAACCATAAATAGCCTGAGCAGATGCGTCTTTTAAGATATCGATGGATGCAATATCCGCAGGGTTTATCGTAGCCAGCACACTTTGTCCGGTCTGACCGCCACCACCGCCAAGGAAATCCTGAGAAAGGGTAGTTTTGCTGGTAGCGTCTACGGGAACACCGTCGATAACATATAACGGCTCATTACCATTTACGGTACTGATACCACGCACCCTTACCGAAACACCACCACCAGGTTGTCCACTGTTACTTGTAACTGTAACACCGGATACTTTACCCTGGATAGCCTGGTCGATACCGGCTACCGGTACGTTTTTAAGTTCTTTTTCGCTAACGGAAGCAATTGAAGATGTTACGTTAGCTCTTCTTAGCGTTCCGTAACCGATCACTACCACTTCATCCAGTTTTTTTGTTGCGGGGTTTAGGCTGATATTGATTGTTGTTTGACTACCTATTGTTACTTGTTTCTCTTCCATTCCAAGGAAAGTAAATACAAGTATTGAGTTAGGGGCAGCTTTGATTGTAAACCTACCGTTTACATCAGTTGCGGTAGCCGTTTTGGTATTTTTCACCAAAACTGTGGCACCCGGAAGTGGTAAGCCTTTTTCGTCAGAAACACTACCTGTTATAGTGAGGTTCTGAGCGAATATGAAAGACTGAAAACTCACAATCAGGGATGCGGTAAGCATGACTGCTAGTAGAAATTTTCGCATGTTAATAATAAATTGGTCTAATCAAATATAGAATGCTATCTATCTCTTTTTATAATACTTTTTTATCAATTACTTATATACAAATTTCAATTTACTATGAAATTATTACCTAATAAACTGTATATAAGTCAATAATGAGAGATTGTAAATTCAATATATTTTTTACCATAATTAGAATACTTAATTATCATTATAATTATGCTATTCTTCTCATGATTTCTATACAGGCCCTACTGTTATGATATGGACACTTCCAGAAACCTGCCTTATCCTCGTGTTGCATTAACGAATAATCGCTATGTACTCCCCAGTACCACTCGCCTTTGTCAACATCAAGAATGTATTTTTCAATAAAATCCCAGCTCTTCTCAAATCTTTCAAGAAAAACCTTATCTCCCGTAAGTTGAAATGCATTATAAAAACCCACCAATGCTTCTGCCTGCACCCACCAATGCTTTTCTTCAATGAGATGACCGTTTTCAAATTCATAATTTAACCCGCCATCACCTGACAATCCTTTGGCTGCAGCATTGGACATTTGGACTGCTATTTCTTTGATTTTGGCGATTAACTCTTCATCATTCGTTACCTCTGCTGCTTCCAGCAGTAACCAGGACGCTTCAATATCATGACCATAAGAAATGATCGTTGATTTTGATTTCCAGTTTTCATCGAAGAACAACTGAAGATGTGCTGTTTCCTTATGAATGATGTGATTAATGAATACGTCGATGAGTTGCTTAATCTGTTTAAGTACCGAGCTTTCCGGCCAAACTCTGTACAAATTGGTATAAGCTTCCAGAATATGCAGGTGCGTGTTCATGGTCTTCTTCTCATTGGCATCTTTAGCACTCAACCTCAAGTCACCTGCAGATGACCAATCGCTGTTAAATGCTTCCAGGTAACCCAATTGAACAGGATCAAAACTGTGTTGTTCTATCAACATATATAAGCCAATTGCCACATCAAGCGCTTTTTCTTCCTTACGAACCATGTAATACTCCGTAAGACCGTAAATCGCAAACGACAATGCATAAATCTGTTTTTTAGTATCAAGAGGCTCCCCATTCGAATCCAGCGACCAGTAAACACCTCCGTATTCTTTATCTAGAAACTTATCGATCAGGTATTCATAAGCTTTATCGGCAAACTGTAGATAATCTTCATTTTGGGTCGCTTTGTATCCCGCACAGAACGACCATAATATGCGGGAATACAAAACCGAACCTAACGACGCAAACACATCAACTTGATTTTCATTACCAATCTTACCATAAAACCGGTCGTTCGTTTTATCAAAGGCTACTGTACTCCAATAGCTTAGGATTCGTCCTAATTCTTTTTGATATTTTGCGGCATCAACCATCATTAACAATTAACTTTTACCGTTTTATTTTTATCAATCAACTGATAAATCTGCTGAACAGAAGCTGCAGAGCGAAGACCGTCTTGCGGAGTGTTCACTACATAATCAATCAGTTGATCGACAGTTGTTGTAGCTACATGCATACGTGTATCTGACGAGGCGTAATAAATAAATACATCACCATTATCATCAGCGATCCATCCATTACTAAACACCACATTTGAAACATCACCAACACGCTCTTCACCAACAGGAGCAATAAAGTAACCTGCCGGCTTGTGAATGATTTTGGTGATATCTTTTAAATCTGTCATGAACATGTATAAAACATAACGCAAGCCTGCAGCAGTATTCCGAACTCCATGAGCCAAATGCAGCCAACCTTTTTCCGTTTTTATCGGAGCTGGCCCTTGCCCGTTTTTAGACTCATAAACAGTGTGATACTGCTTTTTATCCAGCAGTTGATCTTCCAGGATTTCTGCATTTTCAATTGAATCAGATAAACCGAACCCAATCCCTCCTCCTTTGCCAGCTTCGATAAAACTATCTTGCGGACGGGTGTAGAAGGCATATTTCCCATTCACAAATTCAGGATGCAACACTACATTCCGTTGCTGTGGTGAACTTGTTTTTAAATCGGCCAGACGCTCCCATTTTACCAGATCCTTAGTCCGCGCAATACCGCATTGAGCTAATGCAGCCGACTGGTCACCCTCAGGAGCCGACGGATCACGACGTTCTGTACAGAATAATCCATAGATCCACCCATCTTCATGAGCAGTTAAACGAATATCATAAACATTGGTATCGGGATTCGCTGTTTCAGGCATATTTACCGGATACTCCCAAAACCGAAAATTATCGATGCCATTCGGACTTTCAGCAACAGCAAAAAATGATTTACGGTCAGCACCTTCTACACGGGCCACCAACACATACTTTCCATTCCATTTTATTGCACCTGCATTAAACGCTGCATTAATACAGATGCGCTCCATTAAATAGGGATTGGTGTCCTGATCCAGATCAAACCTCCAAACCAATGGAGCATGAGCAGCGGTAAGTACCGGATACCTGTACCGTACAAAGATTCCGTTACCCAACTCCTGCTGACTATTTGGCCGACTCACAAGAGCTTCGTGAGCTGCTTTTAACTCCTGTAATCTTGTTTCAAAATCTATCATTACTTTTATAAGTTCGGTTCTAAAAACATATCATTGATCATTGCTATTAATCTTCCAACTTATCCCACCAGGTTCTTTTCAGGATCAACACAATTACTGTAAGAATCAGAATGGTTACTAATAATGGAAGTTTCATCATTAACACGAGGTACATAGGCAAAATGGTTAAGCACAATTGTGCAGTTACGCCTAAAACCACGTTGAACATATCTCTGCCAAAGTTTTTATTGCCCACAAAAGAAGGATCATCGGCTACTACCAGATCATGAATAGGCTTCCAGAAACCCCATGGACGAACAGTGCGGTAAAATTTCTTTAACACTTCGATATCTGTAGGAGGAGCTGCCAGCGTGCCAACAATTGACCCGGTAAGTGACAATAAGAATAAAACAGGGAAGAAATAAAGGAATTCGATTCCTTCGAAGAAGCGGGTAAATACCAATGCGGAAACAATACCGGTTAACATTCCCCAGAAGAATCCGTTGGCATTAAATCGCCACCAGTACCATTTTAGTACGTTTGCAGCAATGTATCCACCATATAAAGCTGACACTATCCATTGAAGGATACTGTTTACATCCTTTGCAAAGAATCCTAAGAAGACACCGACAGCAACCACTAACACCCCTACCAGGTAATTCATGGAGATTACCTTTTTGGTTGAAGCGTTTGGATTAATATATTTCAGGTAAATATCATTTACAATGTAAGCTTGTGCTGCATTTAATGTACCGCTGAAGGTTCCCATAAATGCGCCCAACAGACCTGTTAACACCAAACCGATTAAACCGGTAGGTAAGAAATTATTGATGGTAGCGGGAAGAATACGTTCAAAATCAATTACTCCATCAACACCTTTTAAGTTCATTTGGTGGTAATGAAGCAAACCTAAAACGGTTAAACCAATTACCAACGAATAACGAATTGGCAATAAAATAATGGAAACAAAACCGCTCATTTTACTAGCCTCTCTTGGCGAGCGCGTTGACAGGATTTTTTGCATATCGTAATTCGGAGCAGGACCAGCTAGTGCGGCAAAAATCCCTTTGAAGGTCATCATCATAAAGAAAATACCGAACAATGAATAGCCGTCACTTTTTATTTTTTCATTCACATCGGCAATGATCTTCGACCAGTCCATGTCGAGGTGCGCTCCAAAGAATGGGCTATACCACTCTTGTGGTACGTTTAATTCGTTTCCTCTTAAATTGATAACGGCTATAATGGCAATTGAAAAACAAGCAACAGTCATAATTGCGTATTTTATCATATCACCCAACACAATGCTGTGCATACCTCCAAGAATGGAATAAAACATAGCAAAAAGGGTAAATACAATTCCATAAAAATGAGCGACATACTGCGGTGCTACTTCAAAAGGAACATAGGGTCTTACCATATCCCATGGAAGAAATATCTCCACAAACTTTCCTAATCCAACAAACCCGTAAGCAAGGAAACCCAGACAACTTAACAAGGCAAATGCGATTACCACCTTATGTGATAGGCCTACACCTTTGCCAACAGATCCAAAACGTGTTGCCAGCCATTCAGCACCCGTATTGGCATTTGATCTGCGTAGCCATTTTGATAAGAACATCATTAAAAACACCTGGTTAAACACCGGCCATAGCCAGGGAATCCAGATACTTTTCATACCGTACACAAAACAAAGGCTCACCATCCACATGGTACCGCTGATATCAAACATGTCTGAGGCATCGCTTAGCCCCAACTTGTACCATGGCAGCGACTTACCGCCCATTAAATAACTTTCTTTGTTTTCTCTCGCTTTTTTTCTGTACCACAGCCCGATAACCACCGTAGTAAGCAGATACACAACGATGATTGCTATGTCAATGAATTGAAGTTTCATAAAAATAAATTGGTCAATAGAGAGCGAGGGTTTATTTTAATTGTTACTTATAAATTTTTAACGGCGTTAGTTTATCCTGAAACATTATTTTGGGATGATTATAAAACCGAATAAAATCATCAGCACTTACCTGGCCGGGATAAGGTGCATAAAAATGCTCTTTACGGTCGTTCCTCCACATTAATGCATACGCCATATTGTATTTCGAAAGAACTGGCAACAAAGTTTCTGTCCACCAGTTTGCCATCGGAACACGTTCGTAACCGGTTTCTGTTAATGCCGGAATTTTATGATGTTCTTTTGCCACCTCCTGCAGAATCGCCAGTTGCTTGTCTAATTTTGCCTTAAAGAACTCCTGATTGTCGAAGCAATAGATATCAAAACCTACTACATCTATATATTCATCACCAGGATAATACTCCAGGAAATCTTCTTTGGAATTAAAATCAGCCGAAGAGTAGGAGAAAAGCAGGTTATTCAGCTTCTTTGTTTTCGTTAAATAGTCAACAGTAAATCTCCAGAGCGACTTAAACTCTTCGGGAGTACAAGTATTCTTACACCACCAAAACCAACTTCCGGTATGCTCGTGAAAAGGGCGGAAAATTACAGGAACCATCGTTCCGTCAGCAGTTTTTAGGCTGACTAGGAATTTGGCAACTTTATCAAGGCTATTTTTAAAAGCTGTATGTTTTGCTCCGCCAGGGATCAGTTGCTTAACCGAGTGCTCGGTAGTGTCCCAAGCTGATTTTCCATTTACCGGATTCGTTGAATGCCAGCTGATGGTATTAATACCGCCGCGTTCATAAACTTGAACCATAAATCTCCGGCTCATTTCAAAAGGAACACCATCCAGTTCTTTGAGACTATCCAGTTCTATATGTCCGATATCCCAGCCATAAACAGCTGGATAGGAACCTGTGACACTTTTCACA